>Ga0209671_1008850_pt1 | contig 10544 bp, 6 predicted proteins | sample WorMetHERISLAND2_2_FD_187401 | JGI IMG/M metagenome (GOLD analysis project Ga0209671, IMG submission 187401) | Marine gutless worms symbiont microbial communities from Max Planck institute for Marine Microbiology, Germany - Olavius geniculatus... | ecosystem: Host-associated > Annelida >...
GCGTGAACTGTTGAAAAACTATCTGTTTGGTCGATATCAGTCGTCGTGTTACATAACTCAATAGTGATAAAACCAGTGCCTAACCGCTCAACACGCTATCACATTCGGCAGTGGCAGGGTTGGATGTTACAATGACGTTGCAGCAGCAGCAGCAGCAGCAGTGAGGGAGCAGTCGTTTTGTGCTTAACGTACGTTACGTTAGTGTATATTGTTTTAAGCCATGTTCCGAAAAAACGCCCACTTTCGTTGTCTGCTATAATTCCCTGGAAAATGTTTAGATTTATGCTAAATTTTCAGGGATTGGTTACGATAACTCAAGTATGCGACGAACATCAAAACTAAATACTTATTTCTACCAATGGCGTAATTCTGACGTCATATTTAGACGTTTGTACATGGTGGGTTTTACTGGTAAAGATAAGCTGTTGATAGAATGTCTGGGAGTCACCAAAGCTTATGAAGCTTCGTTGTTAATTAACACGCAAAACACTGCTGTATTATCGCAGTTTTTCACAAAACAATGTCGGAAATGTTTAATTGCAATGTAATGTGTGAAATCGCCAAAAAATTTGCCATAAAGTGATTAAAAAGCATAAAGAGAAAGACAGAGGAAAAAAGTCAAAGTTATCAGAAGCAATGCATTATCATAGAAAAAACGCACTAGAACGGGGAGACAATTCCAAGCATTATTGAAGCGCTGAATGAAAAAAAGCAACAACAGAAGCTAATCATTCGAGAAGAGCCATCAGATGAGCTCTAGTAGTCACAATTTGTCGGAGAGACAGCGAACGGCGTGTCATAGAAAACAATCGCGAGCAGATGACGCGTCTGTTCAGCGTCAGAAAACGACGGCGACGACGGTCATACGATTCATCAGCATCCGGAATTGTTATGTCAGCAGCAGGAGCCGCAGCAAGACGACGATGAAAAAGCACAGACGCTGCTGCTGCTGCTGCTGCTGCATATCGGACGAAGTGACTCCGCCGAGCCAACGACACAATACGATAACGTCTAGACAAGCCCTCAAACAGCTATTACCAAGTACCCGCTGTACGCGTTCAGTTGACGCTTAACGTCAGCGGTGCAGCGACTTGTCTATCTCCTCGCATAATTGTCTTTTACAACCGCCAGACTGACTGAGTCGCGCTCACACGTGCCGGTGCGATATCGCAGCGAGAAGGCGCTTCCCGGTGTTCAGTCTGCTCAACAGACTCGTTGTCTGCAACTTGCGGACAGAGACAAGTTTGGGATGGATCGAGATAATGGAGCGTGGGCTGCAACGACTGACTGAGCTGAGCCGGTGGGGCGATCGGGTGCATCTGGCGTGATTAAGAGCAATCGGATGGACTATCAGCGTGGAGCGGAGCACTGCGGTCATTTGACGTGGTCGTTCACTCCACTCAGTGACGAGCGGACACGCGAGGAGGTCGAATACACGGACAAGACTGCTCGCTCTCGGACTGTTGCATAGCGGCCTAGCGGCAGTAAAGTGATAAATAAGATTTCATGCTACAGCAACAGCTGCTGGTACGCTGATTATTGCGTATTAGCTGAATGACAGCCATGATACAGTCTCAAGCTCCCGTGATGTCTACTGGTGCCGTGTGTCTGTACCTGGCGCTAATTACCGGCGCCACAACGCAGCTGCTGGAGCCGTCTCCACAAGGTAAATTACGTTCCTTACGTTACATCTGATGAAACTTTCTTCTTGTGACAATCGTTGTTCGCCAGAGACGGTTTACTACAACTATACCTAGAGTTTTCGTACTGCACCGTACAGGGTGGGCCACAAAATAACCCAACTTGTTTTTGTCAAAACTTTGTCAAACCTCCACTAAATTTGATAATTTTGGGCGCACAGATAGCCAACACAATAAAATTATGTAAGCTGTACTCAATGTCTACCTCACGCAATTTATGTCAACGCACTACCGTGTAAAACGCAGATGCTCCAAATTGTTACATTACGCGGTGATTATCAGTATTAGATTGCTCACTTTTCATTATCAATTTCACATTGGCGCCATGTGATTTGATAATTTTATGGTATTAAATATTTTACGCTGAAAATAGCAGACAACAAAATAGCTGACTGATAAGCTCAAAACGCATTCAATCCACGAATGAGTGCTGTGATATTGATCAGTTAATCGTTAATGCCGCTATCAGCCTTGGCATCACGTCTAAGCCATTGTGTATACTTTGGGCGTAGGCCTATATTGTGATAATTTGGAAGCAAGTTGTTACCCGAACTTATAATTATACTGGATAAATCACATTTTAGTTCATTGTGTGCTTAATTAAGTCGTTAGAATCTCTACGGAGACCACAACTCAGCATTATGCAACAATTTGGAGCATCTACGTTTCACACGGTAGTGTGGTGACATAAATCACGTAAGGTGGACAATGAGTATATCTTACATAATTCTATTGTCTTGGCTATCGGCATGCCAAAATTATCAAATTTGGTGGAGATTTGACGAAGTTCTGATAAAACAAATTGGGTCATTTTTGGCCTACCCTGTGAATCAGAGGAACTTCGCAGCAGTTTAATACGTAATCATATGTTTAGAACATCAAAGTGACGAATTGTCTGTTTTAAAATATTTAGGAAAATATAGGTTTAACAAAAATGTACTTATATTTTACAGCTTGTTTCGAAATTTACTCTTAGCAATATTTCATTATTATTTTTAAAGCTACAGAAATGTCAAGGCTAAATTCTTACAGAGAAACACCAACATCGTTGATACGCACATTAGTTTTATTTTGCCTGAATCTGTCTTAGTTGCCTTCGCAATACCGAGGTGTGAATGCGTTAATTTGCGTTGCTGTTTTTTTTCAATTTATCGTTAAAACAGTGCTGTTAAATATTAACTTTTCTGTTTTTTTTATTGTTTTAATAGTTTCTGCATGCTCTTATTGTGTATTGTTCAGTTGCTGATTGACAACTGTTTGCAATAAACGAATATAAGAAGATTTGACATGTGCAAAAATAGCACTACAATCCGGCAGAGAGGTTGCTTCAATGGGGCGTTTACACCACGATCCAGCAAACGTCCAGCAAACGTATTTAAAATACACGTGCTAATTGCTGGACGTTTGCTGGATCGTGTAAACACCCTACAAGACAGCATGAGCGACGCGCTGGTATACCGCTGACCCGAAAAACGCCATGTTGATTGACCCTTACTTGCCTTGATCCTGTAGAAAGATACGTGCATATTATTATATACGTAATGCTGTACAAAAGAAATTTTTTCGGGAATTATTTATAGACATTTTTTGGTAGTTGGCGACGACGCCATTCAAAGTTATAATTGCGGGGCTGTGTTGGGCAATCAATCAGTTACTGTTTATTGCGCCAACGGGCAGCACAAAGAAATCGAAACAATACGAATTGTACAATGTTGAATAGCAACTTCAAAGATTAGGCTGAAAACGAATAAATCAGTAAAAACACAAAACGAATTCCAACAGAGCAAAGCACGATACAGGAATTAACTTTGCTTTTATCCACCAAGTCAGCTAAATGCAGTAGATTTGTGAGATGCAGTTTTTTTAAACATATCGAACCCATAACGGCAGTGTATACCAAGTTAGCGGTCGTGTTGTGGCGAGTGTCGCTGGTGCATCTACTCGACGAAGATTCGAGTCGGCTTTTTCCTTCCAGCAGTCTGCCGTGCAGTGCGATATGATACGATAATGCACGTTAGAGAAAAATACAACTAACCAGGTCAGTTGACCGCCCGTAGCCACAGCTGAACATTAGCGAAAACTGAAACGCGAATGAATGAAACGAATGAATGAAACGCGAAATTCGATTAGAGCAACAACTGCAGTTCGCGATGCCGAAATCTTTGAAAACAGTCTTTGTGTGTTGTGAAAATGATCTGTGAAACAAGTAAGTTATGGGCTTGGACTAAAGAGTGAAGAAGCCGTAGATAATCAGATCGGCGAGAATGGGAAGACGAAATTGTGACAAATGACAGCAAAGGTGTTGCGAGGTGTGGCGCGTTAATTTGCACTCGCGATTTTTTTCCATAAAATGAGAAAATTCCTGAATATGAAAACAACACAATTTACACTGCAGAAATTTGATTACAGGGGTAATAAATGCCCGAGACAAATAAAATAAATTAATCAATGAATGAAAGCAGGACTTTTAACAAATGGAGAACCCAAAGATGCAGGACCAAAATCTGAGAAACTCTAAGAATAGAATTGTGTGCAAAACTGGAAAATGCGAGACTGGAAATTACAGGACCTGAAAAATAAAGAACTAAATGCAAACGAATGATCCCTCAAAAATATTTAGAATGCGCTCGCTGGTGCAATGTGATTTTCACACACAACGGAAATGAATGAGTTTACAGTAACCGATTAGATTTACAGAGTGTCCACAAAAAAGTGCCCCCTTCAAACATTTTGCAATAAGAAGCGAAAACCTGCACCGATTTTGATAAACTTATTCGCATACAATGTGATATATATTTGAGTTATCAGCGCTTTTTTAGAAATCTGTCGATTTTTAAAAGAGATTTTTTTATTATTTGTAAAGCGATTTTACAGATCTGCGTTTGCAGCAAGACTTATTGCCGACATCATGAGCAACGTCATTTCTTGTTGATAAACAAACGAAATGGTGACAAAAAATCGATGTTTAACCAAATTGGTTACAATTGGTGCTAAAAACTGCTCTCTTGCTTCTGTAAAATGCGTGGCTTGTTTCGCCTTAAGGAGGGGTCTCGGCCGTCCGAACAGTTGGTGTTTTTGACGGCCGTTCGACCGGGCGTCCGGACCGCCAGTGTGAACCCTCCTTTACATTAGCTACATTTGATAATTCGGCAGCGTTATTTAAAATTCGATATGTCCGAAAAGATAAGGTAAATTTTCGTAAAACTATACAACACATGTTTAAAATAAATGTTGGTTCATGTATGTAAAAGTTTGTTTAAATCAGTGCATGTTTTTGCTTGTTATGACTAGCGGCGGATCCAGAAATTTGGAATAGGGGGCGAAAGTGTAGGGGGTGAGGTCTGGGGAAAAGGCTACGCCCCCTTCCAAAAAAATTAAAATTTTCGGCATAAATAATGCATTTTCGTGCAAATGTTTCACTTGTTTTAAGATGCATCCGGTCAATAAGGGGGAGGGGCTGCCCCCGGCTCCCCTTGAATCCGCCACTAGTTATAGCAACACGTTTATAGGAGGGCACTTTTTGTGAACACATAGTGTAGTCCTATGTCTTAATATCACAGAGTGGAGAAAAATAGATGATTGAACTAGTAGTATATGTGTAGTCGAAAGAAAGAAAACGGTTTCGTGTTGTTGTTCTGCTCATTAGTGTGCGAATTTCCGACGGTCCATCGCTGTTCACTGGCAGGTGTGTCCGTTCGATGCCAGTGGCGTAGGCAGAAATTTCAATTGGGAGGGGCCTCGTCTCCCTTTCCCTTTGTCTCCCTTTCCCTTTATTTCCCTTTTTCTTTTGTCCCTCCCATCCATTTTTCTCTTCCTTGTCATCCTTTCTCTTTTCCCTTGTCTTCCCCTTTTCCTCCCTTCTTTTCCCTCAGAAGAAGGACCTAGGTAAAATCCCGCTATACGTTTTGGGAAAGCGCTGTGAGCTCGAATTTCTGCATTTCAGCTTTATTTTAATTATTTTCTCAAAAATAAACTGACCAAATTGGCAAATTTAGTACAGTTTAAACGGAGGCTAATTTTTTGTCTGGAGGATTGGGGGATTGGGTCCCCTGCGCCCCCTCTTGTCTAGGCCACTATTCGATGCCTTGTGCCGGGTAATGTTAGAGCTCTACCGAGTGCCGACTGTGATGCGTAAAGCAATGCTTCACAGCATCCGGCGCTCTTTCAGATGCCGATCGAGCGAGCGGCTTCCTAATGCTTTCCATATAAATGCACAATTTCTCGCGGCGACGTGCGCCAAATCGCCAGGGATGCGTTAGCGTCGGCGCTGCGAACCACGACATCGGCTGATTATGCAGCCGCCGTGTGCATGTGCGATTGACAATATCTTCCAATCAGTGCAATTAACTGAACGACGTACGCGCGCGTGCGTGCGTGCGTGCGTGCATCCCTTGGCAGGCAGACACGAACCAATCACGCAATGCGGAAAAACGCCCAGTTGGCTACGTCTTTCTTGTGATCATTTTCAGCCTGTCTTATTTAAAAAAACATGTCGTTATACATTTCTGTGCAGTTTTCTGTAACATTCCTGGTCACTATTAGAAGCTACTGAACTTCTAAAAGTTACTAGCCCTGTTATTTTGTAGGCCTACGTATACAAACGTTATCTTTGTCGTTCTACGAAAAATATTTACTAAAAAGGGTTTGTCATAAACTGTTACTAACGATGCGCATAACTGTCAGTATTATGTTCTGCGTGAAAGTACGAACGGTTTCCTGCATACGAACTGTATGAGCCATAATTAAGTTTTTTTTCTATTTTGTATTCGTTGTATAATGCTACTTTTTATGATAAATAAAGATGTGTATTAGCTTAGTTTTTAGGCAACATTTTTAGCCAGCAATTGTAGATCGGCACAGTTTTATTGCAATTGTTTTGTGAGTGATTAAAAACTGATTAAAGGCTGACTGGCTGAACGACTAGCCTGATTGATTGACTGATTGACTGGCATAAGGGAATCGCTGAAGTACGTCCACATTCAGGTAATTATGCATTAGCTAGCCTCTGAAAAGGCAGAGTTTGAATTGTGAAAAATTTGCTAGAGGGTTAAATTTTTCCACTGTCGGAGTCCGACCAAAATTTTTATGTAAATCGTATGTATATAGTATATAGCTGATCCCACCCGCCAGTACATAATTATTCGACAGTGTGTTGGGGGTAAAAAACAGTTGGGGTTTAGCCCTTATAACCCCCGGCAATACAAACACTGTGTGAGCGTTTTCGCGGCTCCCCACTACGAGTAGTTGCAATGACATCTGCTGCACGCTGTTGCTCGTGTCTACACTGTGTCACAAAAATCACCCCGACATTTTCAATTGTAACTTAAAAATTAATTAACAGATTTTGATAATTTTTAGTATAAATATTTCTGACACAACTTGCCATTAAATGATCATTCAGTTTTTTACTTTACCCACTGTATGCTTCTGCACTACCTAGGGAAAGCAGATCAAGCGAAATATGTGTTGAAATAAACAGAAAACTTGAAAAACATCCCCGACATTATCGATCGTCACTTGAATAAAAACTGGCATATTTGAATAATATTCGGCAGAAATATTTCCAACACAATTATCTGTTAAATAAGTATTTTAGTTTTTATTTTACCCGATGTCTGCTTTTGCACTATTTGGGGAAACAGACCAAGCATAATACGTGTTAAAATGAAAGAAAAACGTCGATAAATTTAATCTATTTTAATCTGTGGGCCCCAACACCCGGTCTATTACAGAGTTTGACTGCCTTGCAGCAGTGTGTCTTAACCAGATGAAGTTTAGGAATGTTTGTGAAATCACAGCTGAAGTCACAGACTGGAACAGCCGGGAATAGTCAGGAACAGAACATTGTCGATACTGCTGTCAATAAATGGAGAAAACGTCTCTTTCCTGTGTTCTCATAGTGGACCAACGCTTCAAGCAATTTTACTGCAAGCAGTTGAAAAATGGACAACTGGATGAATTGTCAGCCACAGTGTCAGAAATGTGAACAAAATGTGTTTTTTCGCGTTAATGTTAATTAAGCAATCATATCGCGTTGGATAAAAAAGTGCTATTTCGCTGGTTGTGTTTCCCTCAGGTAGTGCAGAAACAAACGTTGGGTGAGGTGGAAAAGTGAATGGTCATTTGATGGCAAGTGGTGCCAGGAATATTTTTGCCAAAAATTATTAAAATTTGACAATTGGTTTTTAAGTTACAGCCGAAAATGTCAGGGATATTTTTTTGGGACACAGTGTAGTTTCTGTCGCTGACGACGTGCGTAGCACTGCAGCCGACGCCAGTCCTTGTGGCCTACGCGCCGGTACTTGCTTCATCGCAGCCGTGACAGGTACGTGTCGCATTATAAGATCACCTCCCAGAAAAGTCTCCCCCGGCCGACAATTTACCGGCAAAAATCCGCCCCGCCCGGCAATATTTTAATAAGGGGAAGACATATCAAATCCGTGATTATTTCTCCCCGGGCGGATTTTTCATGGGGAGACATTTTTATGTGACAGCGGCAGATGGGTGAGTCGATCGTCGCAAAGCGATATTTCAATTAAGCGCGAAAAACAGTACTTTTACGGGCGACTGGCGCAGCGCGTGCCGCCCAGCAAAGAACACTGAGTGTCGAGCACTATAGCAGATAATTGAAACAGAAGCACCTGAGCAGCCGATTCGGACATGCAAATTCAATTTACGTAACGTAGCACTATACAGCTCATGGCGCAATGGCGATAAGTCACCATGACTTCTTCGTCTATAAGTTTTTTCTCGACGACGCAGCGGACATATGAAGAACATATTATTTTTACTCATCATCACGTGTGCTGATAAAAAAGCACTTGCTGTTTTAGTTGTTGTTGTTGTGGTGCTTGAAAATAACAATATGCAGCTCGCCGTCATTTTTTCGTAATCCGCATTATTTTAATCCTTGTTTTTGTTCATGTTTAAAGGTTGAAGGTTAAAGGTGATGTTAAAGGCTCATCATATAAATCTTTATGAGAAGCCCATCTCAAAGCTACAGAGCGTCACCTGCCATATGGGATCACATAGTGTTACCTGCCACCCGACACAGGTAAACGCGCCGCGCCTTAACCGCAGCCAGATAGGCCGCTACTCGATTTATCTATCCAGTAGGGATGGAAGGCTGAGTTGACCTAAGCGGCTGATTACATACCGAGATGGTTTACCTGTTCGTAGGCAGTCACTCATCCAGGTACTAACCCGGGCCGTCGTAGAGTAACTTCGATGATGATGAAATGCGTTACCGCTACGCCACGCCACCAACCTATTAGTTAACCTTCATCGACGTATATAGTGTGCCCTCTCTATCGATGATAAGTGCAGTTGCAGGAATGAATGTCTACTCTTCGGCAATAAGCTCTAACGATCGCTATAATGTGAACGCGATGCGGCTACATTTCTGTCTCATGAACTGTATTGCGTTGCTTCAACAACGCTAAAAGGACCGTTGGTACTAAAGGTTCACTCGCGCAAAACTACGTGTTATCTTATTGATGTCTATAGCGTCAGCACAGCGCTATAAAATTTACTATTTATTTCCACGTTTTACAGCGTTATATGTCATCACTGTATGATGGCGAGTCAATCGTGACAAAAGCGCGATCGAGGTATACACCGTCCGGCTCATTGGACTGCGTGCTAGTGACCGGGAGGCTGCGACGGCCGTCTCGTCGACGGCATGATTGAAATGGCGTGACTGATGTGGGGCCTCCATGCATGCTGTCGCCGCAGCAGCATGGCGCGCTTTAAGTGCGCAGTTTTTGTTACATCACACAAGACGCCTGACGACTTACAACGACGACGACGACGTTCGTGTATTATGTATACGGCAAGCAACAACACGTGCGATGCACGGCTGGTGAATCGCTTTCAAGTATGCTTTGACGACCGACGTGTAGGGCCTTTACTACGTACGCTGCACTAGACGAAACACTACGGCTTTTGATGCTGCAAGCATCATTGACTTCGGCCAACCATGTACGCTTTAAAGCAACAGCAGCAGCAGCAGCAGCACGGCGACACACAACGCTTTGCTACAACAACTTCTTCCGCATCAATAACTTTCCATCACCGCCGTCGTCGTCGTTGTCGACCACATATTATCTCTTCAAGAATGATTATCAGTGTACAATTTTCCGTTAATTTTGAACCCTATGCCACTTTAGTCTCGAAGAATCACGGTCGATAGTAAATCAACTTACAGATATTGATAATCAGCGTACGAAATATGTGTGATAGCCGGCGATATAGTGACTGATAACTTCGAACATCTATTCACAGTCTGTTATAGGCCTACAGCCGAAAGCTACAGTTAAGTTGGCTGCTTGTTCGCCAGTAAAGATCGACGTGTGTCTGCGTGCAGGGAGTTGTCTCTCAACTCCTGTTTAACTTTTATCCACCCATTTTACTCATTTTTACTCTTTTATCATCAATTTTACCCGTTTTACTTCCGTGGGAGTAAATCCATGACTGCTGTGCAGCCTAATTGTAAGTAAGTAAGTAAGTAATCTTTTTATTAAACAACGGTCAAACGCCATTGCAAAACAGAACATAACAGAGCATAATCATTACAATATCGATAAGAAAAAAAGAAAAAAGGGGAAAAAAGAAAAGAAAAAAGAAAATAAAATAAAATGAAATACGGTAGAGCTACAACAGATCTACATGCAAAATCTAATATGCATCACTAAACAAATATTGCAATACAAACGAACGTTTGTACAAGTTATAGTGGCACTGAGGCAAAGCAAAAATACAATTGGTGGCCCTGAGTTTCATAGGTAAAATCTTTTCCGGAGGTAATAACTGGTGAATACAGTGATCCTTATTATTAACCATTTT
>Ga0209671_1008851_pt1 | contig 10543 bp, 5 predicted proteins | sample WorMetHERISLAND2_2_FD_187401 | JGI IMG/M metagenome (GOLD analysis project Ga0209671, IMG submission 187401) | Marine gutless worms symbiont microbial communities from Max Planck institute for Marine Microbiology, Germany - Olavius geniculatus... | ecosystem: Host-associated > Annelida >...
GTAGTTGACATTGACTGTCTTGAGTCTTGACTTAGTGTAGTAAATATTCGTTGTTCTGAAATTTCTTCGTTTGCATTAGCGCAGCACCTCCAAAATGACGTCTGTGGGGCCCGTAAATTTCCCCTGAACTTCCGAAACTCCTTCCGTGAATTTTCCGTGAAATTTGACACATTTTAAAAATTCTGCCGTGAAATCATGCATTTTTTCTCGTGAGTTCGGTTGGCCCCTAATCAGTAACCCGGAGCACATGTTATCATCACTCTTCAATAAAAGCTGACTACTTCTATTTCCGGCCGCAAACTTATAGCACCGATCGACTAAATAATAATGGTGTGCAACGTACGGAAAAATGCTTGTTTAATAATGCGCTATGTCATAATGCAAACACAACAATTTAGTGACAATAATAAGATATAAAATATAACAACTCTCTTGGTTTACAGAACAAAACAATGTAATACATTAGCTGTTAGAACAGTAGTGGTCGCGACTCGTGTATTGATATTCTGTTTCGATATTCTGTGATATTCTGTTTCTGTATTGATAGTCTGTTTCGTTGGTTTTTAGCACGGTCTACACTCTGCAGTGTCTTTATTATGCGAGTGTAACGAAACATACACTGTAGACCAGGGACGTTTCCGCGTCTACACCAATAAACCCTTGGAGCAAATACTCCAAAAATATAGGGAAACTAGGAGAGATGTTAAATATTATAACTATGCACTTCTGACATATTTACAATATCTTGCAAGCAGAAGTGTTCTGTAACGCTTGGAATGCACCAAATTCGTTTTTCGCTAGGGCTCCGTTTTGGACCCCTCTGAGGGAGCTCACGACGCTCCACCAGACCCCGTAGTTGGGTGAAAAAGGGAAAAACTCCTCCCCATTCCGAACACCCTGGACGCCTACGACGCCTCGTTCTTGGCGCTTGCAGTGCCTCACCGTAAGTTAGGAGGGTGGGGAAACTTACTTCAAGGACTTAAAGGAGATAAATGTACAAAACATCAGTTTACACACTTGCTAACGGCGACATGCAATGAGTGACACATCGAAAACAGCAAAAATCATAAAAAGGTGATATCACTCACCATCACATCGTCTAACTGTCAATGTGCTGTTGAAGGTCTGCCACGGATTTCAACACTGGAAACCATACCGGTATTTTGGCGTCAGAGCTTATAGGCTTATAGTTTGAATGGTGGACGAAAAACAAAAAGGTGCTCACATCAGGGGTATACTTTCCCCTAAGTAGGCCTACCTCTGTGCGGAGCGGTGAACTGTGACAGTCTGACCGGTCTGGCCGCTCGTTCATACATCCCGCAGTAATCCAGCCACTCATCATCGGAGGCGCCCGTCAGTCCTTCGGCCACTGACAGCCGAGTCGTCGCCAGGTCGTCGGGTATATGGACGACTTCAGATACGTTCAACCAACCTTCGTTCACAGCATCAGCAGGCAACAACGTATAGGTCTATAGTTACACGATTTTTGGAAGAAGAAAAAAATCAAGCAAATTTTTAAGGACTATGAGTGGTCTTACGTTTTCCATACCCATTTCCGAGATATTTCGCTAAGTTACGTCACGCTAGACGTTTCTGGCGTCATATTATGAAAGACTTTCACATCGCAGTCGCAGTGATTCTGAACAACTGAAATTCAAAGTCTCTCAAGACCTCTGACATTAAATTCCAAAACTTCGAAGACACAATTTGGTTTTCAGAAACTTTCTTTTTCACTGCCTGACAAAAGACATTTTTCAAAAACTTTCAAGAATCTGCGGCCATTCTGCATGGGTCAATCTCACCACTCGACAGCGACGTAGCCTACGTCACAAGGGGTTAAATGTTAAAGGTTAAAGGGTGCGTACAGCTCAATATAGGAAGCAGATCGCAAAGCTACGCAGCGTCTCTTGCCGTATGGGATCACACAGGTGAACGCGTTTCGCTTTAACTCCAGCAAAGCAGGGGCTAAAGCCCGACTTTTGCATTTAATGCATACCTTGCATTTAATTAGAACGCTTTTCCAAACACTTTTGAATGCAGCTCACGCTGTTTACCTACTTTCAGACGTCTTCCAAAACATTTTCTACTTTTCGTTCTACTAGTTCATCAAGCGCGTTTGAAGTTGTTACGGTTAACACGCTATATAAATTACTTACTTACTTACTTACTTAGGCCCTACTAACTGGAAGGATGAAAAGCTGGGTTGAACTAGGTGGCTGGTTATGTACCAAGATGATTTCTTACCTATCCGCAGGCAGTCACCCATCCTAGTAAGTTTAGTAACCACTTTATAGTGGTATGTTTAACGTCAGGACACAGCTTAAATATAGTACGCATATCGTCGCACAGCCGTACCCTGGTGTATGGGACTGGCGAGTAGAACGGTGCAGTCGTAGACTTGGCTGATGTTCAGTTGTTGACCGTGTAACTCAGTCGTTGCCGACGTCACAGGCCATCGGTCGCGTGACCGATGATTGACAGCTGCCGGTGCCGCGCCCCCGCAGCAGCGGACCGTGAACGGCAACTGAGGCGACTCACTGATAGCTGTTGAGAGACTCACGACAGCATCTACAACAACAGCATATTAACATTACATATTTCACAACCTACTTTTTTCTGTCTCACTGTATTGTATCTAGAGTGTTATAAGTGCCCGTAATTTCACTCCAAGTTTGTGTGCCGCACGGGGGTGCGTCCAGGCAGAACACGCCGTCGAACACGACCGTTAAATAAGTAGGCTATGTTTGAAATCGGTCTAATGTTTATTATGCCTCGCTACACTCGCATGATACACCGTGGACCGTGCCGAAACTTGAAACCTCTACACACTAAACTGCAATGTCTTGGGTAAGGCTAAGGCTGTTCGCGGTAGCACGCTGAAATACTTATAGTAATGACGACAGCGTCGGCCAATAGCTATCGGCGTAGCTGGGCCTGTTCAGCAACAGAGAGTAGCAACAAAGTTCTATAATCGCAATGGTTAAGTGTCCGAAAATCCGGTCCGGTGACCTTGACTTTGACCTGTGACCTTCAGCTTCAATGTGGTTCTTGCAATAGTCGAGATACATGTTTGTTCCTGCAAAATTTCATCAAGCTAAGCGCAGCGGTTCATAGTCCATCGTGCCAACTGAAAAACAAACAAACAGAACTGCGACGACGTTAAAAACAGTACTGTCTTCGCTACTCACCGGACTCACTCACACCTAAGTCATCTTACTTACTTACTTACTTTACCCCAATATTTTTATTGGAAGCATCACCACCTCTACCCCACCATGATTGACCCCGATGCGCCAGTATAGGGGTAGAGCGTAGAATGCTTTTTATACCAATGTTGCCGCTATTAATTATTATTATATGAGCAGAAAACTCAGACGCTAGAAACATTTGATAGCCTATTGTGATGACAGTTTTCGCTGGATAAATTTAAACTACTAAATATTCCCGTCAGATAATTATTGGGTTTCGATTAACGCCAACCTTTAGACCCGCCGGCCACCCAAGGAACGTATAGTACGTAGCCTACCACCCAAGGTGTACGTCCCCATGTCATCTCATACCACCCAAGATGCCATACAGTCATTTGTTTGTCAAGTTTGAGTCACAACTGCACTGAGGGTGCGCTTGGCTACAATGCGTCTCACGCACCCAACACCTAACAGCTTGGAAGTCTACGTCATTAATTGCTGACAACCAGCAGCGAACATTTCTTAGATTCCATCGAGTGTCGTTGCAGGTCACGACTCGTGACTCATTATAGGCCTAAGCATTCATTCCCGTTCTCTCGTTTCAGTTCCGTTTGACATAGAAAAATTGTTTATGCGCTGGATTATAAAATGACAATTTGCACGCCGATTTTCCAATGCAAACTATTTTCGCATCCGATAATACACTGTATCCCCCCCAAAAAAACATTCCTGACGTTTTCGACTGTAACTTGAAAACGAATTATCAGATTTCGATAATTTTTGGTACGAATATTCCTGTCACAACTTGACATCAAACAGCTATTCAGATTCCCAACTCACCCAACGTTTGCTTCTGCCCTACCTAGGGAAAGCAGATCAAGCGAAATGTGTTAAAATAAAGAGAAAACCTGAAAAAAACATCCCTGACATTATCAATCGTGAAACCAATAAGGCAATAATATAACTTAGCATATTATAATAATATTTGGCAGAAATATTTCAAACACAACTGACTATTAAATAAGTGTTTTTTCAGTTTCCATTTCACTCAACGTCTGTTTTTGCACTACCTGGGGAAACAGGCCAAGTATAATACGTGTTCAAATGAATGAAAAAATGTCAATAAATTCCATCTATCCTAATCTGTGGGCCCCAACAGCAGGTCTGCTACAAGGTTTGACTGTCATACAGCAGTTGTTTACCAAATAAAGTTTAGGAATGTTTGTAAAGTTAAAAAGCCTCTGGTACAGCATGGATTGGTCTGGAGCAGAACATTATCGATACTGCTGTCAACGAATGGAGAAAGCGTCTCTGTCTGTGTTCACATAGTGGACCAACACTTTAAGCAATTTTACTGCAGGCAGTTAAAAATAGACAACTAAATGAGTTGTCGGCCAAAGTGACAGAAATATGAAGAAAAGGCAATCATATCGCATAGGATAAAAAGCGATATTTCGCTGGTTGTGTTTTCCCCAGGTAATGCAGAAACAAACGTTGGGAAACTGAGTAGCTGTTTGATGGCAAGCTGTGTCAGAAATATTCGTGCCAAAAATTATCAAAATGTGGTTATTGGTTTTCAAGTTACTGTCGAAAATGTCGGGGATGTTTATTTGGGACACAGTGTAGTATCATGTCGTAATTATTCATTCGTTGATGAGACTAAAAACTCGCCGAGCTAAGACCAAAACAGTACATCATATTGTCTATTTTTTTTCGTTACGCATTTCATTGTGCACCTTTTCTGCCCCCACACGCCAAACCCATGTGGCCGCTTCTAGAATATGGAGAAAACCGGCGACACGTTTAGACTTACAGAACACAAATACAAACGCCAATTTTGACCGCCTAGCTCTAAACATAGGCAGCGCCTATACAGGGTGGTCCAAAAACGGCACAAAGTTCATGGCACCATAATTTTGCATCCGTACATCATAGAGTCATGCGATTTTCAGCAAAATGTTCTGAAAGAAATTCTTTACATGACTTAAGTTAGTGTTTAAATACAGCAATTAAATATTCCTTTTTGCCGCTGGCAAGTGAACTATTGAAAAGCAGTATTACCTTCAATGTGCCTTGGTTCATAAAAACATGGCACTATTATTTTTAATAGCTCCGTGAAAACGCCCTCGCCCTAACGTTGTCCGTAGCGACAACGTTAGGGCGAGGTGGCCAAAACTACAGATATTTGCGTCAAGTTTCTTTTTAACGTCGAGTGCCAAAAATTATTAAAATCGGTCAATGTTTCACGGAGCAATTGAAAAAAAGTGGCACGTTTTTATAGACCGCGGCGTCGAGGGTAACACTGTTTTTGCATAGTTTAATTGCCAGCGGCAATAACAAAGAATATTTAACTGCTGTATTCAAATACTGACTTTAATCACTTAAGGAATTTCTTTCGGAACATTTTGCTGAAGACCACATGACTCTGTAACGTACGGTTGCAAAATTATGGTGTCATTAACTTTGTACCGTTTTCGGACCACCCTGTATTATGTCCGCCTAAGTCAAAAGTCATGTCGGGAATGGCCTGAGTTCGCTGTCCATTTATGATGAGTTCAGTAACGTAAATAGCCAGAAATGTACATCGGAGGCCTCTCCCTTTCTTCTTCATTTTCCCCTGCCGCCCAAAATGCGTAAAAATGCGTTCGCGGCGACTCGGCTTAGGCTCTGCCCGGACCCCACTGGAGGATCTTACAGGGCTTCCAAACCTTTCAACCGGATTGATTTGGAAGGGGGAGAATGAGTAAAGAAAAGAAGTGAAATGAAACGGTAAAACAGAACAAAAGATGAATAAACGACGGTGTTGTTGTAACTTGATAGGAAAGTAAAGGAGCGCGCAAAGCGACGCGGATCTAAACTAAACCGAAATGAAAGCCGCGAGCTGCATGCAGTCTTCATTTCAGTCCAGTTCAGTTCCGTCGCTCTGTACACACCTCAACGAAACATTTAGGCTCCTATGTGTTTACACTGAGAAGGAGGCCTACAGACTGAACTGACCTGGGTTAGAGGAAGACGCGCGTTTGACAGCGAGTGAAGAATTCAGCGGAATACTGAGCGTTTGTCCGTCAGACGTCATCGCTTTTACACGCTTCTCAACGCAGCTGACACCATGAACGTGAAGCACCTGTAACGCATCAGTACATGTGAAACAGTAATATAGGCTACATAATAACAATGTTTATCGCGATACAAAGGAACAGTAGCACCAGATACCGAAAACAACCAAAAAGGACACAAAACTCCCTTGTTTTCAGTTAGGATTAGAGTTAAGACTAGGGTTAAGAATAGAATTTTGAGGTAATTTTCGTATTCAGTGCAGGGTCTGGCACACAGCCTTGATAGACTTCCAAAGTCGTACTCGAGAAACGATGACGTAAATGTGTCATGGTAATGCTGCAGTTACGAGTACTAAAATAATAAGCTATATACAATTTAACGAGATGACAACTTCTAAGTCTAACCATCTCAGATGCAAGCGGTCCATAGTGTCACGTTTAGGCTGGAGGGTTAAAGTTGGAGTATGAGGATTAGAGCCAGCACCAATTCTCATACGCTAGTTTTTTCGAATTTACCGCCAGGTTTACGGTTATGGTTAGCTTTAACGTTAGCAATAATTCTGGTGCGGGCGAATTAGCGGACAGTTAATTCTATTCTTACTATACTTGCGTAGGCCTATAGCACTATAGCTTATAATACATTTTAGTGCTTGAAACTCAAACATTACCCGCATCACCACTATGGTTAGAAGATATCAAGTCTGCTCCACTGATCCAAAGCCCACAGAGTTCACACCGAATCATCCGAATTGTCATAATATCTACTCTTCAAAGAGAGCTGATAACGCTTTCGTTTCCGACCGGAAACTTATTACACGGGTGAACCACATTACACTGGTGTGCAGCGTAAGTTATTACATTACAGTAAAATATTCGCTGAATATTACGTTGTGTCAAAATTCAGAACACGATAATTAAGCAGTAATAAAATATAAAATCACAGCGAAATACAAATTTCATTGTTTACAATTTTTGCTGTCATGCAGCTAATGTAGCTTATTATATGCAGTTATGATCGCGTCACGTTCATTTATATTCCCTAGGTGGCAGATCTGTTTCATTGTTTCGCTACTCGCTAGTACCGTTGAGCTAGAGCAATACGCTCGACAACGGGCGATAGTAAGAATTAAGCCGTTTTTGGTGTCCTGTAAAGACCCATAGCCAGATTTTGAAGAGAAGGGGAGAGTCGATTTTGCCTCTTGCCGTCGCCGTGCTATATGCGGTCAGACCGTCTGTGCCGTGGAGCGCTGTAAGCGAAATGTAGGCCTATAGGCCTAGTCCAGGGCTGCAAACTCATGGTGTAGGCCTAATTCGCATTCGGAAGTCGCATATGGCAGTGACATTTTCGCTATTATTATGCAACGCAGACGATGAAATTTTGCCATTTACGCGATGAAACGGATTAGCCTAAATCGTTGACAGCCTTCATGGAGTGACGCTGCATATGTCACTATTCGCCGTTTGACATTGGACTGAGATATTTGGCAGCCCATGGGAGGTTCGATCGAACCCGACTAACTCCCCCTTCACATTCCCCATCAAAATACAAGCTTACTCGGCACCAAGGTTAACTCAGCATTCCATTTTAGGCCCCTATATCTATCTAGAGTCCAGAGTAGGTGATCAGCTTGGACTATACCGGCCTGTCCGGCTTACGTGCGGCGTGCCTGAGGTTAGAGCGGAATGCGTTCGCCTGTCGTGTGCCAGGTGTGATCCCACATGGCAGACGACGCTCCCTAGCTCTGAGGCAGCCGGGTTTTATGATAAGCTATAAGCTTACGAGTACATGCGTCCTTCAATCATTTAAAACACCGTACGCGGCCCGCAGATGTCTTAGTATAGGCTTACGTCCCTGGAGAACAAGAAACAGTATCGGCTAATTTTGACAAAAGCGGGGTCACTGTGACAAGTCCGTTTAACTCATTGATTGTATGTGCCAGATGACAGCCAAAAACTAACTGTTTGGCTGTAATTTTCAATTGCACGTTTTGGCTGTACGTTCGACCACATAATCTTTCTTCCCCGGGGGTCATAGTGTGTTATTGGACCGAGCAAGTTTAACTGCCAAATGGCATTTAACTACGTTCGTGCGGTTTAAGCAAGGTTCACACATACGTACTATGTGACGGACAGACGGAGAGACAGACCATGCTATGAAGAAATGTGTATGAATAAGTGGAATCTTTTGTACTGCAAGTAGCAGCGTCACGGGTTAAAAAGTAGGCGGGACAGAAAGTCGCAAATTTCCCTCAGAATAGCCCCCTACCAACATGCAGTTGCAACTTTCAGACAGAGAACATTACAGATGCTCAAGATTTGAATTGTGCATCTAAATTTCTGCAAAATTGGGGTTTTCAGCCTCGAATTTAGCATTCTGGACGAAAATTTTCCCACAGAAAAATTGTCCGACAATTTTACGACAGCGAAAAAATTTAGGTTGAACAGCACCCCTCCCAGCTCCTCCGTCCTGCCGCGATGCCACTGGCTGGCTGCAAAAGCGATGTCGTCAAATAAATGTCCAGTACCTGTCCGACGTTGAGTCTGAAGCGATGGTTGTTGGCGTCAGCGCTGCAGCACCGGCAGCCATCGGCCTGTGTGACGAGCGCCAACAACGGGAACCTGCGCCGGTACTCGCGCGCCAACTCCTCCACAGAGTACCACCTGCCCGACCAGCGCAGTGATGTCATCATCCCCGCCCCGGCGTCACGTGACTCGTGCACCACGTGACCCACACGCCGTCGCACCGCTGACGTCACGGACGAGCTGCGCCGCACCGCAGCCCCTGGTGTCCTGTGACCCGCCGCTGAACCACCGGAACCGGAAATGGACGGAGGCGTATCCCATCGACCCCGGACACTGACACCGGAAGTCGTCCTAGTGGCAGTAGACTGCAGAGTGCGGCTCTGCATGATGTGACCGTCGACTGCCGAGATATACCGGAACTGGGTGTCAGCCGCCGACATTACTGATTTCAACCAGCCTACCTACGCCCACAATAATGACACACTTGTTTCTACCAGCAAATCTGGATCTGGATCTGGATTTGGATGATAACTTGCCAAACTCCTTCGCTGGTTATCGCGGTGTTTGCACATCTACCGTACACGATATGGCAGACAGCTGACAGCTTCGGAAAGACGGTAGACTACCGAAGCCAAAGAGGTGAATAGATGAAGTCTAGTAGGCCTAATAAATCTGCCGTTCCTTAACTGAATCAGCACACGTGAGATACGCTATGTTCGCTGTTACGTCATCGACGCCGATCGGAATAACACAGATAGAGGGAGACAACAGTTCGCACGAGCCAATGAGTAATGACATGGCGAAATATCCTACGACGCTATAGGCTATTATGCAAAGCGCCCGTTAACTGAAAAAAATAGCACGATAAACACTGGCCAATTACTCGCAGTCTATAATAACGATTACGTCGTAGTAACTAGTCACTATGGTCAGTAACCTGGTTCGACGCTTGTCGACTGTGAGTGTAAGTTTGAGACCCTATACTACCAACGCGCTAGCGACTGACAATACCACCTGCCTGCGTAACGAATAGGCGCAGTGAGGCACGCTTTTAAACGTCCATAATGATATAGCCTACGATTCAAAGCGACTTCACCGAAAATCGAACCTGTTGATCGCGAATTTTACTCCTTAAATAAAATTGTAGGAAATTGTTGAAAATATTTTTGAAGATCAGATCAACCGTCACTCGATATGAATTTATTATGATGCGCGACTGACAGCGTTGTTGCTGTGCGTTTCGGTACGACGCAAAAACAGCGACGTTGTGTTAGCTAGATGGCGCCACTGCCAAAATCACTATTACAGCATCATTATTACTATTACTATTAGTATTTCTGCTGTGGTTTTGTATACAGGTGTATGCATATTATGTAAGAAAATGCAGAATGGTATCTACGTTGTTTGTAATTTTGGTAATGGCTACAGTTTGTGATAATTATATCACCAGTATTCTACACCAGTATTCAGTTGGACGATTACCATTTATCAAGTGTCGGCGTTACTGCGAATGTAAGCGTGTTCGCTCGAACGCTGTCTTGACTCTTGAGAAGTTCAGTAACTTCGGTTCGTGGATCGTATCACGATTGCATAGATGGGTTCTAAAAATATCTTTCTCTAAGAAAAGTTATACACAGCTTAGGACCGGTAAATTGATCCGAAAAAGCCGAGATTTTTACGTTTTTTTTAAAAACTGAAAATAACCTCAATGGTTCAATTTTTAGTTTTTTTTAAAGTTTTTGTTGTGAAATTTATTACATATCATGCTTTATTTCA
>Ga0209671_1008852_pt1 | contig 10543 bp, 7 predicted proteins | sample WorMetHERISLAND2_2_FD_187401 | JGI IMG/M metagenome (GOLD analysis project Ga0209671, IMG submission 187401) | Marine gutless worms symbiont microbial communities from Max Planck institute for Marine Microbiology, Germany - Olavius geniculatus... | ecosystem: Host-associated > Annelida >...
ACCTGGAAAAGATCAAAAAGTAGCTGTCACGTGAGTCACAAACTTAAGCTTATCGCAGCTGGAGTATGCAAAAGTTATTACAAAAAATAACTACATCTCCAAATGTGCCTTATGCAGCAGGGACCCAAGAAAAAGACTGCTTGAAAAATTAGCAAATAATGGATGGCTCAGACTATAATGTCTGTAACCATTTAGTAGCGATGTCACATGAGTCACGGTGGAATGGCTGTTTTCTTTTCTTCCCATTAATTGTTATGCTTTATTTTTGCGACTATCTTCCCATCGCCTGATAGCCTTTTCAGCGCTGCCCGGACCTGGTAACTGTTTGACTATCTAATTAATTTACAAGTAGAACAACTGTCCCACCGCAGTTAGATCTAGGCCCATAGCTTTAACAATAATATTCTGTAAAACTGAAAATAAAATAAATCGTTATTAGACATATTAAAATAATACCAGATAAATAATTAGTCTTAAAAATTGGATGAGTTATTCATCATCATATCTTTTCCTCCATTGTTTTTCGGTAGTCTGGGCACTGTTGGCCACAGACTCCGTATATGTGAAGATAAAAGGCTGATTCAAGGTGTGTGATTGTGAACCGGTAGCTCTTTGATTTTCACAGTCATATGAATTTGTACAAGGGGCTGCATTTCAGGTAACCAGCAGCACAGTGGTGTGTTCTGCACATTTCAAGCCAGACAAATATGACACACTGCCTGTTGCCGAATAAGCAGTGCTCTTGAGTACAGCCATATCATCACTCAGTATTTCAGCGGTCTGCTCTGCCTTGTGCCAGAAAGCCACCTGCTAGCAGACAACCGATTCCTGCTGCTGCTGGTGCTCCGAAATACGTCAACCAGTTCAGCTACAGTTGACATCGAAAACACTTCTGGCGGTTTGAGCTTGCAGCAACCAACACTCCACTGTCTGACCATGACTACGTTGTTCAGCCACAGTCATTGGAGGTATGACTGCTGCGACACAGGACCACGTAGCTCAACTCGAGCAAGAACTGTCCGCATCCAAGACAAATAAGTGCGACCTGTTCGACCAATCCAAGCATGATCAAGTTCTACATGGGTTTTCTGATGTACGACAGTTTGATTGCATTCTTCTGCTGCATTGTGGTGTAGAAGGCATCACTACACATCAAAGAAGCCAAGTCGGCAGGTGTGAACTGGATGAGAGACGTCAGTCGACAGTTGCAGAGACTCAGTGATGTTGCATCAATCATCACACAGTCACAGGTCCAGCAAGGAACGTCAACGTTGCAACAGAGTTTTGGCGCTAGATTGCAGCCTGTGGACGAGTATTTCTTATTTTTGCACAAGTTGCAGGAATGCGAGTTGAATCACTGGACCAAGATTTGGCAGACAAATTCAACATATCGATATATACCTACAGTTAGCCATACCATTATTACACGAGCCAATGCGGCTCACAGTCTATCTGGCCAGCAAGTGAACAAATGAAAATTATATGCCGGCTTCTTTCAAGGCCCCGTATCCAAATACCAGGGTGGTTATCGACTGCACCAAGATAGCGATACAGTGTCAGTGAAGCATATTATTGCAGTCAAGACAGTAGCTTCACATATAAAATAGATGGCGTTCCATTAGAGCAGGTTGAGTCGTATAAAGATCTTGGAGTCTTGTTTGATCCTTTTATTGTTTGATCAACATCTTAGTAATATAGACAGTAACACATATATATTCTATGTTGGGACTTATGCAAAGAAACTTCCAAGAATTATCTCAGGAAGGCTTTGTTGCTCTGTATAAGAGCTTGGTAATAGAATGGGGCAAACTCCGGTTGCTTCAGCGAGACATTAACAAAAATGTGCTCTGTCGTAGACTTATCAACAGCAGAGTCTAGTTTTGAATTTTGCTTTATGTCTAGGGGTTGCAACTTTGAAAGATTCATCACGTACCATATGTAGTACATGTAATAAGAAATTCATCAGAAACTAACTTATTGCTGCATGTGCCTGGAGGGTTTCAGTGCTGGTGGCGGTTACCTGACATCGGCACCAGGAAGCACACGATCATCAGTCTCACGCCACTGAGTGTAGGGTGGAGGGGAAAAGGGTTAAAGGGAGGGGGACATGCCGACGCCGCATGCAGGTTGTCTAGTGAGGAGCAGCAGCGCACTGCAGCCACCTGTGGCGTTAACAGTGCATCTTTACCACGACATTACTGTGCTGACTGCTGAGTGTGCTCGTTTACTACTTCACTATAAGTGTAGGAATGCCAATCGACTAACTGAAATTATTTTTCATCTTGCGTATAAGTTGACCCCCCAACTTTCAGGTCCAAAAAATTGTCCAAAATTGCTCGAATTATATGCGAGTACATACGGTAATGTCATTTCTTTTCCAATAAAACTGTCTGCAAAAAAGAATCACATTCTTTTTTAGCTTTTTGTTGTGAACTGCAGCTGAATTATGACAAGCTCTTGTACAAGAAGTACAACTCAAAATTCGGTCTTCGGATTTCCAAAAAAACTAACAAAAACGTGCTACCGACTTGCGAAGACATATTCAAAAGCTACTGTTTTTATCAGCAAAAGCAGCAGCATGAAACTGTTAATGACGTTGAAAAACTGTAGCGACTGAAGTGATTGAAATATACAAGACCGCCAGCATTCCTACTATTGCTTTCAACAGTACAGTGAAGAGAATTAAAAGGCTGATCGAAAAAAGAAATGATCTTCGAAAATATCCAGAATCAAAAAGATCATCCACTACATACCAAAAAGCTTTGTCAAGTTTTTACAGCCTATTTGATACTTGTAGTGACTGAAGTGTGTTGGTGCAGAAGTTCTTGAGAGAAAAGACTGCAAATGTCCTGTAGAATGTAAGATTTCAACAATGGAATGGAATTTCTGGGTTGACCAAAACACTACCAGAAAAATGATGATTGGAAAAGTTAATCCAATTGTAAAGGCCAAGTTGCAAAAAAAGAAGAAAGCATAAAAAAGCCAAATATGAAGCCGAAGTAAGATGAAAGAGCGGTGAACGCAGTTATGTTTCAGAAGAATTGGAACTGCCAGACAGTTCTAAAGGCCAAAACATTGATGACAGCAACTCTATGCAGAAAGTAGCGACAGTGAATCCTGCTCCATTAATCCACAAAACAGAAATCAATATCCTGAGCTCTGCAAAGCTGTTGATCAAGCAAATGTCAGTAATCAAGATGCCTGTTTAATTGCAAATGCTGTTTTAAAGGGAAAGGGAAACGTTTTTGCATAACAGCTTTATTTGTACATATACATTGCCCGAATATATATCTGGCGTTCGTCTCGATGATTGATGAACTATGAACGTGAAAATTAATCATAAAAACTTGCAATTTTGTCTGCCTTTACTTATTTACTGCAGAGTGGAGAAAGATTACGTCACTGGTTGGAATGGTATATGTAAACAATGGCTAGTAATACCTCAGTTCTTGCTAGTAAAAATACTTCTGGCGTTCATTGCGTAGCTCCTGGATGTACAAATTACTTCTACAAGGATGCAAACGTCAGTTTTCACCGTGTGCCGTCGGATAAACATCAGTTGAGCAAATGGCTGCAGTCATTAAAACGCAAGAACATACCAAACCTGCAGTATGGACGGGTCTGCAGTGAGCACTTTATAGATGAAGATTTCGTTGAAAAGGGACGATAAAGAACGATGGATCATTTGAAATGGCACGAACAAATATTCTGAAGCCTACAGCGTGAGTGTCTTCAACTTCAGCTTATATGACCATACAAAGACTGATTGTCCGACACCCAAGAATCCCGTTTTAGTAAGCCAAACGGCTCAACGGAGGAAGCGTCGTGAAGCAATACAGGTAAGTCAATCTGTAACAGGAGGCCTATAGTTTGACTGTCTAGTCCAATGTTTGAATTGTGAAAAATTAGCCGGGGGTCGAACTTCTCGACGGTTAAAGCCCGACCAAAATTGTGATGTAAATCGTATGTATTTGTGAATGTTACAGCACAGATTACACCCAAACTGTTCGGCGGATCTGCTGGGGAGCTTAAGACGCTACCTTCATGCTGTTATTGTTTCAGAAACTTGACGATGCAGATCAAGCTGTTGTCCATACAGTAATTCAGAACAACAGTTACTTTTGCCATCCTAAGAATATCTTGTTGTCAGCTGTTGGAAATGTAGATGAAAATAACAGGAAGTTTGCTTGTGGTAAAATTATCCCGACTCGTAGAGGTGCGTCACATGACAGAATTTGATGCTTTGACAAAAACAGCGTTGAAATAAACTTTGCATCCGAGTTGACTGGGAGAAGATTGACTTTGAGTCGCTTCCACTTCTGCACGATATCACGTCAGAAACCATTGCCAGTAATGCACAAGTTGTACTACCTTACTACCCTTGTCACTCACAGGACGTGGAAAGAAATATCAAAGGTGTTTCAGCAAAACATTTTTTACATTATGCTCCACCCTACTTGGTAAGACCACACTTAGAATATGCTAATACTGGCTTGGTCAAATTTCACGAGTGTGATAAGTTCATTGCTTCCTTGACATGCACGCAAAAGTTACAAACATTTTACCGAACGAAAAAACATCTTGGGGCACCCATCAAAGCTGCAAATTTACCAGTCAGAATTAGTGAAAACACTGATTTCGATCCACGACCTCGTGAGTTTGTAAAACAAGAAAGTTATCCAACTTTTTTCAACAACACTGTTATAAACTCTGGTGTCATTTGTACAGCTCCTATATGTCAAATATTACAACCAGCAAATCCATTGGCAGTTCTCAATGATAATGACTATGAACACAAGCCTGACCCAATTGAATCATTCTTGCAAAGTGAAACAATTACACAAATAAACCAAGCTCAGATAGACACAATCCAACACACAACTATTGGCCAATCAAACAACCTGGACTGGAAAACAGAAAGACTAAAACAGCTGACATCATCCACATTTGGACGCATTTGTAAAATAAGAAATTTGAGCAAAGCTCACGAGATGCACGAAAGCCTACAGCAGTTCCTGTTCGCAGGTAATCGTAGTCTATCTCCATCCATTTCGTCGCAATTCATTCTTTTGCAGCCAAAAATTGCCAAAAAAATCACTTAAAATCAATATTTTTAGGGTTCAAGGTCATTCAAGGTCATCGATGTTGACATTCGTAAGAAGCTCATCGTCAGTGCTTGTTATGAGAAGCAGCACGGCTGTGCCTATCTGAAACCATTTATACGCTAAACAAGCCAACAGAGGAGAAGCAAACAAAAGCAAACCGATGTCTCGTAGCTCAAGCACCCAGTCGCTGGACAAGTGAACTCGTTTGTGCTGACAGCTAATTGACAATTTACTGACTTGCTGGATTTCTGTATTATGCATTATGTTGCTTTTAACATGGTCATTCTTATGCGAGCTTTAGTCATCAGTGCTTGTTATGATAAGCAGCATGGCTGTGCCTATCTGAAACCATTTATACACTAAACAAGCCAACAAAGGAGAAGTAACCACTTCTTACAGGGGTACCCCTCTTTGACACCCACGTGCACAGGCCTCCTTGAATCTAGAGGGTCTGGACTTGGATTGCTAAAATCTACATGACATGCTGAAAATTTCATTCGCAGCTTGTCTTGGTGTACCTCCAGCCATTTTTTGCGCAATTCAATCTTAAACATTTTTACGCGCGATTACTCGTTTCACCTATGGCCAAAATTTGGGTGTCTTAACATTTATAATTTTGTTGTCGTATACCGGTGATTAAAGAGTAAGTCTTAATGCTATAGTAGACTACAGAATAAAATGGTTTGCAGATGCTTGAATCGATCAAGTTCGACATTTTATTTACTGCCATGTACATGTGTATATGTATACATTGGCCAGCGTGACGCGTTGCGTGGCGCCAGCTCATGAATGATATAGACTTGTGTTGCAGCGCAAAATCGGCCAAAAAATCCATTAAACCCCCTATTTTGGCATTCAAGGTCATCCAAGTTCATTGAATTCGGCGCCAATCGAAAGCCAGTATACGATTTCCTATTAGCGCTTAATAGTAACCTAGGCCTTATCTTGCACCGTTACTGAGATACAGCGAGTTTTTGGCAGCAAGTTCACCATTTGTTACTCAACTGCAATTTGTACCCTCAGTGTTTGTCTACTTGAGCGCAGGAAAGTTATGACATCCACAGCATCAAGATGGCCATCGTCAACACTAGTCTCCTTTGCATGCTGGCAAACAACAATGACGCTGTTTGTGCATGAGACACACATGCACCGTTGTCTGTTTAAATTTACTATTTTTTCGCGGTTCTGTTCATAAAAAGTTACTAATGTTGCGACGATCATGTGCGTAACAGTTCAGGGATTGCATATGATTACTTTGTTGTACTTTTTGACTCTGATTAGCCGTGTTCTGCGGTGAATTAAAACACCTTCGAAGATGTATTGACGCAGGTGGCCAGATTGGACTTTGACCTGCCAGCCATATTTCAGCCGGTCGAGACTACTGACGTTCAGTGCTGATGACCCAGTGACGAGCTGTCGGCAAATCGGCGATATGACGTCATGCCATCCAAAGAGGCCGAGGAAGGTTATTTTTAACCTGCCTGTAATGACGGCCGGTTCGTCAGTGACGATATAGTACTGGTGGCAGGAGAGTGCATCCTCTTGCTCCAGTGACGCAGGCGTCGGCTACTTCGAGGATGCTGCTTGGCCCAGCTTCGTCTTTCCAGAAGAAGCCATTGTGGACCTACTGTCACGCGACCCGAACTTTGACTGCGACAAGTATTGTCGACAGCTTTACACGACGGTTCACGTTCCTCTGGATGCTGCCGTACAACTCCAAACCGATATTACGCACGTCCAGAGGATCCTTCGTCGTTTTTCGGCAAACCTGATAGTGCGTCAGGCACAGGTGGCAGAAGATCTGACAGGGAATCCCGATGCCTACCTTCGTAACCAGCTTTACGTACAGTCAGGACAAAAACTTTGTACTGTTTTCTTTTTTTTGTTCTTTTGCATGCATAGCATTACGATGGGAGTTGTAACTGTCTTCGTAGGGGGGAGATATAACGAACTCCGTTACATAATAGCATAGAGTAAAAAAAACCAGCTTCCCCCGCCGCGTAGCCTAGGCAGATGACTCACGCAGCAGTATATAAGCGACCGCTGCTGGCCCGGCGGCCGGTTCTTTGTGTGTGCGCTCGCGCAGTGAACACCGTAGTCTTTAGTTCAACATATAGCCTATAGCACATGCTTTGCGAACTCTCGACAGTTGAGAAGCAATGAACAACATCGCGATGAAGCCAAAGCAATGGCCAATCGTAGACAGCTGTTAAACGTAGTCGAAGGTACGTTCTGCTAACAATATATACTTCAGTAGGCTAATCGTGTTTACTGTCTTTGACTATAGTTAGAACCAACGTGCAATCCGCAACACTAGTAATTAAACCAGCAAGCAGTACCAGTTCTGGCCAGGCGACACTGTCGAATACTGTGAAATGTGCCTTAGTCTGCTCGGCATCATGTTCAACTCCGTATATCAACAACAAAACATCAAAAGCACAGCACAGCACAACACGTCCACACAAATACATCTCGGTAACACGCTTGGGTGATCCGGTGCAGTACGTCGACGAACCCAACCCGCCGTGTCCTTCTGGCCGTGGCACTGATGGAGGACGCGGGTTGCTGTGTGGCTTGGCGAGGCCAAGCACGTCATATCAGCAATATGCCCCATTCTGTGTTACAGCTGCAGTATAAATCTATGTTAAAGTCTTACCGGGTATGATACCAGGGGACATAGAGTTGTGTAAATATGATCTCCGTAAGCATTTTTTGTAAATAGACTAGTTAAGCTACGGAACTCATTACCTGATGACGTTGTATCGGCATGTAGTGTTAGTAGTTTTGAGAGACATTTAGATTTGCTCTGCTATGGTTATAGTTTGTATTGATTATAAATCCATCATCTAGTACCGGAAGTCAGTGTAAAAAAAGTATTAGTTTAGTTTTTTCTTGTAATTTGTGTTAAAGTTATTTACTTCGGACGAAAATAGAGGCCTTTGGCATGCTTCCGGCTATTCATTGATGATGATGATGATGAAGGGTTTTACTCATCATACAAGGGCAAGACCACTTTGAAGTGTCCGATTGGAGTGACACCATCAGGTGCTATAAGTTTCACAAGTGGTCTGTATGTTGGCTAGAGCTATTTCTGACTAGCACATTACAAAAGCATCTGGTTTGCTTGATTTGTTAGAACCTGTAGATGTTGTGATGGCGTGGCATGACATCACAATAATGACATCATCATTAAAAGCATGTGAACGTATGTTCAGAATCAAATTCCCTATAAACATATATTTCAAATTTTTCCTATTTTAAAGATTAATAGAATGGCACCATTTTTTAAACTCATTTATGGAATGACCATCATAAATACAGGTTCTAAAATTAAATCACATATAAACATATAATAATAATCAATGTTGTCACGTTTGGGGCCTATTTGGTAATTAGGCATATTCATGTGAACATGACCTTGCGAGAATGTTTTCCGGTTGTGAAATGTTGTGAAAGGTGAACTGTGGAAGACTTCTTGTAAATATATGTAAATAAATGAAAAATGGTGTTATTATTTCTAAAATCAGTTAACTATACACAAATGTGACAAATGTTAGGCAATGAACTTTGCTCTTGAGAGCAAAAGTTACAATGTTATTTCTAGAGGACAAAAAGTTCCAAGAAACAAAACTTTCAGTAACGACCTTGGAGTTGCATGCAAATTTGCGGAAGTGTTGCGCTGAGCATTCTGATAACTTTCAACAGTTTCAGCGATGTGATGACTACAGAGAAGTTCCTTATACTCGTGTATGGGCAAGAATACACAGTAATCACACTGATGTGTGGAATTTAACTGAGGAGCTTGGCAGTGACTCAATTCTGTGCACAATTAATATCATACAGTTTGGAGCCAGTTCATATTATGAACAAAAACGTTGCAATTTTGTCCTTTAGACACTGGACATCAACACCCAGTGTAGCTTTCTGAAGACTTGTCTGTAAATTGCATCTCATTCAAGTTGGAATCATATTAAGACCAAAACCAGAGCAAACTGCATTATTCTATAGCCTTGAGTATACACCATACTATGTATGCTGGATTAATGGCAAGATGTTTTAACAGCTTGCTAAAACTTCCCAACCCTGTCCGAACACTTGTTATGCAATATGCTAAGAAAGAGTATCAGGCTAGAGTTAAAGGGTCATCCTGGAAGCACAAGAAAAAAACACAATGGCACTGCAGGCAGCATCGAAGATGTTTTCAGACCACCAGTGGTAGCAAAAACAAGCAGCAAGATCATTATCAGTTGCTGGCAAATTTGAAATGCAGCTATATCAATAATCAACAACTTCACCTATTACCAGAAAGCTTGTGACCCATGATACTATATCACACTTACGTTGGTTGGTTAATGATCAGAAAATGACCAGTTTCCAACCTTTATACAGTGATGCAGAAAACTGCACCACAAATCTGACACAATGAGTTACCGATCACTGCCAGCAAGTGGCGGTACTTAGGCTACGGACTGACACAGTGCTGACTTTGACGGCCCAAAAAATTGTCACACTGTGCACACTGCACAATGCAGCGAAGACCAAAAACCATCCTCAAATGAGAATTTTCCCGAAGTAGCTGCAGTCAGCTTATTGCCGATGGTACGCTCATCTCTGGTTTACCTGATAAGATTCTGAACAGTGCTTCTGACAACACACTTCCTACCTAGTAGTTTTTCTGTACTGTCAGCAATGCATTCATTACCATAGTCAGTAACTGGATGGCATACAGTACAGAAAGTGGTAGGCATGAGACAGCAATGGATAAACCAAGAAAATGTCCTTCGTGCGATCTGTTGTATTTTCTGACATATATGGTGACGAATGATCCAACCGCAAACTTGCTAAGTGATGAAAAACAATAAAAACTTTGCAACTAGTCATATGCATAGCAGGAAAAAAACATTTTACTCCCTGACTGCAAAAAAACAGCAATAGCACAATCAAATGAACGTCAACAGATAACATAATGTCTAAAAAATAATTAGAGCTGTAAAAATTAACAATTAGTCATGTGTTTAATCGTTTAAAAAATATCACCATTAATAAAATTTTAAACATTAAAATTTTTACTGAAGTTACTTCAGTGGCAACGTTATGAAGTAGATACAATGACAAGCATACGAAAATATCACAGTCATCTATATTTTAGTCCATCTAAAGACTGGGTTCAAAAAAAACACAATTATGTTCCACTGCATCTATAAGAGTTTACAGCTCAATGTAGAAAGAAACAGTGAAATAAAAAAATGCATCTGCATGTCAATTACCACTGTTACCATTTAATCAAAGTTAACAAATTTTAATTCACAGTTAAGTTAACTATGTAAAAAATTTTTAATCAGTTCAAGCTCGACAATTAATAATACTGTAGAAAAAAATAAACTTTCAATCAATGTTTTGTTTTAAAGAAGATTTGTTTGAGTAGCAATAATTACTAC
>Ga0209671_1008853_pt1 | contig 10542 bp, 5 predicted proteins | sample WorMetHERISLAND2_2_FD_187401 | JGI IMG/M metagenome (GOLD analysis project Ga0209671, IMG submission 187401) | Marine gutless worms symbiont microbial communities from Max Planck institute for Marine Microbiology, Germany - Olavius geniculatus... | ecosystem: Host-associated > Annelida >...
GTGTATTAACTGATGTTTTGTACATTTACATTTGCTGTTTTATTACAATAACAAAGTTTTTATGTTGATGGTCAATTATAAACTATTTGCTTTCCAAGGCCATGAAGAGACTGAACCTTAAATATTTCGGGGTCACGTTTTTGATCTTTAAGGGTCACGTGACGTCATCGGTCACGTGACCATCGGACTCGGCGTGGGCACTTTCCTATTGGCGGTCGATGATGACCATGCGTTTATCTTGCACACTGCAATTTTGCATAACGCTGAACTGTTGTCTCCAGTAAACGTTGTAACAACTTAATTAAGCACACAATAAGTAAAATGTACATCATTTGGTAGAATTGCAAGTTTATATAACAACTCGCTTGCAGATTGTCGGAGTTTATGCCCAAAGTGTGCCCTGCATACACGGACACAATGGCTTAGATGCACCACTGGCTGATAGCGGAATCAAAGGTCAACTGATCAAACTGCATTCACTCATCGATTAGACATGTTTTAAGCTCATCAGTCAGCTATTTTGTTGTCTGCTATTTTTACCTTAAAATATTTAATACCACAAAATTAATAAATCACGTGGCGCCCTCTGTCGAATTAATGAGGCAAAGGTGAGCAATCGGATACAAATAATCACTGCAAAATGTAACAATATGGCGCATCTGTGTTTCACATTGTAGTGTGTTGACATAAATTAGGTGAGGTGCGAAATAAGTCCACCTTACATAATTCTATCGTCTTGGCCATCTTTATGCCAAAAATTATCAAACTTGTGAAATTTAACAAAGTTATGAGAAAAACAATTTTGACTGTTTTTTAAACACGGTGTAGTACTTCTCGGCGGTCTCATGCAGATGTATTTTTTTCTTTTTTCTTTTCTTTTTTTCGTCGCCAGATCTTTGCGAGCTTCGTAAGTTGATTGCCGTGAAATTTTCACAGTTCACATGTAACTTGTTTTTATCACCTAAATTCCCTAATTTAGGGGGCACTCCCAAAAAAATTTGGCGAAAAAAACGTGAAAAATTGGGCACAATTTCGGACAACTTTAGACGTGATCGCGAATATCTCTAGAACGAACTACGACATAGAAAATCTGACAACGTTGTGGTCGAACAGGATGAAAAGTTTGTTGAACTTTGGTCCACTAACAACAATGTTGCACAGGTGGACTGTGACCGACCCAAAATCAACTTTCTCGGAAAGCCATTCGACCCATATCGAGTGCTGCCCCTCAAATTGCTGTCCCCTGAATTTTTCATGTGAAATAGACAATAACCAGAGCTCGCCAACGCACATCTTACCGGCATCGGGTTCCCTAATAATTTTTAAAAAATGAAAATTATAAAAGTGGCCAGTAATTTAGGGTATTGAAGCTAACAAGTTTAAGGCCACTAAAGGTAACCTCGCGAAATGTTGCCATGTTACGTGCTGCGGACAGGTATGATAATTTGAATACAAATTCTACGGGCGCGCATTCCTAGAATTTCCAAAAATGTACACGAATCGATGTTTTGACATGCGCATTAAATTTTAAGTTACTACATAATGTGACACCAAAATTGTTTTAGTTTTTTTCTGTTTTGTCTGCGCTTTATTTCACGTGTGAGAAAGTCTGAAACGGAAATAAAACCATCACAACAGAGTGCAGACGTTCCGTATACCGTGTAGGCCTGACGTATAGTACAAACATCAACAACATAGCCTAATGATACTGTTCGTGGTCAACGTTTGTGGTCTCTTTGCTCCGTCCCATAAACTGTAAGTTCAACGTCGACATCTTTAGACGCCGCCCACGACTCTTGTTCGCCAGATGCAAACCGTCCGTAGAAGATTGTACTGAATGCATAGATACTTGCCGTTATATAGAACACCTTCCTCCAAGCCTCGGGCGTTTGCTGCGCAACAGAAAAACGTTTTTGCTACGGTAATCTGTGCATTAACGGCCGAGAGTTAACATTTACAGTTAGACACAATTGAACAAAGTTAATTTTCTAGAAAGTTTGTACAGATGACAGTTAAAAATTCAAATCGCTGGACGTTGAATACCTTTGAGCTGAATTACAATGCTGTTTTTTTTACTAGTTTTCACTACGGTATGCTTACTTACATTTTTATCTGTCAGTGCCCCAACGACTGCAGGTCCAATGAATCCCGTCAGAGACCCCAGCGTATTAGAAATCCCGATCAGCGTTCCTACAGTTATTAACATCTTAGATAAATCTCACCGAATAACAGTAATGATGGAATCTGTACAGCGCGTAACGCCCGAAAATAAACTCGCTAAAATAAAGTAACTGAAAAAGAATTCTACAATCACTATTTACAAAGACATCAATGCAGACTGAAGGCTCGGTCACACCAGGTGAACGCATGAAGAACGCACGAAGAGCGCACTGAAAAATGGTTTATGCGCCGTTGTTCGTGGTCATTCGTTACTCGTTCGTCGAGCGCGCTGCACCAACGTTTTTGATTTGCGACCATTCGCTTGATGCGTCGAGCTCCGCGCACACTTTTAAACATGTTCAAAATTGGGCGCGGAACTCAGTGCATAAAAATGTACACGTAGAAGGACGCCAGAAGGACGCCGGACATGCGCGGGCAGCGATGGACCAACGCCCGATACACGCGATACACGCGGAGCACTCGCTCGATATTCGTCGTATGTTCGTCGGCTGAGATGTAGCGAACACCCATTGAGACGTAGAACTTTCCCCCATACTTGTGGTGCAATTGATGACAAGCACGTCAACTTCAAATGTCTTTTGACAGCGGTTCCATATACCAGGCCCTACAACAGTCACAACTACAAATGGTTCTACTCTGTTGTCTTCGTGGCACTCGTAGATGCTGACTGTAAGTTTATCTGGGCAGACGTCGGCGGTATAGGATCAGCGTGAAATGCTCAGATTTATAGTGCTTCTGGGCTAAGAAATGTGTTAAAATTGGTGATCTAGGCTTCACCAATGCTGATCCTTTTTCCAAACTTCCCAAAGACAACCAGAATGTGCTTTAATTTTTCTGATTTTAGCATGTACGCAATGCACACGCTAAATATGCGCCCTGTATTCGCCCAGTGCGCTATAGCAGTACGCTGTACATTTGTTGCGAACTCACTATAGCTTCTCCAAAATATGGACAAAAGTTGGGCGCACAACGACGCATAACTAATTCTATTGTGCGTCTCGTGCGTCCTGCATGCGTGCACGCGGTGTGACCGGGGCTTAACGCGCGCAGTGAGAACCCACCACGCATAGCCTAAAATCTAACACGAGCGCTAATAAAATCGTAACTATAAGTTTACATGAATAGATAACAGCAAAAGAAGACGACTGTCGCGGAATATGATTCAAACAGTGTAAAATATTTTCGGGGCCAAGTAAAGTTTGATCATCGCATGAAAGTAGCCATGGATAGGAGTTAATTTTGAGTCAGCCGTTACAATTCTTTATAGTTACAGCACATCACGTATCTATTCTATATTATCTAAGACAACTAACATACCGTCAACTTTTAACTTATTTCTGACTACTTCTCTTTGAAGAATTAGTAATTATTTTGCAAAACCCTACTAGTCTAAGTTGCCTAGTAGACTACAAGATTATTAACACCTGCATATTGCGGAGCCAGATCAAGAGGGTTCACACCCCAACCGGCGTACCCGATTCCCGATAAGCCGATACCAGCTGTGATTAGACAGACGGCAAGTGTCCGGTTATTACTGACATAACCAGTCGCTATCAGGCAAATAGCTGGTAACATAGATCCTGAAAACATTCAATCAAGCGGCCAGCAACTGATTCAGACATGACCGCCTACAGAGAAACATACAGTAAGCTACGTTCAAATGCAGTTCAAAACCAGTTGCCTGTGTGTATTTCAAAAGTGTTTTACTGTATGCGTAGCGTTGTTCATCTCAAATAACTGCAGGCCTCACGTACGCCAGGTACATTCGTGATCAAACTCATTATCAGCCTCATACCCTGTTTACGACGCTCGTCGAGCTGGAGCTGGCTCGACAAGCGCTTGTCGAGTGCTTGCGTCGGTCACTCATCAAGCTGGTTTAAGTCTATAGATTGCAACGGCATAGCTCGTCAAGAATTTATCAAGCACAAATCGAGAGCTCATTGAGCACACATTGAACTGGCCCGATGTGTGTTTAATGTGCGTTTGAGGAATGCTTCATGAATGCTTGAGTTATTAAACATGCATGCTGTTGCAAGCTATTGCAAGCAGTCGTCGAGCTGGCTGGGTTATAATCATAGACACGTGGTCAGGTTAAGCCTATCCTTGAAGCAGCAGGTCCCGTCAGGTCTGCTTGATGAAAGCTTGATGTGTGCCTGATGTGTGCGCTCGTCGAGCCAGCTTCATCGTGTAAACAAGGTATCAAGTAACCACATCTATTTGAAAACGCTGTGTTCACCTAAAACTGTAACGACAGAAAGACAAACACAATGTTGCACGCTTTATTATAGTACTAGGCCACGATTTTATGTTTTAAAAGTGTCATCACTGGAAACTTGAACCACAAACGACATATGTAAGCTTAGGTAGCATGCAGTAAATTTTTTGGCAACCTTTGGACAAACAAATACTTTGTTAAGACAGGCAGATGCGTAAAACTGTATGTATATAGAAAAGATCCATTTTTGGCATTTATCCGACTGACCTAAACCATTAGCCAACTTTCTGACGTTTGTTGTGGACAAGATGTTTTTGCTGCGCAGCCAGTCAGCGACAATGCCCGTAACGACTGTGATAAACCATGACAGCAAGAATGGAAGCCCCGACAACAAACCGTTCTACAATAGAACGTTACGGTGAACACACGCAGCTTAAATGGCAACACTTTCGTCATTAATGTTGGAAACACAAACAGCTACCATGATAAAACAAGAAACTTAGACGCGCTACACCCTATACAGTTCCTGTTGCAGCACTGACCTTTAGGATCATCCAAGGTCACTGATTTTCATGTTATTTGAAAGCTATTATGCGACTTTCTATCAGTGATCAATTGCAACCTAGGCCCTATCTTGCACCGTTTAGCCACAATACATGCGTGACTCACAGACGGACGACACACAGACAGACACATCGTGCCATAGACGCTGTACAGCATAGTTATACATAGTTGTAGCACGTCAAATATTCTTATGGCGGCGTATCCAGACAATGTGGAGGTATACTGCTGATTTAGTTGGTCTGGTAGAGCGGCATGGCTTCTGGCCACATCTGTACGCCGACGACACCCAGGTATACGGCTCGTGCAGACCATCTGCTTTCGCCGATTTCCAGGCGCGCTTGTCTACGTGTGTCGACGACGTCGCCGCGTGGATGTTAGCTAACCGTCTGCAGTTGAACACCGGCAAGACCGACCTGCTCTAGTGTGCGACAGCTCGTCGTTGTCATCAACTGCCCAAGTCAGCTCTTAGAATCGGGTCCGACTTCGTCAACCCGTCGAAATCAGTCAGAGATCTTGGAATTTACTTCGACTCTGACTTCAGCAGGCGATGCCACGTTCAGGAAACCGTTGCCAGCTGCTTTGCCGTTCTGCGTCAGCTGCGCAGCATTCGACGTTCAGTGCCGACGTCCGTTTACCATACGCTTGTCTTCGCTCTTGTCCTGTCCCGACTGGACTACGGCAATGCTGTTCTGGTACGCTTACCAAGCAACCTGTACAGCCGACTCCAGTCGGTACTCAACGCTGCCGCACGATCCATCACCGGCCTGCGGCGCTCGGACCACATCACCGACACACTCGCCAGTTTCCATATGTTGAGAGCGCCCTAGCATGTGCAGTTCAAGCTGGCGACGATCGTCTACCGCTCACTGAACGGCACAGCTCCATTATACCTGGCTGCAGATCTGCGACGTTTGTCCGACATGCTGTCAATACGATTTCTGTGGCCCTCACTAACACACCAGCTGGATGTCCCCCAGTCGCAGTGCGTAACTGTTGGTGACCGAGCCTTCGACGTCGTTGGTGCTCGACTATGGAACAGTCTGTCACCAGACATCGTCGCATGCAACACACTGTCACAGTTTCGCCGTGAACTGAAAACATTTCTGTTTACACAGTCTCTTCTGTAGGCCTACTTTTGTCATAACTTGCGTTTTTATCTGTGGTCCTAGCTGTTTTTACTTAGGCCACGTTAAAAAGCTGTTATGTAATGTAATCTAATGTGCCTCCCCATCTGCCACACGTGAGGTTACTCAATAATCTTATATGTCTAGGCTACACAGTGCCATTTCGAAAACACTTCAAAACAGCACATTTGTAAGCAGAAATTGCCGTAGACTTAAACTACAGAATAATTTTAACATTTTCCAGTGACAAAACCAATGGCAGATCACTTTGTACTCGACGGTTTTCAAGGCTATCAACCCACCGCCCGACATTTTTGGACCCGCTTCCGTGCGTGATAGTGCCTGCGACACTACAAAGTAAACAGCCGTGCTGTCAGTTTCAACTTTATACGAATGTAAACAAATTTTCGTTTGTTAAAATAGATTACATTTTGACTTCGGAAACCTTCAAGACATTTTTTACGAACGACTACTACTGTCAGTGACTGACATTATCCTCGCTGGCAAACAAAGACGTCCATTATCGCCCTTACTGGAAGCTGGTTTTACGGTTTATCTGCATAAAAAGGTGACACAACTGTTAGTTTTAAAAGCATTCAAAATGGACTAAAATATCAACTTACAGCGGTGACATCAAAATGCAGTATATGCTTGAAGTACAGCGGTAGACACGCCAGAAGTATGTAGAAGCCCCAATCGAATGCAATGGTCGCTACCACAAGTGCATATACCGGTAGACTTGTCGCAAGCGAAAGCCACGGCACGGGCGGACGCTTGCCCTGAAACACCGACCAGTCACAGAGTCGTTCCGAATTCGATACGAGTTTAAAGCTGAACCACGTTCGTGCAACGCGCTCTAATTCGAGCTGAAATGTGAGCGATTGATGGGCTACTCTCCACCCGTCCGTTAAATATCATCAGAATCGGTTCATAACTTGCTGAGATAGACTGCAAAATCATTATGTCAGTTGACATTTTATTTTTAATAGTTAGGAATCACAAAATATAATCTGGAGTCAGCAATGACTCAAGATCGCCATATAGATTTATAATCGGTTCCGTCAGTGGCGGCGATAGATATTTTGTTTCATAGCTCAGGGGTGTCAGAATTGATAAAGCTTCACCTAATAGAAAGTTACTGTTATCCAGTTTTATCATATGGTCTTGAGTGTTTTAATATTTCAAGTAGTACTGTAAACCATTTAAATGCATACTGGAACTCAGTTTATTGTAAACTATTTGACTTTAGATCATGGGAATCAGTTAGAGAATTGATCTGTTGCCTGGAGAGGATAAATTTTGAACATTTGTATTATTAGAAAAAAACTGATGTGCTTTGTGCATAATATGCTGTGTTCAAACAATAGCGTTATAGTCACTGTGATGAGATTGTTTATGCAGTCCAGTGAATATGTCAAACTGTGTCAATTTGCTGATGTTACTCCACATAGTAACATTTCTTGTATAAGATATCGCGTCAACCTGAAGTGTGGTCGAGTGGTCGAATTGAATAAGCACAAAAACATGTATGTAATGACAAACATTTTCGAATATGTGTAGGACGTTTTGCCCAAAACACTTCTGCATTAGTTGTGGTACAAACAAAAATAGCGTTACACGCCATAACGCAATTTTTGCAAGCGGTTCATTATTTGCGTTACCGCTCGTACGCAGGCTACGCCAAAACGCCGCAGTGGGCCGAATTATCAGTTAACTCATCAGCAGAATATGTGCTGAATAGGTCCTTTATTTTCTTTTGCCATTGCTGCTAGACGCTTTTCTTAATGACATATGGCTTTTTTGATTCTGGCTGTCTGATGTCGACATCAAGCCGTTTGTCTGTGATAACATTCTGAAGATCTTTGAGGTTCGCAAACGGTTCACGCTTTCCTTCATAACAGTGTCTTGCAAAATATCCCAAACTGAATACTTTAACTGATTCAAATGTGTTTAATGCGGTGTTCATTCTTGTAAGCTGACGAAATCAAGCATGTTCTGTCAAAGAAAATTTGGAGTTGTTTTGTTGCGGTGTGATGGAGCGCTGTCTTTATATAATTGGATTTTTAACTCGCCTTACGTCATTGAGCGGCATTCACTTGTGTCATTAGTGAGATCACTGAAATTTATAAGTAAGTAGAAGTATATATTGGTCCACAAAAGTGCGAAAGAAAATTTTTCGCTATAAAGTATACGGGCCGTTATAGTTACTCAAAGTTCGGGACGTTTTTTAGCGCCACACGGTATTTTGAAGTAGTATTTCTTCAGCTACAACTGTTGAAAATTTCGTGTAAATTGACAATTATTTGAGTGAATTAAAATTAATGAATGAAAGAAAAAGGGTGTCTTATTTGAAACACCGTGTATATACACACCTCACGATCCTTCGTGTTCAACGCCTTTTCGATGTACTCTCGCTCTTCGATACTAATGCGAGGATGTTGAGCCGGCGAATCGTATACCAGAAAGAACCACATAATTGAACAGACTACACCCAGTGCGCCTACACACGCAATATAGCCTACATGTAGGCCTACAAACGTTTGTGATACTTATAAATAAAAATTAATGTTATCGTAGGCCTACATGTGCGCCCGCAGAAGTGTTTTTTTTCAATACATAAGTTCTACTGCGTCAGTTAAGTACTTAAGTTAACAACATGCAAGCATGCCTAACTGAGCTGTGTCAGTGGTTTCTTCGCAATGGACTGGCAAACCCTGACAAGTCAGAAGCTATTATGTTGTCCACTGCACAGAGGTCAAGGTGCACTAACTCTGTGTTATCAATCGATGTCGCCGGCCATAACGTACCGATCTCCAAGTCATTGAAGCTGTTTAAGCTTGACGCACATATGACCTTCAGTGAGCATGTCAGCAACACGTGTCGAGCGGCATTCTACCACATGCGAGCCCTACTGCACACCAGGTCGTCACATACCGATGAAATGGCTCAAACTGTCGCCTGTGCCGTGGTTCACTCTCGACTATAGACTAATGCAATCCACTATACGTCGAGATGTCAGATACCAATTTTGCTAAGCTTCAGCGGGTTCAGAACTCACTAGCCAGAATAGTCACTTCTACTAAAAGCATGATCACATTACTCCAGTTTTGAACCGACTGCATTGGCTGCCAGTGCGACAGCGGGTCATATACAAGACGGCGGTGCTAACATACAAATCACTGAACATTGGTCAGCCAGAACATCTGTCGGTCCAGCTCAGCGACTATTCAACGTCACGTCAACTCCGATCATCCGACCACCAACTGCTGTCTCAGCCAACAGACAACACAGTGTTCGCTATCCGCGCTTTCAGCTCAACCGCACCTCGTATTTGGAACAGTTTACCAATTACCATTCGAACAGCTTCCACTACAAACACCTTTCGACGATACCTCAAGACTCATTTTTTTCTCCGGCAAGACCGCCATCGACTAACTGCTATACCATCCGCGCCTACGATTCGAACTTCTGTTTTGACATTATGGCGCGTTACAAATGCAGACTACTTACTTACTTACTTACTTAAATAGGGTATCACATTAATTTGTGCCCAGAAGCGGACAGGCAGCTAAGTTATAAAAATACAAATAGTCTTTAGAAGGTAAAAAAATCTTAGCTGTCAATGAGAAATCGCGCTATAATCGCGATATTGTATCCCAAAATAAAAATAACTTCAAAATATTAGTTAAGACAAGCTATAGTTTTGCACATATTAAAAAATACGCATGCCCTATTTGTCACTCAAAACTTAAAAAAAACATGTTTAAATGTGGCTGTTGGCGACAAGAAAACAATTTAAATTTTCACCAAATACGTAGAAAACTGATTTCCATCCGAAGTGTCGACATAAAACTCCAGACATTATCATTCCTTGCAATGTTCCGATTCGAGTTCCTATAAACAATATTTTGAAGTCACAGCAAGCTAGTGTAATATAGCTTTTTATTTGCACATACATGCAAAGAACAACATAAAATGAACAAAACAAACAGATGATAGGACAGAGAGACAAACAGACAAAAAATACACCGTTCGGAAACAGTCACTTAAGTCACTGAACATGCAGAGAGTTCTTAAAGTAAGTAAGCAAGCAAGTAAGTATGTGCATATTTAAAGTGCACAGTGTCAGCCAGTGGCCGAATCTGAGGCACTTGGCTGAGCCGCTAGGGGGAGCAGTAGGCCTGCTGGAAGCAGTGAGTTTTAAGCAGGCGGCGGAAAGTGTCTGCAGAGGTAGAACTACGGATGCTAGAGGGTAGTGAGTTCCAAACTGTGGGGGCTGCAATGCTAAAACCGCGGGAGGCAAAGGTTGTACGAACACGTGGAACCGACAAAAAATTGGTGGTGGCAGAACGCAGAGAACGTGTGGGAGTGTGATAATTGAGCAGAGAACGTAGATAAGCAGGTTGAGAGGAGTTGAGAATGTTGTACGTCAATGTGGCAAGTTTGAATTCAATGCGT
>Ga0209671_1008855_pt1 | contig 10542 bp, 2 predicted proteins | sample WorMetHERISLAND2_2_FD_187401 | JGI IMG/M metagenome (GOLD analysis project Ga0209671, IMG submission 187401) | Marine gutless worms symbiont microbial communities from Max Planck institute for Marine Microbiology, Germany - Olavius geniculatus... | ecosystem: Host-associated > Annelida >...
GTTTTTATGCCCCACAGTGTAGTTTCATACGTCATTGGCGTTTCGTGCCGCTCATGTGTGACAGTTGTTGCGTGCAGACGTTGTAGTCATAGATGTAAAAAACGTTTTTTACGTTTTTTTTTATTTCTGCCACGTTTTTAACGTTTTTTTTATTTTGCTCAACGTTTTTTATTTTTTAAAAAACGTGCATTGAAAATCTCATTAAAGGCTTTGTGAAGCACTTTTGGGACCACAAAAATAAATTAATAGATCATAATGATGTAGTTTACTTAGTTAGTCCAAATATACAAAATAAAAAGTTTTGTTAACCAGTATATTTAATTAGTTTAATGCTATGGTCTTATGACATCACAGCTACATTGAAATTAAATAAAGTTCTCTCTATCTAAACTATAATTCCAGGTATACTGCACTTACAACATTAGGCATTATGCAAGAAGCTGAACAAATTATGGCCAACGTTTTTTATTCAACATTTTTAAACGTTTTTTATTTTTGCCTCGTTTTTTTACGTTTTTTAACGTTTTTTTTATTTTTCTTAGAACGTTTTTTTTACATCTATGGTTTTAGTATCACCACAGTATTGCTATTCGTGTAGCTTTATATTACAAACCTACGCTAAAGTATTATTTTTGTAGCCAAAAGCCGTACGGATGAGCTTTAGGGGTGAAGTCTACGGATTACTAGCGTGCGACGGTGCACTAACATGCTACGGTTCAATAGCATGACGCAATCGTACGTGGCAGCAAGCTACGTGGTGGGCATGCGCAGCGCATGCGCACTAGGCCCATCCGCGCATATAAAAGTACTGTCTCATAGGTTTACCGGCATTTGTCACTCCAAACCTCGTATCCAACACAAGTCAGACCAAAACAAGCTAGCAGAAAAAAAGCATTGCCGATTGACCCGGAAGCTACGTACGAATCACGTATCCGGATAGCACTGCCGGATCATTCAAAAGCTACATACGTTTAAACCGGTCGAGCTGTACGGATCACTGGACCCGTATCTCGCATCCAATAAACACTCACGTAAGTTCTGACAGATCGACGAATCTCCCTTGGACTGATAGGACCATCCGTAGGGTATTGGCATCCGTAGCACCGTACCGGGAAGGTCGACGGATCGCTGATAACTGGTAGCCAGATACGGATATCCATCACTAAGGGAAGCGCAGAAAGTCACCCGTCAGACAGTGGACGTGATGATGACGGATCACTCGCAGCAATAGTGAATGACGGATCAGCCTCGAAACTCTCCGCACCGCTCGGAGCTCGACATACCGTCGACGAACCCTCGAACCCACTCTTCAACCCAAAAATAATGGCAGATAGCAGCCGTCAAGCTACGAATCTCATAGTAGCACCGGCAGCGGCAGCGGTATGCCCCTGCATAGTCACCCGTCAATCTCGTCAGCTATTCAAAGATAGTCCGAATCAGAATGCAGTCCCAGTACGGATCGAGAAAGCCGGTTTATGTTACAATTCTAGTCTGCATTGAACTAATATACAACGACGAATATAAATTTTAGTAAATTGCATTCCGCCAAAAATTCCAGTACGATTAAAGAAACTAAGATATTTTCCAAACATGTTTAGTCCATTCTGCGGAAATCACCAAAGCGGCGCTGAAAGAATTAGAAATTATAACATCTGTGGCGTCTGGACTGAAAGTGTCTAAGAAATAGAACACTAAGTAAACGTGCGTGCTTACAAGTTAGTGCTATTCGTGCATAACTAGGTGGTGGGAAGACATATTTGCTGGTTTAACTCTCACTGAGGATCGGCGCCTGTCTACATTTAGCTTACGTTATTTAGACTGCACAAACTATCGACTTCGATTAGTCAGCTGGAATCGAGTCTGTTTGCAGCAAAAAAGAGCTGGCACGTAATGTAGCTGTCGTAGGCCTTCTTGAAGAACGAAATAAATTATTGAGCGCAAAGCTCAACTGATCGAATCGCGTAGCGCCAAATCGATAACGAGAATACCGCGATAACGTCGTAAACAAACACCGGTGTTAACTTTTGGCCACCTGTACCCACAGAAACAGAGTATCCAGTTAATTCGGCCGCAGTAGGGCTGACTGCATGTGTGTACCTATTTACATATTGAGCATCTCTATACGCACTATTGCTAAATGTAAAATCTTCCGCGATGTCAACAAAATAACAACGGCCTGATGTTATCTACAATAAAGGTTTGTTTAACATTAATGCATGACTGCAGCATGACATGTAGCCCTACGTGCGCTTAACACGGTGCTCTGCATTTTTGGATACAAATTTTCAAAATAATTAAGTCAGAAATCATAAAAGTCAATAGTAAATCATATGCACAAATTTTTTTTCTCTTTTGACTACGACTTGTTGGTTTGCACTCAAAATGTATAGAAAATTTTTTGGTTTGCATTAATGGTAATGTTTAACGTTTTTAGATGTCTGTGGTTTTGTTTGGCGTTAATTATTTTAGACTGACATACCGGTATTCTCATTTTTGATCTTTACAAAAGCAAGTTTTGGTATAATAATAGGTTTAGTAGTAATTGTGGTAAAAGTAGCCAACTAAGTACGACGTGCAAGGGCAAGACAAAAAACGACAAAAATAATGCAAACAAAAATATATGCGGCGGACCATAATCACAGAGCGGACGAATATCATATTTTTACGTAGCCCGGCTACTTTTTAATATTCAGTTTTATAAAGCGATGTTCTATGTACGTTGTCACACCGACACGACGGCCATTCGATAGGTCTTGTAACTAAATGTCAACCCCCACAGACAAATGACGACCGTGTCTGTATAGCAGATCCACCAGGACACGTCAACCACCTGCTCGGCATCTCTGGAGGCATATCAGCAATCCATCCAGGTTAGAGCCGCGATACGACGGTCCTCTTGCATTTTCTAGTCTTGCATATGCCGTTCTTGCATTTTTAGCATTCTCGGTTCCTATACAACGGCCTGTGTTTGCTATGCAAAACGAAGACGACACAATTTCAGATCTTCCGTGAGTTTAAAAACGATATTTGTTCGCCAATTAGCTGTTTTTAGGTCTGCGACTCTGATGCGATAACGTGGGCGATAACGTTTCGAATTCCTCCCATTTTTAAAAATATCTCACTTATAGTACAACCTTAAATTCTGCAGGAAAAATATTACGTTTTTTTAAAGTTTAAAGTAATATTTTGAATGATCGTTATTAGATTTGTACATCACAGTTAGCAAAAGTGTTTAATGTGTGTAGATAGTATTTTTGCAGTGACAATCATTATAAACTGATAAACTCATAGGAAGAACTAATGATCATGTTACAGCTGGTGTTGCTGCTGACGGTTGCTATGACATCGGCATGCCCAGTACTCGACAGCCGCTGCAGTTGCAGTTATGTCGACCAACCTCACTCAAACCGTCTGCAGTTCATCTCCTGCCTCAACATGGGCTTAATACAGCAAGTACCTGCATTCGACGTATCCTACGCAGAAACTGAAAGGCTGACGATCGGCTTGAATACGACCGTCGTTCGTCTTCAGAGCCAGGCGTTCGCTTACGTCAAAGCAAGACACCTGACTTTGCGCGGCCTTAGCGTCACAGTCGTGGACCATCTGGTCTTCAGCGGTCTGGAGCAGATAACAATCAGCATCGACCTGGGTGACAACAACATCTCACACCTGCCTTACGACACGTTCTTCCGTCTGTCGCGACTGACTACGATCAAACTGGACGCCAACCGGATAGCGACTCTCGATCACAGTACATTCCGCTTCATGTCGCAACTCAGCCACCTCAATCTGGCCAACAATCTGCTTCAGCAGTTGCCCACCAGCATCCTTCGAGATACGATCAATCTGCAGACACTTCGGCTACACGGCAACCGTATAACGACGATCTCTCAAAATATGCTTGCGAACTTGAGAAACCTAGAAATGCTGGATCTGTCGGACAACCGCTTGGCGGCAATTTCGCCTGACGCTTTCGCTTCTCAGACCAACCTCAGACGTTTGAGCCTTTCCGGCAACATGATCACTGGCACCTTGACGTCGTCGTTGCTACGTCAGCTTGGGAAGCTCATCAAACTAAACTTATCTCGCAACTACGTCTCAGCGCTGACGTCCAACGCGTTTCAGGGATGTCGGCAGCTGACTTTAGTTGATTTGTCGAGTAATCGCCTGACGCGCATCCAGCCTGGCACTTTCAACGCAACGACGGCGCTCGAACGCGTCAACTTGAGCGCAAACGTCATCCAGTCTGTTCCAGATGATTTGTTCGGTGCGAATAATTCGGTCGCGGTGCTTGATCTTTCAAACAGCGTTCTTACAGGCATCGGCCGATTTCTTTACAAAGTTTTGCATCTTCGTCGTCTTGATCTGTCCAAAAACTTTACAACAGAAATGCGTTCGTCATCGTTCACTAATTCGCCGAATCTTGTTTATTTGGACGTCAGGGACAACCGGCTGCAAGGTCCGTGGAATGGACGTCTACTTCTGCGGTTGGAGGAGCTTAAGATCGACGGCAACAACATAACTCAACTCGAAGTAGAAAACTCAGCTGTCAGCTTGACTCGTCTGACTCTGTCGTCCAATACAATTACTAGTCTTCCGCGGTTATTTCACGCGCCTGCACTGAAGCTACTCGACACTTCAGACAACAACATCAGCCGCGTTACTGACACCAACTTCGCGTGCTGCAGAAACCTGCACCAGCTTCGCCTCGCCAGTAACCGAATCAACAGCATCTCGGACGGCGCGTTTCGCGGCCTGTCCGTTCTGACCGAGCTCGACCTGGCCGACAATCGCTTGAGCTCTCTGTCGGCAAAACTTTTTGCGTCGTGCATCGCGCTGTCTGTGGTAAATCTCTCTCGCAATCTTTTGACGGCAATCGACGTCGTGACGTTCGTTGGACCGGCGAGCTTGCGTGAGCTGGATCTGTCGTGGAACCGGTTGACCACGCTAACGATTAACTTGATGCGTGAAGTTCTGGTTACCTTGGAGCGACTCTCGGTGTCCGCTAACCCTCTGCACTGCGACTGTGGACTGACGTGGCTCGCCACATACACCGTCTTGGTCGACCGCAATACAACGATCTGCTGTGCACGACACGACGTTCGACCAGCAGTTTGTCATTACGTCATCTGCAGAACCCGTGCCATTTGTCCCGCTACCGCCACCAACAGCACGCCGTCAGACTCAACAGATTACGTCAGTTCACTGTGTTCACAGAGCGTCTCGTCGTCTCTCATTGCCGCAGTGTTTCAACACCATTGGCTTAAAACCACTTCAGTGTTTGGTGAAATGACTACGTCAGTACTAGCCGATGACAACGTTTTACCGTCTTTGACCACTTCAGTCGAAAACAGCAGCACAACGTCGATTCAGTGTCGCACGGCGTGGTCGTCGGCTAACAATGCTAACTACGTCATTGTCATCGCTGTTGTGGTTTTCATACTTAATGTATATATGTGTATATATAGGTTTTCGTCGCTGTTGTGGTTCCTGTACTTGTAGTCGGTCTGCTGATCGCTGTGGTTGCCGCTGTCTGCATGCGGCGTCGAAGTTTCGTTGAGTGGATGGGTTACGATGATGACGAGAAAACGTGCTCAGCAACGACTCTGACTGTCAGTCGCAACAACGCCAATAATATACAGTGATGCTAACAAGAGCGGTTTAAATGCCAACTTAATGTTAACGACAAGTACCTTATTTTGGTCTTTAAACAAGGACAAGGACTAATGTCATTGTTTGAGATGTGTTGCTCGACGAGTCATTGCCTGTGATCGTGTGACAGTCAACTGAAATCAGTGACGTTAACAAGCACTTGAATGCCAATGACCAAATCCACGACTTTACCTGCATTTATCTCAAGAACTAAAACTTCACTCTGATCACTAGGCTACGGGCCCTTGAGAAACAAGTTTGTCTATAGGCCTAGCGTCACTGATAATTAAATACGCTGATAACGTCATCACAACAGAACACTATTCCTAAGTCTTCGTGTCACCATCTTGTCGTCGAACAGATACCGGAGTATAGTTGCGTTTAATTTTTACGCGCGAAAGCAGCTATGCTTTTAGCGCATCTTAGTCATCGCAATTCCGTCTGTCCGTTTGTCTGTCCGTCTGTCCGTCCGTCTGTCTGTCACACGGGTGGATCAGGCAAAAACGGTCCAAGCTAGGATCACCAAATCTTTACCGTCGGCTGCCCGGAAGACTCTAGTTTCAGGAACCGTAAAGCTTTTCCATAAATTCGAAGGGGGTCACCCCGAACTAGGGCCCTAAATAAGACGGGGGTGGTCAAAATTTGCGATTTTCGGCCAATAAGTGGCTGTATCTCAGTAACGGTGCAAGATAAGGCCTAGGTTACTATTAATCACTAATAGGAAACCGTATACTGGCTTTCGATTGGCGCCAAATTCAATGACCTTGGATGACCTTAAACGCCAAAATAGGATTTTTTATAGATTTTTCGGGCGATTTCGGGCTGCGACACAATTATTCACAAGGCGGCGCCACGGTACTAGCGTTGGTGGCGTGGCGTCGTTGGTAACGCGTTTCGGCTAAAACAAGGTTACTCTACGCCGGGCCCGGTTAGTACTGCAATGGGTGACTGCCTGCGGGCAGGAACTGCTATAGGCTTTCGCGCGTCCCGTGAGCATTATCTCAAATTTCTTGTATCAGTAAAATCTTCTGCAGGAATTCGTATTGATGTTGTTTGAACCTCCGCTTGACTGTAGGCTACTCGAAGTTTTCGAATTAGGCCTACTGCATTTTATTAACACGTCGCGTTATATTTTATGGCATTTAATCCGATTTTACTAATCTATAGATATTAGCAGCTTTAACGGTATTTTCATACGTTTAATGACGCGTTAAGCTTACTGATGCCGTCCGCTTCTGTCTTATTGGGCTAATGCCCCAATGGCCTCTCAAGAGACATAAGAAGCGGGTGTCCACTGCTGCCATTAGCACTGCGACGGAAGAACTGACGAGCTTGTAATCGCAGCATCAGTCAGTAGCAGTGATGCGATGAATTTTAGAAAACTGGTGTATCTAAATATTGCACAAATACTTTGGACAGTATTTGAAAAACAGTTAAAATGCTACTAAAACATTTTTGCCTATTATATCGTAGTTGCAAGAAAACAACAAAAAAACATTTACAGCAATATTTTGCTATTATTTTGAGTTTAATTTTATTTAGCTACGCGTAAAACATTAGCAAAAATGCACCTTAGAAGTTTTGGCACTAATGCTGTCAAGACCACTAAACCTACATGTAAAATCAAACCAAAAAACATTTGCAAAATATTTTTGCATGCATTCTATTTTACACGTCGTAAGCATGCATGCATGTTCTTACTGTCACTCAGTCGTCTGCGTAAAAAACTATATGCTAGCTATCGCGACTCAAAGTTGCCAGAATGACGCCATTGCAGCGATTGCAATTGCATGCAGCATGGCTGCTTGTCTGAAGTGAGTTTGTGTTTTTCGCATTGTGAAGTCTAATGCCTCCACGGAGCCGGTGAAAACTGCTGCGGCTGATAAAAATCTACGGCGGGCGGGCGGCTTAGGGCTTATGAACTCTACGATACGTCGTCTTTTAGAGCGGCTTACGGCAGCGCGGCTGGGGACACGATAAAAAGTCAGCTTCACCATCGAAGGCCGCCCAGAGCCCGCACTTGTCTTAATCTTATATTTTCTTATGCAACGTTATAATCCAAGGTTATCGGCATATACTGCATTGTATTTCATACGTGATTCATCATTAGCCTATGTACATGACTGGCGGTTAAAAGCGGCCATCAGAAGTAGGCCTTTAAGCTATCTAAAGCGTTTATAACAGTCATATAAATTTTGTATACAGCCGTCCGATAGATTGTGCATTATGGGGATTGTCTTCACATGCATGTTACGAGCACTGAACGCAGTTCGCTACTTTCTGTCGTACATTAGGTCTTGGCTATAAGCGATATATCGCCGCCGGCGCAGACTCTGCGGAGTTTACGTACAATTTATGCTATGTCCAGTCCAGTATCCACGTGAACCGACCGTACTCACTTGCTATACGCCATTTTATATCTATGAATAGGCCTAATTATATAGTCAAGTCGACAATATTACTGGCGGAGTACGATAGGCCTACAATGTACATTTACCATACCTATGCGGTCCGCGGTTTCGTGTATGATTTAACATCATAATAACACAGTGCTCGTGTTCCTATTGAGTCTTCGTATCATCTTGAAAAACTTGGACGTGATTCGCGCGACGTGTGGCTTGCGAAGAGGACGAGGACGTGAATGTTTAGAGCAAAAGCGCGGCGTCATAATTTTATGATGCAGGCTAATAGGCGATATTGCTACTATTCATTCATTTATTTATTTGACTCAGGCAGCATGGCCCATAAAACACAAGAACACATGAACACATACACAAAACACAGAAACGCTAAGCTAAAAAAAAAGGAAAAAAGAAAATGAAGAAAAGAAGCGTCTAACCGGCTACACAGCAGGTTGCGTGCCTGGTAACTGTAGAAAAGACTAATACAAAAAGATGATCAGAAACTAATAACACTTCCAAACTCCTTAGTCGAATGTCGAGATAGGGCTAACACTCCCTCCCTATTCTCCGCTCCTCGCCGCCAAAAAGCGTTTTCATCTCGAGACCTTTGGTGCCTGGCTTTCTATCACAGGACACTTCTATCGCTACATTTGTGTAGGCTTATCTCTGAAAATGTCTCAGAATAGAACAGAAAGCGATCGCAGCGTCATTGGTCGCAGCGTCGCATGGTCGCTCAAAAACACGAGCCGTAGATCAGTTGCCATGCTGCAGAACAGACCACGTACGTTGTCAAGTAGTCCTTCGAGAATCAAGTTGCACTAATGCAACCTTAATAGCACGAGTGCTGCCATACAATGCGCATAAAGAAGCTTTTGATGGCAATCGGCGAACCCCTGCAGCACAGAGTGGCGAAACACTCCTCGACGGTCGTGGTGATGCGAGTAATAATAATAGCAATAAACTCGACAATCAATGTTTATAGTACACGTACTGTCATCATGCCACTCCCATTGCCAGAGTTCACTTGGTTCATGAAGAGTTCGCTGACGACGGGATTAGGCTTATTGCATCGCGTTAGCATCTTAGCATTAACTGTAAAAGATTAAACAAAGACAACATTTTTCGGAATATTAAATTTTATAAGCGTATTGCATTGATGTCTGAGATTGGTCGAAATCTGTGTCCATTCAAGCTGTCACGTAACATCTAGCATTTAAACGACAAACGTGAAACAACAAAAGGACAACATGGAATAAGCCAATTATAGCAACAAGCGACTACGCCGGCCTATATGTTTCACAGAAAACGTTATAGTTTCGTTGTCTTCTCGTCGTAACTCTTTCTGCTCGAGTTTCCGTCACTGCTCATCTGACTGGACTCATGACGTTATTCGAGTGCCGGCAAACGGTCGGGTCAGCAGCATAGCAGCAAAATCCGCAAATTTTCAGCAGCCTACGTACCTTCCACTGCAGTCGATGGTACTTGAAGCTTCTGGTCCTCTCGTTTCTTGGTCCTGATGCTGCGCTGGATCTGGTTATGGCAACCATCTTCTTCGCTTCTTGATGTCGACAAAGATGATCTGTTGAACGACAAAAGACGATCGCTGGCTACGACCCGTACCATGCAAGAAACAAGAAGCCCAGGTGTGGTTAGAGTGGACTGACAGTACCGCTTATATCCGAAGGCAGCGTCCAGCTTCTGGTTGGGGATAGAAAGCGATTTTGCCAAGGTGACTGCAGTATACGTTTTAGTGCTAGTTTTTTAGCAGTCAGTTTATACGTCGCGCACACGCTACGGTGACGCTGCTATATCGAACGCTACAATCAACGCTACTAGGCCTACACGATACTATAATTCAGCCGGTAATGGTTGCAGGCAGCAACTTTGCATTCAATATTGCGGCCAAACCGCTGCAGATAAAGACAGTTATTATTAACAGTCTATAAAAACTCGTCATACCCGCAAAACTTCCAATAAGGGACGAGTCCCCAATAAACGCCGGTTAGGCCTAGGCTACCTATTAAACGCCGGGAGGGTTTTCTCAAATGTAGGCCCTACAAATGAACGCCGAAGGCTTTTATTAAAAGTTTTACGGTAGCCGTATCAAACGACACTATTGCCGACCCCTACGACATATACCGTTTAGCCATAATAGCAGAGTGCCTTCAACCTTCAAGGTCATCCAAAGTCGATTATCCGTTATATGAACTGCAACGAGCTATCCATAAAACCAAAATTACTCCGCTTGCGACGAGGATATGAATTCATATGAAATTTTGCAATATATTTTTAGGCTATCGCTGATCTACCGTTAAACTTCGAAAGTGATCGTAATCGGTAATTCGGTATTATCAGTTTTGCCCATCACTAATGTTTAATTTTTTTCTTTCTGATAAATATTCTGTGCTCCATGTGGGTGTGGTCGTTGTTTACTTTTAGAAGTGAAATTTTTCATTCTGCTAAGTTGTACACTAACACTGGTTCGAAT
>Ga0209671_1008856_pt1 | contig 10541 bp, 8 predicted proteins | sample WorMetHERISLAND2_2_FD_187401 | JGI IMG/M metagenome (GOLD analysis project Ga0209671, IMG submission 187401) | Marine gutless worms symbiont microbial communities from Max Planck institute for Marine Microbiology, Germany - Olavius geniculatus... | ecosystem: Host-associated > Annelida >...
CAATTATCTCGTGTAGCGTGAACACGGTTGCAGATAGGCACAGACATGCTGCTTATCATAACAAGCACTGGTGACAGGCTTTTGAGATTTATCAACATCGATGACCTTGAACCCCCAAAAAGGGGTTTTAGTGAATTTTTTGCACAATTTTGCGCTGCGACACGCATTTCAAGAGTGAATTTCGTGGAAAATGGCTGGAGATAGACCAAGACAACCTGCGTATGAAATTTTTAGCATGGAATTTAGATTTTAGCAGTTCAAGTCCGGATCCTCTAGATTCAAGCAGGCTTGCGCACGTGGGTGTCAACGAGAGGTACCCCTGTAAAAAGTGGTCATTTATACTCTGTTGGCTTGTCTAGCGTGTAAATGGTTGCAGATAGGCACAGCCATGCTGCTTATCATAACAAGCACTGATGAGGAGCTTCTTACGAATGTTAACATCGATAACCTTGAATGACCTTGAACCCCAAAAATATTGATTTAACGTGATTGTTTGGCGATTTTTGGCTACAAAATAGTGAATTACGACGAAATGGATGGAAATAGACTAAGATTACCTGCGAACAGGAACTGCTATAGGCTTTCGCGCGTCTCGTGAGCTTTGCTCAAATTACTTGTTACCCATTGTTACGTTACTCTGCAACTGGACGCCGTACTTGCAAGCTGTGCATTAATTGAGTGTATATAACTGGCACCTTTTTATTTTTTGCTATTTATTTGCAACTTGTATGAATAGTGTTTTTTTTTGTTTTTTTTTAACTAATTGTGTTGCTTTATTGTTGTGCATTAATGTGTACTGCCGTGAACACATTAATGTGCTTTGATGTGTGTTGTTTCTTGCTTGCTGTATTTTTAAATTTCTTTTAGTTTACTTTCTGCTGTTAGGCCTGTGCAATTTTGATTTTAACTGTCACTGTAGCTTCTCGTTCAGTGTCGTTGATACCATATTGACGAAAATTTATACTGTTTTTTTTTAAAATCCAGTATCGTCTGCAGTTATGTAGCTTGATGTAAGGGTTCGAGGTCATAAGTGTAGGCCTATGACGTGAAAAGGCCGCATTTTATTCTTATATACAGAGTGGGCCAAAAATGACACAGTTTTTATATACGTCAACAACTTCATCAAATATTAACCGATTTTTAAAATTTTTTCACTGTCGAAATCAGAAGAAAATTTGTAATAATACTATCGCTAAAAACCCCACCACACCTCACGTGTGTCGCTACACTACCTTGTGTGTTACAGAATCATCACGTTTACTGCGCGGCGTTCAAAAACATTGACGTGCTTTCAAAAACATTTTGCTTACTTGTAGGCCTATGTTTTCTTTTGCCTGTGCCTAGTGACATCATAACTGACGTCACTGGCATTTGGTCAGTGTTTTTTGAAAGTTTTGTTTATCGGTTTTGTTTACAAAGAATTTTGTGATTATGGGACACTTAACGTCTGACGATCTGGGTCTGATTTGGAATCTGCGTACTCATAAAGGTTGGGGCTTGGCAAGGCAGACACATTGAACATTTGATGTGAAAACTGCGAGGCAATTACTTTGGACAATAACTGAGACAATAAACAGGCTGTTTCCTGTTAATTTTTTACAATGTGTTGTTACAGATATCGTCTTCTTATCAATTGTTGCTTTTTAAAACACTGATATTTTACAAGGTAGTGTAGCGACACACTTTAGGTGTGGTGGGATCTATAGTAATAACTTTATTGCAAATTGTCTCCTGATTCTGACAGTGAAAGAATTTTGAAAATCGGTTAAGATTTGGTGAAGTTATATGACATACAAAAAATTGTGCCATTTTTTGGGCCCACCCTGTATATACCCCATAGTAACTGCTGGGGATGTTTGTAGGTTAAAGTTAAGGTCAAAGGAAGTTACCAAATCTAGGATAAAGGTTATTTTTATGTCAAGATCAGTAAAATGTGAACGGTTAAACGTAATCTTTAAAATTGCACTCATATCCACGTTATCGAGTCGTTTAATGAAGCTGTAGCGACCTTGACATCTTAATTAATGTATTTTTTAGAGTTTCATGCATAGTCGGTGCAGTAATCCCGTGTGATGTTTGGGAGAGGTACACCCTTTGTGGTGGAAACGAAGTAAACGAAGTATAGGCCTATTCCGATTGCAGTATCCGAAGCGGAATAGATCGGCTGATATGCGTTATATACTGGTTGGCTGATTCAGTTACGAGTGGCGAAAGGATGGCGAGCCTCTAGCCATAACTGGCATCGACATCCGGCAGCTGCCTGGAGTCGGCACAATTCACATCGAGGACCCGACGGTCGAGCTGCACGAGGGCGTCTACCAGTGCTTCGCCAGCAACGAGTTCGGAACTGCCATCAGCATCCGCACCATGCTCAAGAAAGCCGGTATGTAATGTCCGTTCGCCTTTTAAGGCGCGTACAGGGCGACGTAACTGAACTGAACTGAACTGAACTGACCAGACCAATGAGCGAACCTATACACTTAGTTAGACTTATAGGCTTTGTTTTTCCAATTCCATGCGGAACATTGGTCGACGATTCGTTTTCAGTTGGCACGATCGCTGGCAGCCAGCAGTCGTCTTGTCGCTGAAGTCTATGCCCATCACCTCCAGATCTTCTTTCATGTTTCAGCGTGTCTTGCCATGTCCTGTTTGGTTATATGATGTTGCTCTGTAGTCTTGCGAACATTGATGCATTACTCTTCGCTCTCTGGTGAGTTCGGTTCAGTTTATTCATGGCGCTCTGTGAGTATATACGCGCCTTTAGAAGTCGTTTCTTGTTCGCTTATTCAGTCTTTTGACATAGAACCACAGCCATGCTCTGTCGTAATGATGTACATCGTAATAAACTGCTTAATGCTATCATATTTTTATCGTCGTTTGATTATTAGTGATCATGGGCTCAGCGTCCATAAATGAGCGCTGCCTGTTTTTGTTTTTGGCAGTGTAACAGTAGAACGCTGAACTTGCGATCACGAGGTCGTTGGTGCAACTTTTGGTGGGACTGACTGTAAACGATCTCGGTATATAACCAACACCAAGCTTAACTCAACCTTTCATCCCTCCGTGTACGAGTAAATTGAGTACCGGTCTGTCTAGCAGTCTGTGTTTGAGGCAGGGCGCGTTCACCTGTGTCGGGCGGCAGGTAACAGTGTGTGATCCCATATGGCAGGTGATGCTACGTAGCTTTGATATTAGTTTCCCGTGAAAAGCTGTACCCTTTAAACCTCTCAAACTTTTAGACGTTGGTCATTCATTGTGTTATGCTGCTGCTGCTGCTGATGCTGATGATAGTGCAAGAGCCGTTTCCATCGGTGCGCGAGCCGAAGGTTCATCGGCCGGTCGTCGGTGACTCTCTGACGCTGCACTGTCAGCCGCCGTACGGCTACCCGCCGGGCGTCGTCTACTGGGGCGAGTTCCGGTCCGGAGACAAACTGAAGCCCATCGAGAATAACGACCGGGTCTCGCTTGACTACGACGGTAGTAGGCCTACGTATAACGCAAATTATATTGCATTGATATGTATTGTAAAAGTCGTCACATATATTTGTTTTCTATAGGACTAACTTAGGCATAAGTCTATGTAACCTTCGTAGCGGTCTGACTACGTTTGCATTAAACAGATATTGTATTGTATTGTATTGTACGATATTTAGTTTCGCCGAAAGAGCTGGGGGCGGATTATGATTTTATCCGTAGGCCTATATTTTTTTTCGGTCGTCGGTCCACGATAGGATTCAAAAAGTTATTACCGGTAGGCCTAACGAATACTGATTACTTTTTCGGAAAGGCGGGGCATTCCCAGTAGTCAGTGAATAAATTGTGGTGGCGATCCGGGATCAAGATTTCGTATCTGGGTTTATAAGTAAAATAGTCTTGCTTCAGGTTAGCGATCGGTAACATGTGTATGGTTATGGAGCATATCGCGCGGTTGTTTGAGATCGTACTGTTACTTCCGTACCAGTTAGCCTACAGATAGCCTACTGTATGCTGTAGTACTCTACGGTAATAATACTGAGCTAATACGATATATAGGGAACCTACACTTCGCCAACATAGAGCCGTGGGATGCGAACAACGCCTCTAGCTATGTATGCGTCGTGTTCAATCCGAGTCTGCGGGGGACAATCCAGGGCGACGACCAGCGCGTCGCATTGCTACGGCGCCCCACAAGTCAGTGGTATAACTCGGCGGGCGCACACCGCGGCTTCAAGGATTACTGATGCCTGGAACCTTCGCGCGTCACTAGCACTTCTTCACTAATGACCCGGCTGCTGCTGCTGCTGGAAATTTGCATGGCTCATGCACTGATTGACCTCCTACGAACAGATTTGTGTACTTACAAAGCATGGTTATGTGGTGATTGAATTGATTGATTGATTGATTGATTGGTCGATTTCGATGTCCTCAACTAACACTTCTCAAGTTCTGGCATCCGTTGCAGCTAAAACATTCTGTCGCTGATCACTGTACACGTGCTTCAAATGAGCACTTGTTAACGCTTTCATACCGCACTTACTAACATTGTGGGTGTCGGGCCAATTTTCGCACCGTTTTTTTTTCTTGAGGGCCAAATTTTTATGTTTGACACGCTACAATTATGCTGTAGGGCGTCTATGGCACGATTGTCGTCTGTCCGTCCGTCTCTCCGTCGTCTGTAACGGATGTATTATATTCTGGCTAAACGGTAGGTCATAGGGGAAAACTTTTTACCGAGTCATTAGCCATGTGTCATAAACCTAGGCATGCAAAATTTCAGCTATCTAGTGCAAGGGGAACATTTTTAAATTCGTGGTTGAATGGAGGATTGGTAGGGAAAATGTGCTGTTTTCAACGGAAAACTGGCCATATCTCGGATAATCACTAATAGAAAGTGGCATACTGACTTTAAAATGACATGGAAATCGTCGACCTTGGATGACCTTGGAGGCCAATACTGCAACAGGAATTGTTTGGGCTGTAGCGCGTCTTCCCTAGCGACAGCTGGATTTTCTTGTTTCTGTGATATCCTGCAGCGGTATGCCGTACTTGTAAACCATGTAGCCAGCAGTGGCAGTGGCGGCCGTCTCCTTGTATATGTTACGTATTGCACGTGAACACTGTCACTGCGTTGTATTGGCTAGTGCATGGTGATTGGTTGGCGATGTAGGCAACTTGCATTTCTCCAACATCGAGACGGCCGACGACCGCGCCGGTCTGCACTACGTCTGCATCGTGCAGAACACCGAACTGCGCAGTCTAATGCAGGGAGACGACCAGAAAATCGAACCCGTGCCGCTGCCAGGTAGGAAGGATACTGCAGCTGCCGCCTCCGCCGCCGCCGCCGCCGCCGCACCATTTCATACAGATCCCCCGCGTATACGGCCAGGATGGAGACGGCCAGCGATTAGACTTGATTATGTCTTTATGCCTCTTCCAACCAGGGCTCGAAGTGGAAAAAATAAGTCCCGGTATGGTAGCTTTCTCTTCCGCTCCTCTCTTCTGCTTCCCACTTTTTTCTTCACTCCGTCTCTTTTTTCGTCTTCTTTTCTTTCCCTCCCCTTTTCCCTTCTCTTCTCTCAGAAGTAGAACTGCTGAAATCCAGCTAGGGAGTCTGGAGGAGCGCTATAAGCTCCCCCAGCGAGTTATGGGGCAAGTATACTGCAGCCGTCATTTCATGCAGATCCCCACGCATTCGGCAAGAGGTCTGTGACGGCACGGATGGAAATGGCCAGCAATTAGACCTGATTATGGCTTTATGTTTCCGCTAACACAGTATGACCGGAGTAAAGTTATGTTTTGGGCTGTGCATGTGCCACGATTGTTGACAGCTTGACATCGGCATCACCCAACGTTGAGCGTTAATGCAATTTAGGACAAGGACAATTCCGTCAAATTTTCGAGTCAAACGGTCACGGTTCAAGGTCACAGTAGAATACAACATCACATGATTTTTCAGCGTGTGTGGGCGAAGGAGTTGTTATGACGCACTAGTTTCGTCTGTAATGCATGCCGTACTCAGTATTTAATATTTAAAAAAAATAGTTTTTGACCATAAGCTCTTAAATTCCATCCTTATACTTGGAGTGTACCATATAACCTTTGGCGATGCCCCCTGCGCGCTGCTTATACGCAGAACGGCTGCTGCTTTGAATTGTTTCACTTTTGTCTTTCACTGCACGATATCGTTTATCACATTATCTTTACTGCTTGTCTGTAGCCGATTAACCTCACAAATACTAACATAATGGTTCTAGCCAACTAACTTTTCTTAATTGTCGGTTGGATGTCTTCGGTTCTAGTGAAAACTGTTCTTAAGTGAAACATGAGGTATGTTAGCTTTGCGGTTTGCAGTAGCTGGTGATGTTTGTCCTGAGAACTGAAATTTCACATGTAAGCTGAAACCTTGCGATTATAAATTACTGATACAATAGAGTAGGCCAGTTATACAAGTAAATAGCTGCTGACTAAACAGAATATATGCAGTGAGTTATGTGAGGCATAATATAAGACTGAAAATGTCAGCAATTTTAGAAATTTAGTCTCTGTATTTGTCAGTATCTTACAGTGATAGTGTACTTTTGTAGTAGTGAGGGTATATCTTTTTGTTATTTTGCTTCCCATACTGTAAGCAGAAATGGCAAGTAACTTTAAGTTTTTGTAGGTGAACTTTTACGAAAGATTAGATGTGTCTTGTGGACAGGTTTTCTTCAAAGTAATAGGTCAGACTGTGGTACTAGCATTGCTGATATCTCATAGTTTTGTTATCTGTTACGTATATTTTGTGATCTGTTTTTGTATTTTGCAGTTGTTCTTTAATTGTCATATGATAAATATTGCTAGGTGCGCCGCCATATAAGGCGCCTAGAATCATGTGGACGTCGTCTCATAAAGAAATTGCAATAAAAGGCCAGAGGAAGAAACTAAAGTGCATATTTGCTGGATAGTAAGTTGAAATTGTGTTATGTTTTCTGCGTTGTATGACGTTTGCAAACGTACAAGTATGTGTGTGTTTTACGACACTGCCTGTATTTTTGCAACAATAACTGTATAGCATTTATTTTTTTATAGCTGGCATGTGCAGCTGTTTGATGCAAATATTCGTAATGCTATTTATTTATGTATGCCAGCGTACGAGTATTTCAAATAAGAGTATGTTTTGCTATTTTTCAGGCTTTAACTTGTGTCCATACTGGATATTTATTATCATAGCTGTATTGCGTACAGTGCAGATAGCTAATTGTAATACACGAGAGACGCTTTAGTGGCTAAACACCGCTAAAAGGCTTTTATTTGCATTAGGTGCACATTGAACGAGCTGATATATTTGCAGTCCGTTAATAATAATAATAATAATAATAAAAGGGCACTTGTAGCGCTCCAATTACAAAATGTGCAGTAGTGCACTAGTGCAAACAATATAACATGCACGCAATAAAATACGTAAGTTGCAATAAAACATATAAGACGATAAAAACAAACTACTCTAAAAACGGTAAGTTAAAATAATGAGTTTTGAGATACCGCTTAAAAGTGTCTTTGCAGGTAATAGTTCTTAAATCAGTAGCAGAGCCAGCGGCGGTTCTAGCCGCAATATCTGGAGGGCACGGGCCCCCGTCCGATGGCGAGTGCGGTAGCGCGAGCCTATAACGGGGGCCTGGGGGCAGAGCCCCCAGCGGGTTCCAGGGGCAGGGCCCCTGGTCAGGGTGTCAGGGGGGGCACAGCCCCCCCCTGAAGCTGAAGCACTTTTGGTTTTTGGACGTTCAATGGAAGTCGCAAATTTGGCCGCTTTTCTAAAGTTATAAAAGGTCAAAAAAATCAAAAATTTGTGTTATCTTTGCAAAACAAATCATGGGTGGTCACGAAACTGGGGGGTGGAGCAAAACTGGGGGCCTGTGCCCCCTCCCCCCCGCGCCCGGGCCTAAAACCGCCACTGGGCAGAGCGTTCCAGGCTAGTGGACCAGCAGTAGAGAAAACTCGCTGTCCAAATTTTGTCCTGGTGTGAAATTTAACGTACGCATTGTTCACAGAAGAACGCAAATTAGACCTGCTGGCCATTTCAGAGGTTTGCTTCACCAATTCTCGTAGGTAAACTGGTGCTTCTTGGTTGGCAATACTGTACATCAGGATACACAGTTTGTACTGAACACGGTAGTAGACTGGCAGCCAATGCAGTTGACGTTGTGCCCTGGCAGTTGTATGATCATACGGTCTGAGGCCGAGGACTAGCTTAGACAATTTTATCATTACGCTTATGTAGGGCACTGCATAATACTCATACTTAGTCTGAATTTACAGACTGTGGTCTATAGAGATGCTTAGAAAGCGACAGAAATGAAATGAAAATCAAATTAAATGAAAGCCAGAGCGCGGCTTTCATTTCATTTGTTCAGTTCATTTTTGACGCTCTGTACGCACTTTTACGCTTGGTTTTGCATCGCTGCCCATGTTCCGACGTGATGATGGCAGCTAAAGACGAAATAGATACTCTTTCATTCGTGGACTGCGTGTCTGACATTTTGTATCTAAGTATAACGTGGTTTTGTAGTCTGTTTCAAAAATCAAAATAAATATTATATGATGTACAACGAAATTCGTTTATCTATTAATATTAATAAGGCGCATAAGAGCGACGTCACTGAACTGAACTGACACGGTTTACTTTTTGACGAACCGACCAATGGACAAGCAGGACGAGCCCACTGGTTGACGCGTAGGTGAGCCTAGTCGTGCAGGTCACCGACGCCGTTAGACAGTGCTTACTGTAATGCATCACTGCTTGCCCGTTGGTCAGTTTGTCGAAAACAAAATCATGTCAGTTCAGTTCAGTTTAGTTACGTCACTCTGTACGCGCCTTTGCTACTAGTACACCATGGGCCATAAAAAACGTGCCACTTTGCTTTTGTCCATATCTTTGCCGATTATTGACCGATTTTCAAACTTTTTTCACTGGCACACTCTGCAGACAGATTGCAATAATGTGATTATTATATATCCCACTACACAGTAAATGCGTTTCTACACTACCTTGTGAAATATAAATGTAAGCAAAAACTAACGATAATAATAAAGATTTAGGTAAATGAAAAAAAACGCTTCAGACCAACATTGCAATGAATGATTCGTATGACACTAGACTGCGTTATACCCACACACTCTAGTGTCATAGAGAACATTTATTGTGATGTTGGTCTGAAGTGTTTTTTATTCAATTTTACCAAAATGTTTGTTTGTTGTTATCGTTATGTATGTATATTTCATTGATAATTCACAAGGTAGTGTAGAGACGCATTTACGATATGGTGGAATTTATAATAATCCCATTATCGCAAATTGTCTGCCGAGTGTGTCAGTAAAAGAATCGTGAAAATCGGTCAATAATTGGCGAAGATATGGACAAAAGTAAAGTGGCACGTTTTTTATTGGCCCACCCTGTAGTATTGACAGTGGCAGCACTGTTGCGTGTTAGCCCGACGCCGCGAGTGACTTGGCGGCGACTGGACGCTCAGCTGGTTGAGGGCGCCGGTCGCGTGCACAGCGATAGCTACGGTCAAGAACTGGTTTTCACCAACGTCGACTTCTCCGACCAAGGCACGTACGAGTGCGTAGCGGTCAACACCGAGAGTGGACAGCCGAAGGCAACGCACAAGACACAGCTGGTTGTCGAATGTAAGCACCTCTAATCTGCTGTTTACTCTACAAGACTACAGGCGTATGATTGTCGCATGTTTTGTCATTTCCTTACAATTATGTGAATAGTACTAAAATTCTAGGACCAAGACCATAGAACTTGAGACTAACACTGGTGTGATATGCATACTTTATAAAACCAACGTTGTGTCTTAGTCTGATCAAGCTGATTGAGATCGTGACTGATATGGACAACGATGCTAATCGTTGACAGCGAGACTACACAGTACTCAATCAGAATAATAAGTAATTCCTTGCATTTTCAATGATTAACTAAAACCGGAAAGTTATATTTTCAAATATAAAAGTTTTCATTTTACCATGCCATCAGTGAAAGACCAGAATCAGACTAAGAACAAAGTTGCAGATTCAAGAACACATTTCCTTTAGATTGCTGTTTTATCTCCTCCGTGGACCATAGCTTACTTTACTTTTTTTTAAATGCAAGGAGCCAGGTTGTGACTTGTGAGTATTAACCATACTTGGACTAGTGACTCAGGCTCTCAAAACCAAGAGCGATACAATCATGCACGAAGTCTTAGACCTTGACAAGTTTAAGACAGTTTTTACACACGAAAGCAGCTATGCTTTCAGCGCGTCTTAGCCATCGCAATTCTGTCCGTCCGTCTGTCTGTCTGTCTGTCACACGGGTGGATCAGGCAAAAACGGTCCAAGCTAGGATCTCCAAATTTTCACCATCGGCTCCCTGGAAGACTCTAGTTTCAGGAACCGTAAAGTTTTTTCGTAAATTCGAAAGGGATCACCCCGAACGAGGTCGCTAAATGAGAGGGGGGTGGTCAAAATTTGTGATTTTTGGCCAATAACTCGTTGTATCTCAGTAACGGTGCGAGATAAGGCCTAGGTTACTATTAATC
>Ga0209671_1008857_pt1 | contig 10538 bp, 8 predicted proteins | sample WorMetHERISLAND2_2_FD_187401 | JGI IMG/M metagenome (GOLD analysis project Ga0209671, IMG submission 187401) | Marine gutless worms symbiont microbial communities from Max Planck institute for Marine Microbiology, Germany - Olavius geniculatus... | ecosystem: Host-associated > Annelida >...
AGGCTGGGACTTCATCCGAGATCCCCAGAACGCATAGGCAACTGGGACCAGACAGCCTTTCCAAATTCCCTACCCCTCTCAACGTTTTCTATGTCTCAATTCTTGGCACTTCAATGCACTGCCCTGGTACTAATTACCATGCACATTGGTGCCTCTGAAGCAAGAAACGCTGTCATGGAAGTATTTTCTACAGCTTAGATGCCCTTACTGAAAGCATCAGTACATCACTACCAATAAAAAAGCACCTATACTCCAAACAAACGTATACACAATGAACATCATTAAAAGACATCTAATTACAAATTTTTACCAGATGACTAAATCATGCATGGATAAAAAATCAAAAATCAACAGTAATGGAGAAACATACCAAAGTGAATAATTTTGCCAAAAGTTTTCAACAGTTGAAAACCTTTGTCTGCATCACTGCCATTCAAGGAATCAAGGACTATGTCAACTCCTGTTCATCAAAAACACGAGTCATCAACTTGAGTTGTTGCAAATGACAAAATATCACACAAAATTTACATCCAAAGCAATGGTATATCCAGCTAGTTACACGCGAAAGCAGCTACTGCTTTTGGCATGTCTTAGCCATCGCAATTCTATCCGTCCGTCCGTCTGTCCATCTGTCCGTCACACGGGTGGATCAGTCAAAAACGGTGCAAGCTAGGATCACCAAATCTTCATCGTCAGCTGCCTGGAAGACTCCAGTTTCAGAAACCGTAAAGCTGTTCCATAAATTCGAGGGGGGTCACCACAAACGAGGGTGCTAAATGAGAAGGGGTGGGCAAAATTTGCGATTTTTGGCCAATAACTCACTGTATCTCAGTAACAATGCGAGATAAGGCCTAGGTTACTATTAATCACTAATAGGAAATTGTATACTGGCTTTTGATGGGCGCCGAATTCAATGACCTTGAATGACCTTGAACGCCAAAATAAAGGGTTTTATGGATTTTTTGGCGATTTCAGGCTGCGACAGAAGTCTATATCATTCAAAGGAGGTGCCACGGTTGGTGGCGTGGCGTAGTTGGTAACGCGTTTCGGCTGAAACGAAGTTACTCTATGCCGGGCCCGGTTAGTACTGGGATGGGTGACTGCCTGCAGGCAGGTAAACCATCTCGGTGCGAAGCTGCCAGCTAGGTCGACTCAGCGTTCTACACTCCGTGTGACGGTAAAATGAGTAGTAACTCATTTATATGGTTTACGGAAGATGGTGACCTTAGTACAGCTGATTGGGGCTGCCTAGCCGGCCGCTGTGTTAGCCTATGTCTGCAGGCTGCACGTGGTGGCCGTGCGGCTGGCGGCTCGGGTTAGTGACGAAAAGCACATTAGAGGCATTGGACACGAGATGTGCTATACAAATTGCCACCTTTACCTTTACCTTTATCATTATGTGCACTTCGGCATGACTGTAATAAAGGTGTTTTATTTTATCCCAAATAACCACAAATCTAACTCAAACAGCGACAGATTATCGTTGTACGATTTTGTTGTATTGTGAGCGCAATGATTTATTATTTAGTACATTTCTGATGCGCAGTATTTGGTGAAACGGCTTGCATAGGCCTATCTTACAGCGTAATTTGTGATATTTTGTTCGATGGTGCTGCCACCTCGAGAATCGGTTTACAATGCCCAGCACTAACTAACGCCGATTGATTGCATTGATTGAGTTGTTATATTTTTACGCGCGAAAGCAGCTACTGCTTTCATCGCATCTTAGCCATCGCAATTCTGTCCGTCCATCTGTCTGTCTGTCCGTCCGTCCGTCACACGGGTGGATCAGTCAAAAGCGGTGCAAGCTAGGATTACCAAATTTTCACCGTCAACTGCACGGAACTATCGTTATGCGATCCAGATAGAGAATTTGGTATTTGTATATTACCTTAGCGTGAACACCACAATTTTCAGTCAATATACTGAACCGGAACTGCTATAAACTTTCGCGCGTCTCGTGAGCATTAGCTTAAATTTCTTGTTTTATTAACACATCATACTGTTCAAATGCATAGCAAAAGCACAATAGAATTAACAGTATCACATGAACATACTGTTGAAAAAAAAAACCATCAGGACTTATTTTCCGTACTTCAGCTGCATAATCAGCAGTATGATAGTCAATTGGATAATCAACACCAAGCTTCTTAATAGCTTCATGTTTAGATGCAGATGCTGTACCAAAGACTGTCACATCTTCCACAGTTTTACAAAGCTGAGATGCTGCAGTTCCCACTCCACCTAAATTCAGAACATAAAACATGCACATCAGTGATCCAACTTAATACACTTCAAACAGTTACTACCGGTAATAACAATGTCAACAGTTGATATTATACCATCAGTAACTCAGGGTAGTTCAGCTGCTTAGCTGTGGCAAGCCACATCAAATTTCTGAAACAGCTGACAGGACAAATACATTAGTCATCATGCAAAAACCATAGACACATTCCTAACAATGAATTAGGGGAAATGGATGAAAAGAAAAACCAACCCTAAGAGGCCAGCCAAACCTGCACAAGTGCAAGTGCAACAAAAAGTAGCCCCAGACAAAACCAGGCTCACCAGCGAACACTGTTCAAAACTATGAAATCCTAGACCCATGCATGGATCTGCTATTTGCCCTACATTCTACCATTCACTCCACTATTGAAGTAGCAAGCTGGCATAGTGGCATATACTAGCAGACAGCAGACTAACCTGCAGCCATGTGCACAAGAACAGACTGGCCCTTCTGCAAGCCTCCAAGGCAGAACAGCACATGGTATGCTGTCATGTAATTCACTGGGACTGCAGCTGCTTCTTCATATGTCATGCCTTCAGGCAGCAGTACACAATAGTCCGCAGACACACATACATGTTCTGACCAAAGACCAAAATATTTTATGCACATCACTCGATCTCCAACCTAGTACAAAATGAGCATTTGCTTTAAGGTCATCAAACTATAAGTAAACTAATGCAAAACTTTCAAATATAAACCAAGAAAATGTAACAACAAACATTGGTGATGGATACAGACAGCAACTTTGCATTGCAAACGGTGGCCAAAGTGGTGCAGACAGTGACATGGTTACTAGTGACAGCCTATAGGAACTAACTAACATCCTATACAATGGTATTATTGCAGTCAATAGCTATATATCTAGCTGTTTTGGCACAATTCACTCTTCAAATTTGCGCCACAGCCTAAAAATGACAAAAAAATTAACTAAAAACCTTTTTTGGGCTTTAAGGTCATTGATAGTCATTGATGTAAGTACCCTTGGAAAGCTCATCAGGAACACTTGTTGTGAGAAGCACAGTCTGTGCCTACGGTGATGGCCTGCCATAGCCAAGGGCCGCCATAGCCAGGGGCCGCCATAGTTAGGGTTACGGTTAGGGTTAGGACCCCATATTCCTACAGGCTTCTCGTAGAATCCCTGCTTGAGGAAATGGGTTGTCATAGGGGGTCGCTGACGGTACGAATGGCTAGCTCCGCTACACTTTCCTAAAAGGTTAGGGCTATGGCTATGGAATTGTGGCTATGGCAGCCCTTGGCTATGGCGGCCCCTGGCTATGCACCGTTTCGTTTTGATAGGACTCCAGGATGTGATGGACACACAGACAGACGCCTCTACAATAGCTAAAACCTGCTTAGCATATCTGTCACGTGTAAAACTGTAGTGATCAAACTGACACATACTACAGGTTCTACCTTAAATTTGGTGACATCCTCGCCAATCATCAGAATGTCGCCACTGGCTTCCAGTCCGAGGACGGCTGGTAGTTTGGGAATGCGATTATACATACCCTGTCGACACAGGAGCTCGACAAAATTAACTCCACTTGCACGCACGTGAACAAGAACTTCGTTTCGTTGTGGGCTCTCCGAACAATCCACCGTCTCGACTTTCATCTTGTCGTAGCCACCATACCCCGTCAATACGAGTCTTACTCCAGTCAACTTTTCCACCTCCGCCATGTTATTGTTTATGTTTACACCTAGCTGATCTTTTGCGGTCAAAGGTCATGGGGTTGCCAACTAGGGATGTGTTCATACGAGAATTTTAAATTCGATACGATTTCGATACCAATGAGATACCGTATAAAAAGTGCAAATATTTTAGACGTTGTTACATGTATAACTTAATGTTATTGTTTGCACATGTTTCGCCTGCACAAGAGTGACGTCAGCTGCCAGTTGATCAGTCGCGTCATTAAAAACCGCAAATCGCCTATTTTAGCCTAATTTTTGTTGCAGTTTGCACGGTTTCTGCTAGTTTAATGTTTAAGCCTTTCAATCTATCTGAAATCTGAGCCGTGTATAACAAGGCTAGGTTTCTGTTGGCTTATCCGGACATACCGGATAGGCCCTCCAGTAAATCTTCATCACAAACATATTCAGGTTTACGTAGGCTACCTTTAGTACGAGTTGTCTTTTGTCCGTCTCGATCGTCGTCTGTCGTCTGTAACGGATGTATTGTGGCTAAACGGTAGGTCCTACCAAAACTTTTTACACAGATTATTAGCCCTGTATCAGGGCTTTTAGCATGCAAAATTTGGGCAATTCAGTGCAAGGGAAACATTTTTTTTAAATTTGGGGTTGAATGGACGGGGTAATAAAAATGAGCGTTTTCAACCGAAAATGGCCGTATACCAAAAACGGTGAAAAATAGGGCCAATGTTGTTATTATTCGCTAACAAATAAAATAAACATCATCGACCTTGGATAACTTCAAAGGTCAGTACGCGTTAATCCTTCGGATTTAAGCCTATGCGGTAAAGTCGGCCTAACCTAGCGACAGCCGGGCTTCTTGTCTTTAATGTTTAGCACACAGTACACATATTTTTCAATCGAAAACTGGCCGTATATCATATAGATGTAGCTGTGGATTCCACGGCCAGCTTTAAATTAGCATCTTTCGCGGCAGTCTCGGCGATTTTCGCAGCGGCAGGGGCTTAAAGCATTAGCATTTTTGTGTTTTATTCTTGGCTTATTCGCAGTTTAAAGATTTCATCTACAGGAGGCTCTCTCCTTTCTTTTTATATCAGGCCAGACGCGTTCATTACGTACTTATATTGCAGACATTATTTGCAAACCACATCGAATGCACAACCGGCCTATTTCTAAATGCAGTGTGTAGGCCTACATTGTAAGAAAAGTTACGTTACGCATAATGATCGATAATTCTGCTACAAAAAATACTCGTTTGCTTTTCAGAATTCATTCCTAAGAATAAACACTAAGATTTGCAATTTTTGGTCCAGCAAATATGTCATTCCCACCGATTTGACCATATACTATCTAAAAGAAAGCCGTGGCCGAAACAAAAAAAAGTACAAAGAATAGTTACTTTGACATTTTTTACTGAGTATACGTCATCGATAAATCAAAACTACGGTATCGTATCCGGTAACGATATCTCATTTGACAAACCGTAGCTACCAAGCCATTTCTATCGCAGATGTAACTTCTGCGTCGCTTTGTGTTTTTTCAGTGTTCACACAGACCGATAGCAACAAATTTTTCTCGAGGCGCGACTTTCGCGTCGCGACTGGCGGCCAGCTAAATCGGCGGCAGCCGGGTCTATATTAGGCGTCGAAGACATGCGTATAATGTAGGTCTACTGTTTATAACTGAATGATAAATGATACTTTATTAAACAGTGATTCAGTAAAGTTGATTATTAATACACTTATTTCACGCCGTCAGCAACGATCGTACTCATTAGTGTAAGCGCGTAAAAACGGTTACACTTTTTGCACAACCCCCATAATAAATTAATAAATTAAAACGGTGATATAACAAACAAAAACTGCATTTATCGACCGACTATACCGCAGCATAATCAACGGTAGAGATAGGCAGTACGAGTTCGACGGTGGAATAAAGGTCAGTCAATTCGCAACTAGTTGTTTCACGGCAGTCTCGAGTCTGGACGACAGTCGAGCACCGTACAGGATCATGCGGACGTGACAGTGATAGTCAGGTGACCGATAGATCGTCTGACGGAGCCTGGACTTGCTCCACGTTCACTCCATTTACCGCCTGGTGGTTTCTAAACATTTTAACAATTAATCATCGTAATTTACGATAAGGTTGATTTAAGTCTGACGTTTATTCGTTAACTACCGGTAATGAAATTACCGTGTCCATCTCAGTGGCTTTTCACAGACCTCAAAATAGCCAGGCCTTCTTGAACCTACAGGAGATCGAAATCTGGATTGTGAAATAAACGTTTAAGCTTAATATTAAAAATTTATCGTGTAGGTTTTCATAGTGTGTCTTTAATGATTTAGGCGCAATGTCGGAGACCAAAACTGATCGCAAAAAATTACTAAAAAGGTTCAAAATTGTTCAAGGTCATCAATGTTGATGCACGCAAAAAGCTCGTCACTAGTACTTGCTAACGTAGCAGCATGTATGTGCCTATCTGCAACTGTTTTCACGCTAGACAAGCCAATAGCTGTAAAATAACGACTTTTAGAGAAATATCCCTATTTGACATCCTCGTTCGACGAGAGGCTCTTTAACCAGCGCCATAAAATTTTGTCACAAGAAACTAGTGACTTTACGCTATCGTACGGCGAAAACCGGGAGTCTCTATCTCACTAAGCTAGTGGGCTTGATTCGGTACCGGGATATGACGGAGAATTACCATAGCTGATACGCGCTAGCACACAGTGCCGCTTTAGTGCGTCGGGCGTAAAAACTGAAAACAAGTCGAAGACTGAAGATAGGCGTGGACTGTCAGTGGATAGCCGCATTTGCCAGTTTATAGTCCAGCGCGGTATTGCAGCAGACCGGTATAATACGAAGAAACAAGTCCAAACAACAGAAACGTTTTCTGCTGTAGAAAATGCGCCAAATTTTGGGACCTCACAAGGAAAGCGTACTCTACAGAGTAATGACACAACGCTCCTATAGGCCTACTACCTCACATAATATTGCCAACCACGCTTGGCGTTTGCGACGTGTCGTTCTCTGCCTACAACGCTGTTTTAAATAACCACCGATTACTGTAAAGTATACACGTATAGGCCATACCAATTTATAATGTTCAGAAGAATGCAAATGAGAAAGGCGTCTGCTGCTTGGCAAGAAGATGGCTAGCGCCGGGGACAAAAGCTGAAGTAATTAACGCGACAAGCGACATGCGAGTCTGCATCCACAGAAAACAGTTGGCGCCTCGCCTATAACTACTGAAATGATACATGTTATCTTGGAGCATTCTTTATTAGAAATTGAAATAATAAACCACGAAACAAAACAAAAACCGCATAAATTAATGTTGCTACAAACCCGTTGACTTCGGCTTTGGTTGCCGCGGCTACAAAACACAATACGTTATCTCTGCATTTGGCTGTAAATAAAAAACAACGGCTGACTGTTGATATAAGCCTACTTTTAAAATATTTAATTGTTTCACAATGTTAATAAACTATTTGTAAAGGACATGAAAGATAGTTGTCATATGGTATGCAATAAGTCTGAAAAAATGTGTGAAAGACATTATAAATACTCACAGAGTGGTAGATGCTGAGATAATTTAGAACAATATTACAGAATGTTCTTAATATCAATACATATAAGGGCAAGCGAGGTCACACACAAGGTGCGACACGAGGAACTTATTTATTTTTCCAGAGGCTTGAAACCTAAAGATGTTTTGTGCTAAGCGAATGTCTCAACGTGGCGTGACGGTGAATACGGTTAACACAACACGCTGTTGGGCACTGGCAGCTGAACTGATGTACCATGATGCTGGCGTTGGTAGATTAGATCTACGAGAACAAACGCAATGTCTGCATGCAGTGTGACGACGTTGTGTAACAACCTTTGTGTCGCACGACATTCAGGCGTTTGCAGACAAGAACAGCGACAACCGCGACGACAAGAAGACCGAGTGCTATACCGACAGTTGCACCTACTATGATAAATGGAAAATCATCTACACAAAGACACACAAATGCACACACACACACATGTTAAATAGCACAGTAAGTTAACGCACACACAAAGTTGACAAAGAAGAGTTAAAAATTTCACAGCATCGCGGCAGACAGACCACTCTTTTAACCTATGTACGTGTCAATGAAAATTGGTGGCATCAAATAAAATAATTTGTAAAAGGAACAAACCCAGAAAGACAAATGTTATGTTTAGAATCTAAAGTGTATAATCAATGACATGCACAACATTACTTAACTCCCTTAAAAAATAAAGACTAAAATAACTCAGAATGGAAAACTTGAAAACAGCTCGTCAGGCTCACAGTGGAAGACGACAGGTAAAAATGACGACCTACAAAGAAATTGGATGGAATGGACATCGACGACATTTGCAAAATGTGGACTTTACGAGTACATGTACATGTAAAACTGCAAGTGGCATACAAAGCACGATGCCGTCAACGTGTGACCCAATAAAAATAAACTAATATTTCAGGTTTAAAAAATACTTCGTGGATACAAAAACAGACGGCTGAACAAAAACTACAACGAAATTACGTTTACATAGGCCTACCTTTTGATGTGGTCGTTGACGGCGTGGTAGTTGTAATGAATGCAGTTGGTGCAACAATGGCTGTAGCAATGGAAGTAGTTGCTATAGTAGTGGTTATGGCCGGTACAGTAAAGCGTCTAACATTCAGAGTGGGTGTAGTCGTGGTAGTAGTGGTTGACGCAGTAGTGGTAGAGCTCGTTGTAGTAGTAGGTGTAAAAGTTGACGTAGAAATAGTAGTAGCAGTAGTTGGTGCTGTCGTAGTAGTTGGCGTCGTAGTAGTGCTAGTGGTTGTTGGCGTTGTCGTCGTCGTTGATATCAAAGTTGTCGTGGATAGTGTCGTAGTCGACGTTGTCATAGACGGTGTTGTAGTTGTGGTAGTCGTAGTGGTTGGTGTCGTAGTGGTGGTCGTAGTTGGTGTTGTCGTAGTAGTCGAAGTCGAAGTTGAAGTGGACGGTGTCGTAGTTGTGGTGGTCGTTGTCGGCAGCGTGGCCGCCTCTTTGCACGAGTTCTCGACGAGGTACAGCAAGACATTGTTGAGCTGCGAAAAGTCTGACGCAAAGAAGAAGTATTCTGCTTTCGACGCGATATCTCTGAGCTCGTCTTCATCTACTTGGTTCGTGACGCCGATAGTGTAGATTATGATTCCGGCCGCCTTTGTCGCTCTAGCTTCATCTAGAGTCCGATCCGCTTCGCGGTTAGCTGCGCCGTCCGTAAGAAGGACAAGAATCATCGGCACCCTATTTTTACCAGTGCCACCGCGAGCGCCGTTTCCCGACGTAAACATTACGTTACGGGCTGTTCGCAGTGCCGCTGCTATATTTGTTTGTCCGCCGTTGATGTCAACGTTGTCGACAGCGTTCAGCATAGACCGACTATTCCCGTATCTGTTGAGATGAAAAACGATTTCAACACCACTGCTGAACTTCATCAAGCCGACTTGTGTCAGGTCAGAGCTGATGGGAAATGCTCCAATGATACGTTTGATGAAGCCGAGCACTCGCACGTACCAATTGTTATACAGTGGATCGTTGACGACGATGCTTGCCGACTGGTCAACCACTAAGACTATATCAGCTGCCCTCGGACACGTTACGTTTACGTTTCGTGCTGCAAAATGCACGTGTCATAGCGGCAGTATTAATCTAAGGTATTGTGGAGAAAACAACGCATTATCTATATGTACTATGCAGTTGAGAGTCACTTAGTAAACGTCACTATTACGACTTGTGATGAAACAGCAGGTCTATATATTAAAACACCTTTTCAGACTGTGAAGCAGTAATGCGTCGCATAAACCTAATATACATGAGCTTGAATCTGGCCTTGGTTGCGTTACAAAAATCCGCTAAATCCAAAGCCGTTGTCAACACTGTCGAACTTAATATAGTAATTGTCGTTGGCTCGTGCATAAATGTAAACAACTTACAGTCCTGAGCGGTGGAGGCATGTAGAAGCAATAGGATGACTGCAGCAGCAGACATAATAAAAGCCAACGATCGCCGCATCACGACTTCGTTTGTCAACTATCTTCACACAGCTTAACAATGAGCACTGTAAAAGATACACGACAAAGCGGTCACAAAATAACCATATAGATAGAATAGTTTCATACGGTAACTAACGACGATGTTAACACAAATTCAAGCTAAAATAATATTTACTCGCTGGTGTGATCATGCAGAATATGTTCAATCTGTTTTGTTATGACATTGCGTTCCAAATGCGTGAGACTTTGAAGTTCAAATCGTTGCTTTTTAGTATTCTGGCAGAAATGGTACAACAGCTGATTAGGAGGCCACCTATGTAACAGAACGAGTTGGTTGTTTGCTACGACATCAACGTACGACGCGGTGTCTACGTGTCTGCAATGAAATTATAAAAAGAACAGTACTAAAACTAGTCTAGAAGTCTAGCGATTCGTGACTAAATCTGTTTTAGTTTTGTATTAGTCTGATCGCACATGTAAGAAACTTTTGAAACCTTTAACAAAGACCGAAGTAATTTAGCAAAACGCAGAATCGCTGATTGATACTGCTACCTGGTAAAT
>Ga0209671_1008858_pt1 | contig 10537 bp, 9 predicted proteins | sample WorMetHERISLAND2_2_FD_187401 | JGI IMG/M metagenome (GOLD analysis project Ga0209671, IMG submission 187401) | Marine gutless worms symbiont microbial communities from Max Planck institute for Marine Microbiology, Germany - Olavius geniculatus... | ecosystem: Host-associated > Annelida >...
ACGCGCACGACGAGAAATACTACAGTAAGCTTAATCAGACGCGAAAAATAAATCGACAGCACGATTTTCTACAAGCGTCATACACACATCTCGGCCACATCTTACTAAGACACAACGCAGCTTGACATTGCGTTTTCCAATACTTGGGACTTCATCGCCTCCTTATCGTTGTTACCTTCGCACATAAACAGCGTCAAACAAGTACTGTTGCTAAAACGCTCAACAGTAATCAGCTGACGAACAAACAACAGTAGGCAGAAATGTAGGCAGAAATGAACTTGTAAAGTTACATGGTTTTCTTTGTTGCAGTTATTTCTATCGGAGAGAGCAGGGACGTCTTGGACGAATAAGTGGTTAGACAGACTCACCGTCACGCACATGCAAAGCCTCTGGTCAGGGGTCAAAGGGGCGGAGCCTCCCCCCTGAAGCTGAATCACTTTTAGCTTTTGGACGTTCAATGGAAAAGGCAAAATTGCCTACTTTTCTGAAATCTAGAAACACTGAAAACCAGACATTTGTGTTGTCTCGCCAATGTGACCATCGCATAACCACCCGTCTTACTTTTATACACCATCTAGGCATATACGGTCTGTGGAATGGAACTTTGTTCCTCAGAAGCAAACTCTTTTGTTTTTGACGCGCTACAGCTGTAGTCTCTGGCATGCACGATGCGTCTGTTGTCCGTTTGTTCGTCTGTGGGTCACAGTTGTATTGTGGCTAAACAATGCAAAACTGTCTGTCAAGGTTGATGTTGATCACTAATAGGAAATAACGTAGGCCCTTTCAGGTAAAATAAAAATCATCGATCTTGGATGACTTTGAAGGTCAGTACTGCAACAGGAATTACTGTAGATGCCATCGTGCACAAGTTTCCTTGAATCTAGAAAATCGAGACTTGGACCGTCAAAGTCTAAGTTTAATGCTGAAAATTTCATACGCAGCTTGTCCATGTCTATCTCAATTATTGGTTTCGGCGCAATTCGCTCTTGAAATGTGTTTCGCAGCCCGAAATCGCCAAAAAATCCATAAAAACCCCTATTTTGGCGTTCAAGGTCATTCAAGGTCATTGAATTCAGCGCCAATCGAGAGCCAGTGCACGACTTCCTGTTAGTGATTAATAGTAACCTAAGCCTTATCTCCCACCGTTACTGAGATACAGCGACTTATTGACCAAAAATCGCATTTAGCGTCGTTGTTCGGGCTGACTCCCTTCGAATTTATGGGAAAGCTTTACGGTTTCTTTAATTAGAGTCTTCCAGGCAGTCAATGGTAAAGATTTGGTGATCCTAGCTCGCACCGTTTTTGACTGATCCACCCGTGTGACGGACGGACGGACAGACGGACAGAATTGCGATGGCTAAGACGCGCTGAAAGCAGTAGCTGCTTTCGCGAGTAAAAAATAATCTGCGAGCGAAACAAGCAAAAAAAATCGACCGTTGTACGCAGAAATGTCGCATTCTGTGTTATGTGTTTCTAGGAAATCTGCCACAAAAAATATTCCCCCAGTTTTCATTTTATTACTTTCCCCCAACTTTTTCCAGGAGACATTTGACTCCACCTGTCAATGGAGTGGACGCTCCTGGGCCAGGCCTATACAAAACTAAGCCTAAGGAACATTTACGTTTGCAGGCTTTGGAGGCTTAAGCCTAAAGCGATTTTTTTGGCTACAGTCACACAGTTTCATAAACAACCTCACTGTCCACACAAGACAGCTAGTTGTCACTGTGACTGAGAACTGAAAAGCAGTATCTCATTTCAGTGAATAAAAAACATTACAAAACATTAATTTTTGATTTTTACGTTTTCAATAATTTTTAAATTAATTTTTGAAACGTTGGCGTCAGTGCACAGCGGGCTTCGCGAAGAAAAAGTCGTACGCGATTTTTATGCATTTTACTTATTTATCGAACAGGTGGGTTGTAAAGACGTCCACGAGGTGCCGCTAGCAGTACTGTTTACCTGTCGCTCAGGTGTGCCGTTGCTGTAACGATGTTGTGATTAGTTTTGAATTCATTGTCTCCTATAGAAACAATGATTACTGAACAATTATATTTATCAGCCGTGGTGTGTTTAGGTCTATTTTCAGCAGGTGCAAAATTTGTGTTAATTTCAGCCGACTCAATTGGTTCTGTTATAGTGTTTCACTTGTTTGCGTTGTGCGCTTCACTGTAAACAATGTACGATGGTAAAAAAGCGGTTCAGCGGTTGTGCGCATCCACTGGCTTATTTGATCTATCAACACCAGGGGCGTCTGTCCCCCCCCTTAAACACACTACGCAGTCCCCATTCTTTTTTACAATGAGATCTTCTTGGACGTTGACTCGAAGCCTTCCCACATCAAGCTTAGAGCGTAGGCCTAATCGATTTAGCAAAAACCGAAACCGGTTTCCTTTCAGGGTAGAGTTTTCTGCAATCGATTAAGCTGGTTTCGCGAAACCGGGGTTAATTTTTGAAACCGACTCTGGCGCAGGTTTCGCTGGCGAAACCGGAAGCCATTTGCTTGTTGCTGTTTTGTTTACTTGTAGTTGAATTGTTATCAAGTACAGGAATAAAGCTTCAACAGTAAGATGAATTTATTGTTTTCAGTAGTAAAAAATTCGATCATCATGGGAACCACGACGCTTGCCATGTTGTTTGTTTACAATCCTACCATCCTACGGAAACGGTTTGGTGCAATTGATTTACACAGCAAAACCCAAAACCGAAACTGGTTTCGGTTTTTCTAAATCGATTACGGCCTTAGTCAAATTCTGCATTGCTCCAATGACAGATAATTGCATCATTAGTCAAGGGCAGGCTCGTCTTTAGGGGGTGGCACCTTGGCACGTGCCAAGGGCCCCTCGCCATGGTGGTGATCGCTGCAACAGACAATGGATCGATCGATCAGTCACCAATTTTCATCGCCTTTGGGGATGAATTACTGTTACAACTTGAACTCAATTAAAAGGTCTAAAAAATGTTAAAGGGGAAAGCTAAAATCTAGGGTTCAAATTTTTTTTTCACTCGCTCCGCTCATGAAAATATACCGCAGTGACTATACACACGGCCGGTCATATCACTCATATGTATAGACAAATGCGAAGGCATGTCACACGGCGAGTGAGAAACTACTACTCGAACACGAACAGTCGTGAGGAACAAAGACTTCACAGAAATTTCTGCCATGGAGTCATTGCTGGGCTATTCCAGAGTCATTTTGCACATTTCACTGCATGAAGGCAGTGTGCAGATAAAAATTGCCTATATTTAACACATTCATTGATTGTAAGCTTGACCAGTGAAAATTTGAGAATGAGTGGCCGTGAATGATTGTGCAGGCACTGAGGTATCAAAATCGTAAGTGATGTAGGCCTACAGTTGAACATCTGACATTACGCACCTCTTGTGTCCGGGCATGTAGCTTGCATCTTAGCATGGGCGTCTGGCATTTTATCCATGTTTCTAGGCATGTGCGACATGCTGGTTTCGTCATTATTGCATTGTCTAGCGGCATTTATCTACATTTATTAAGCTACTGGAAGGCTGCGTCTTGACTCCACGTCTAGAAAATCATCTTAATTGTGGACTTTTTGTGGTTGTCTTTTATGCATTCTATCCTGCAGTCTTTTCATGGAGTCCCGCGATGTCATGCAGTTTTCAGGCATATGACCTACTGTAGCTACATGTGTTCTCTGATGTCAAGTCAGAAATAATTCAGAAAGCTGTTGTTAAAAGTTTGCAGATACATTCCAGTTTTGACAGATTTCTAGTACAGATTAAACTAAGTAACCTATGATGGTCTCTCGGGAAGGTTTACTGATGTAAGACAGTATTCATAAACATTTTAGATTTTATGTGAGACTTAACTGTAAAAATACAAATTAGAGTGCACAGCACAGAGTATTATGTGAAATATTTTATTCATGACATGGCTAAAAAATTATTTTTATTATTTAACACACCAAAAAGTACAATTTTAACTCATTTTGGTGATCCCAAAATTCCAGGATTGAGACTGCCAGTCTTGGGATTCGGGATTGACAAAAAAGGCCGGGATTCGGGATCCCGGGATTGCAATCTCTAGTGACAGTCAAGGGACTAACAGGGTGTTTTACAAACCCACGCAAAGAAAATGGCTAATCACCTGTGATTACCTAACTGCTCTTGTCATCTTGGCCCCTGCACCCACCATAACGTTCAACCCCCCAGCTAATTTTTCACAATTCAAACACTGGCCAGCCTTTGCCTGCCTCGCCAGTCTCACATGCAGTTTAGTATTGCCGCCGATCGAAAAAAAGTATTTGGTTAATTTTTTAGCCTGGTTTAACGATGACTGCCCCCCTGAAGTCCTAAAAGTTGCCCTTTTGAGAAGAGCAATACACTTTGAGTCCTCAATGGATGTAGACACTCCTGATCAGCGATGACCGTGATCTGATTTTCTTGGTTCAGTTTATAACCGGGAAAACTTTCCTGTGTGGTAATTTTTATGCAGGTTGGGTACTTGCAGCATGCAGTTCTGGTTGTGTGATATAATACACCTAATATAAGCCCACACGTTACTAAAATTCTGCTGTATTCAGTTTATGTAAGCAATCTGTTATTGATCACTTTTTAGAGATGCGTAACGTCGTAACTGTTGAGATTTGGAGAACTGCATGCATGCATGTTGCGCCTCTTCGGCCATATCTGCAGAATGGATGACAGCAGAAAGATAAAGACCCTGCAGGGTGTTCGGAATGATGGATGGTTCAAACAAAAGAGGACGACATCACCGAGAATGATCAGATGGCATTGAGCAGTGGTGTGGGGCAACCCTGCAGGAGTTAAGCCACGCTGCCCTAGATAGGCAGCAGTGGGCAGCGATAGTAACAATGGCGTCAGACACCAACGGGTGTTGAGCCCACGGTTGTCGATGATGATGATGATGATGCGTGCCTTTCATGAGTATCATGATAGTTAGTCAGCAGGGAACTGAACTCAGCATCACACCGACGTGTTGTGGTGCATTTGATGCGTATGGCTTGACAGCGTAATGCTTAATGCCTCATACTTAGTGATCGCATGGTCGCAGGTTTGATTCTTGGCCAGCCAGTCCACTATTAAGTGAACCATGGGCAAGTTGTTCAGTACATACCACAGCACGTCAATGTAATGTCACAGTTTGGGTGGTGCGCAGGTGCCCTTACAAATTATTAACCAACACCATAAAATGACAAGAATGTGTGTGTTAGAAACTGCAATACCAGTTGTATCTTGGCAGGGAGAAGGGCGGGCATCCTAAAATTTTGGCTGTTGTCAGAAAAAATTCTTCCTGTCCAAAAATTTTGATCGAAACAGGCCAAATTTGGGGCCGAAATTTCACACTTTGGGAAAAATTTAGTGACAAAATTGAAATCTTGCACTTCCATAATTTACTTTTTTTGGGAAACTTGCAACCTTCTGTCTGAATTCTGTCCGAAATTTGCAGTGTCTTTCGGAAAATTGCAGCTGCCTAACCACATACGCTTTTGACCTGCGATGCCACTGCAGATTACAGAAGGCCTTGCTGAATGTTGCTTTGATGTGTTTCTGTGCAGTGTATGGCCTGGAGTGTTACACATGCAGCAATCAGGACAGCAACAGAGAGAAGTGCATTAAGACGTCCAAGCAGTGTGAGGAGTATGCCGACGCATGCATGTCCAAAGTTAGATGGGAAAGTACGCAATTCACGTTTATGCTGCGATAATTGTACTTCTGCAATAGAAAGCGAATATGATTAGCAGCCAGTAAATGCATTTGCAGGGCCCTTAATCCACCCACAGTGCATTAGTGGCCTGGAGCAAAAGTACTGCCCGTGACCGTTTAGCCTATTCGAGGGGACCACCTCATGACAGGGACAGGGAAAGGGAGAGTAGGAGGAAAGGCAAAGTAAAAAGGAAAAGAAAAGAGGGGAAGGAAGGGACCATTTTGCACCCGCAAAAAAACAGAGAAGTCGGCCCCCTGTGGAATGACAGTTTGGTCCGCCATTCAGAAGGACTGCCGTTCCGAAAGCTGTCAGTCACGGTTGTTGCACAGTTGCAGGGTATTATGCTTGATATTGTCTCTTGCTATTTAGCTTTCATTTTCATTGGATTAGCAGGCCAACACCGAAACGTTAGCCAATAGGAACAGATCCACTAGACTCAGTAGCTGCCAAACTAATAATTTCACAAGTATTTTAAAACACATTTAGAAAAAAATGCATACACTGTATTCAGTTATTGACTCATGCGAAAATTAGTAAAATTGGTGCCACCAGATGTCAGATTTTATTTTAAGGCTGAAATGCAATGATTTTGATTTTGTCTGGAGCTTCACCACAGACACACTGGGAGAGCTTACAGTTAGACCACTGGCTATATTTAAGAGCCTACTTCTTAGAGATGGGAAAGGAAAAAGATGGAAAAAAGTGGGTGCCACTGGCAGATAGAGGAGTTGCATTTGAGGAGAGGCAGGTGACTTTGGCCTGAGTCGAGTTTAGGCACTTGTACATGCTGTATGGTAATAGTAATACAGTAATGGCCATGACAATGTTTATGGTGCTGTCATCGTAGCAGTGAACTGCCACTGCGAGAGTTCACCCGGTTTATTTGGCCAGAGCAGCATGAGCTCTAAACGGCTGTCGACCTTTGGACGAGACCGATCGATCTGAACCTCAGATCCGCCTGTAGGCAGATACTAGTACTACACTAATCATTGCCATTTATTACTACTCAGCCTGAAAGCTGATACACACTTTACCATCCCACGAAGGGTAGAAGGCTGAGTTGACCTAGTTGGCTGGCTTCGTACTGAGATGGTTCACCTGCCCTAAGTTCACCTATCTAAGTACTAACCGGGCCTGCTGTAGAGTAACTTCGTTGATTAGACGAAGCACATTGCCACTATGCCAAGCCACCAACCGATACATGTGTGTATTGTTGTAACTGTAGTTCCACCGTACTGGACGCCTCGAGGCAACAGAATCCACATCATCGACAAGGACTGCACGACACAGCAAGTGTGTGCAGACTTGCAGGTGGCCTACAGGACGTCCTGTGTGAGGGACTGGTACCTGGACTGGCAATGCGTTCAGTGCTGCACTGGCGATCTCTGCAACTTCTACGTCACGGTCAGCTGGCGACTGGCGTTACTTTTATTATAGTCTGGTACTATCTTAACAGATCTTAACAGCTTCCCCCGCAGGAAATTGGAGGAGACCACTGGGACGTCAACGTATTACATGGATGAAAACCATTCAGCAGTATCCGAAATCCAGCGACCTCAATATGGACGACGCAGTTGACCTGGCTCAGAACCGTCCACTCTGGAGATTGATGTCTACATTTGGCGCTACGCACTCTTAGTGGTGCTTGCCAGATATAATGATGATGATGGTACTATCAGCAACTATTTGTGCCACTGGCAGGGGCTTCCATCATCATACCTGGTGGGTTGTGCCCTGTGAGATAATAGGAGTGGGAAGTCTATGCAACTTTTATGTAATCGCAAGTTGGAGTTTAAATTGCTGTTCACTGTAATTGATTGCTGTATTACCAGTACCATTACAAAGGCATATAAAAAATATATAAAAATTCATATGTTTCCGGTTGTGATCCATCCCTAACAATTTTGTTAAACCATCGTAAACGTATTGTTGCAGAATATTGTTCTTTGCCAAAGTTCTGTTTGTCAGCTATGCTGCATTATCTTTTTGTTTCAGTTATTCATTTTGTCTTTAGTTCTCCCCAGTGTCACTTTTTTGCCAAAATCCTATGCACAAGGATCGGTCAATAAATAAGTTACAAAACAGCATCATCCTGTTAGTTTTCCAACTATTAAAAATCCGAAATATACGTTTTGTAGCAAATTTAATTATGAGTAGAAGCTATAGTTTTATGACAATGACAGCACTTTGATGCAGAGCCCCCCCCCCGGCTGGGGGGCCTCACGTATGCTTAGGGGCCTCATGCTGAGTATGAAAAAAAATTTTCTAGGTTTTAAAAATATATTCAAAATATAAAATAACTAAACGTGTGGAAAGTTTACCCAAAATGGACAAGTCTATTACTTTTCATTAATGTATAGTAATCTGTGATGTATTGCAGCCTATTAGACTTCATTCTTTGCAAAAACAACACGAATTGTATCTGATTTTTTGCGTTTCCAGCTTTTTTAAAGTGGAGAAATTTGCAGCTTTCAGTGAACGTCCAAAAGCCAAAAAGTGCTTCAGCTTCAGGGGGCTTCACCTCCTGTCCCCCTGACCTGGGACTCTGCCCTTGGACCCCGCTAGGGGCTTCTCCACCAGACCCCCATTATAGGAGCCTCACACTTGTATTTGGGGGGCCTCCAACTCTCTAGCGCCGGCACTGCTTTGACGTTATTTACAAACATTAAATACAGCAACTTTGCCGCTGAAATCCTTCTGTAACGAATGGCATGCCAATATGGTATTTTTGTGAGCCAAAAAAATTCAGCGCAAATCAGATTCACTCTATAAGATGCATCCAGTATATGGAGACAAGTGCTTTACGAAGCACACGGTTCACGTTTGGTGTAAGAAAATGCTAGGTGGGCAGAAGTTGGTATCATATACTGAGGTGCAATCAGTGATTCTTAAGTAAGTAAGAAAGCAAGTAAATGATTTATAAAGCGAAAGAAAGAAAGAATCAGGGCGCATATCGACAGCAGCCAGCATCGTTCTTTGCATCGGACATTCAGAAGTTTGCTGACAGAAAAGACAAATGTTTGAGCAAACTCAAAATGAAACACTAGCCTGTAGCATTTACAGAGATGATATTAATTTGTTAAGTTTATTCATTTTCTTCATATTCATTTTCTTCATATGTATGCTGTGATGTAATGTGGTATGCGAATGTGTAGTTGGGATCGTCTCGACTGAACGTTGCTGTTTGGACGTCCCTCGTTTCCGTCCTGTTCACACTGCTGCTCTCCAGATTCTGACAACCAACAACTGCTCCCTGCTCTTCAAGACTGCTGTTGTAAATACGTCTTCACTGGTGTGGTTTTTTTGACACCCTGTAGCATGGTCACTGCTAGGGATAGTGCAAACTGTGCGCATAAATTCTGCGATTATAATTTTGCACATGAAATTCTCCAGTGCCTTTTCCAGACCTGTGCCAGCGATGTTTTATCACGTGACATTTGAGATTATCATGCAGTACTGAAATTCATGAGCATTCCACCCTCTGGCGTCAAATTCCAAACTTTCAAGGCCTGTTTGATTTCAAAGACTTTCCAGGTACTGGAAAAATGAATAATTTTTTCAAAGAAGTGTGCCACCTTGTGTGACAGTTATCCATCGTGCGTGTTCGTGGTTTTGAACTGCAGTGGTACCAATACACAGCTAGTATTGTTGCAAAAAGGTGAATTTATGTCTAACTCGTTGGATTTCGATTATGTGCAATTCTTCTGATTATGCAGTGGAAAAATTGCCAATTGTCTGAAAATGATGATAATTGAGTCACGATACCTAGCAAATGTGGTTCCTTCTGTTAGCACATATCACACATTTTTAGTGCTTTAACCCTAACATATTGCATTGTTTTATTTACCAGTTAATTTCACCAGCACATCAGGTTGCCATCTCAGTTTGGCTGAAGATACCAACCGAAAAATACAAATTTTTTAGCGTTACTGCTAAACTAGAAAGTTAAATGCCAAATTTGAAGAACAGTGCCAAACTGCTAAACTAAAATTGTTACGGCCCAGTTCCTCAAATTCTATTAAAATTCTAAATTTGACTTGTGGCATTTTAAAATGCCAGTTGTCGACCGTTCTGTCGGTGCAATTCGCCAGTAAATAAATCAATGCGAGTTAGCTATCAGATGTGTAAAAATTGCTGCTCCAGTATTTCCCAAAATTCACTTCCTTTGATCTGGTCTAATCTGGAATGAGTTCGAATGACATAGTTTAAACTATTAGTACAGTGTATATAGTGCTGGCACAGATTGTTATTCGATTGGCATTGTGCTGCTATTTTGCTGCATGTTGTCTACGCTATAAAGTGCATTGTGCATTAACTGTCAAACCTCTGCGGTGGGATAAGCGAGTCTTTAAAGGTCCATGACCACTGTCAAACTCACTCGCGCAATTTCTGTAGATTTAAATTAGACATTTTATTCTCGCATATATAATATGTCGATTTGAGCTTCATAAATATATGAAATTAATGCGTGATTTCAAACGAAATGCGGTATTACGTTACGTTATGCGAAATATTTTAATCTATCAGTGCCTGCGGTGACGTCATGACCCTAGCCCATGAATATTAATTTCCTAGCCGACGACGTCATCATCTAGGCCATTAATATTCATGACGTCTATAGGCTAGACTCATGACGTCACCGCAGGTCATCATGGCGGCGCGTTTTCTATGTTGTTTTTGTAGATTGTCGACTTCAAAGGTAAATTTTTCCATGTTGACAAAACGCTAGGCGCCGATATTACTGTCAAAGTTATCAGAAAATTCTGCACTTTCAGGAAAATGGATAAAATGTATATGTTAATTTTGGTGACCGTGGACCTTTAAGGCTTATTC
>Ga0209671_1008863_pt1 | contig 10534 bp, 8 predicted proteins | sample WorMetHERISLAND2_2_FD_187401 | JGI IMG/M metagenome (GOLD analysis project Ga0209671, IMG submission 187401) | Marine gutless worms symbiont microbial communities from Max Planck institute for Marine Microbiology, Germany - Olavius geniculatus... | ecosystem: Host-associated > Annelida >...
GCAAACGACGGCACCGGCTGCGAGTGAAATATAAGTTTTCTTAATGTGCCATCGATCAACCAGATCCTTAACCCACCAGGCAATGATGATAAAAAGACCGATAAACGGCACGTATGTCCAGCGGTCGGCCATGGCCGGCCACAGGCCGGCCTGCAGCAATCCGATACTGGGCAGTAAGGTTCCCAGGTACCAGAACCACCCAACCGCCAAGTAGGGCTGGCGCTTCGATGCCCGAATCACCAGATAAGTTATCCCGATCAGCGCCAAAATGGCGCCGGCAACCAAAGCTCCCGGCATCGATTGGGGATAGGGATAGAAAACGGCCAGATTTTGGGGCCAGATCAATTTTCCTAAATAAGCCATGTATGAAACCAGGGCATTGGCGATACGGAGATCGATCGGTACGGCATCGGCTGAGGATAGAATTCCATGTTGTTTGGCCGATAAAATCGAAAGTCCCACGGATGCTGCCGAGAGCAGCATAAACGGGACTTTTTCCAGAAACAAACGCGCGGCTGAAGATTTCAGACCACCCGAATTCATGGTTGCATCCTGCGGATGGTCGGCGTCAATTGTCCCCTTTTGAAATTGCAATCGCTTGAGCGGCCAGTAGTCTAACAAGAGAAGCCCAAAGGGCAAGGTCACCAGCATGGGTTTGCTTAGAAGCCCAAGTGTAAATACAAGCATCGTCAGCAGGTACCTCAGCGGGCTTTTTCGCCGGGTATATTGAACATAGGCTAACAGGGTGAGAAAGCAAAAGAAGGTACTCAAGACATTTTTGCGCTCCGCCACCCAGGCAACTGATTCTACATTCAGAGGGTGCAGGGCAAATAGCACTGCCACCCAGGCACTGGGCCACATTGCCCCGGTCATCCGTTTGCAGGCCATAAACAAAAGAATGCTGTTGGCCGTATGAATGATCAGATTGGTTAAATGATGCATTCCGGGCCTCAATCCGAACAACTCGCAGTCCAGCATGTGGGAAAGCCAGGTCAGCGGGTGCCAGTAAGCAATATCCGTGAAGCTAAAAGCCCAGGCGATGCTCTCATAGGTCAATCCTGCCTTTACCTGAATATTGTTGAAGACATAATTGCCGTCATCAAAACTGACAAAGTCATGATTGAGAACCTGCCAGTATACGGCCAGTATCATTCCCGCAAGAAGAAAATAAACCGCCCCACCCCAGGGGCCGATTAAATTGGTTTTCTTTTCGATAGGCATTTTTGTATCGTTAATTTGATTCTTTGGAGGACTGAATCACTTTGGCAAGGTTCATACTTGCAGTTGTATAATCCGGTTTCAGCTGCAATGCTTTTTGAAAAAGCAATATGGCTTTGTCGAATTTGCCCTGCTGGGCCAGGATCATTGCGATATCGTTATAGGCTTCGGCGTAGTCCGGCTTGTGGCGTATCGATTCGCCAAAATGCTTGATGGCGTCGTCAAACCGGTCCTGTTTGACGAAAACGGTACCCAGGTTATAGTGGGCCCGGGCATAGTCGGGTCTGATTTGCAGCGCTTTTTCAAGATGCTCAATGGCCGCTGTATTTTTATCTTGATGTGCCAGTTCGTACCCTAAATAGTTGTGTGCCGCGGCATAGTCAGGTTTGATCTGAATCGCTTTTCGAATATACTCGATCGCCTCGTCCCGCTGACCCTGCAGCGCCAATTCATGGCCCAGGTAGAGGTAGGCCTCGGCGTAGTCAGGCCTGATTTGAATCGCCTGGCGAAAACGTTTGATGGCTTCCGGGTGATTTTTCTTTTCCGACAGCGCATTTCCCCAGTTATAATAGATATCCGCGTATTCCGGTCTGATCCGCGCCGCTGCCGAGTAGTGCAGAATAGCTCCATCAAACCGGCCTTGCGTGGCCAGCACATTGGCGAGTGCATTATGTGCCAGGAAGTTATTCGTCGTCACGTTGAGCGCATGCTTGAAAAGCGTCGTGCTATTTGCCCAATAACCGACTTGCAGCCAAGACAAGATCATCAATGGCGCAAAAATGATGACTGCCGCTATTGGAGCGGCTATCCGTTTAGACGGCCATTTGGTAAAAATCTCAGCCGCACCCCAGGCGCAAATTATAAACAAGCCAATCAGCGGCACATAAGTGTAGCGGTCGGCCATGGCCTGCAATCCCACCTGAACTAGTCCGATTACCGGTATCAGCGTCCCGACGTACCATAGCCAGCCCACCGCAATCCAGGGACGCTTCTTTAGCGACCAAACTGCCAGTAAAAATACAGCGGCCAGCAACAAACAGGATCCTGCCACCTGCCAGACGGGTATCGTATCCGGCCGTGGATAAAATGCCGCCAGGCGCGCGGGCCAGATCATTTTAACGATATAGTGCACGTAGGAGACGGACGCATTGGTCAGCCTGTCAGCAAAAGATAACTTTTCCAGGGGGGCGACAGATCCGCCGATGTGTTGGGCCAGGAACGTTACGATGCTCGATATTGCCACGAGCACAAACAAGGGTATCTTTTCAACAATCAGTTTAATTATAACCCGCCGTTGAGACGGGCTGCCGGAAGTACCCCATAGATGCATCGGCTGGAAGCGCTTTAACGGCCATAGATCCAGCAGCAGCAACACAAACGGCAAGGTCACCAGCATCGGTTTGGTCATCAGTCCCAGCATAAAAAATAAAACGACGCAGGCATATCTTTTAACCGCCGGATGTTCAACATACCATGCATAACTGTACAACGTCAGCATCCAGAAAAATGTGCTTAACACATCTTTGCGTTCGGATACCCAGGCGACGGACTCAACGTGCAGGGGATGGAGGGCAAACAAAGCGGCGACCACCGCACTTTGGATGGACTTTCCGGTCATGCGCCTGAAAACAATGAACAGCAGCAACGTATTCATTATGTGGAAAATGATATTGGTCTGGTGATGTGCCCCGGCATTCATCCCATAAAGTTCAATATCAAGCATGTGTGACAACCAGGTAAGCGGGTGCCAGTTGGAAGCGCTAAAACTTGAAAATGCCCAGAGAGTATTCTCCAGATTAAGTCCTGCTTGTACGCGATGATTGGCGGTGACGTAGAGACCGTCATCATAGTTGACAAAATCGTGATTGTGGGTTTGCCAGTAGACGACGAATATCGTCAGAACGAGAAAAAGACCGATAACGATATCCCGGCGGTGGCCCAAAAGTCCCGGCTTATGTATATTGTTGACCGTCATCAGTGGATACTCTGCTCCACAGCTCACCTGACACAATTTTTTGTCTTTAATGAAATATTAAATAATACGACAAGTTAACCGATTTTTCAACTTAATAACGGGGCAAGGTGCAGGCTGGATTTTTACTAAAAAAGGGGGAAATATAGTTCCCCCTTTTTTGCATAATTTTTCTAACTTAAAAGACCGTATCGACCTATCCGGTTACATGGACTTGGTAAATACATTGGCACCATTCCAATCCGGTGTCTGTGAGGTCTGATAGTTGCCCGGGCATCTGCCGCTGCCATCGGTAACGGTGATGGTAATCGCGTCAATGGTTCCACCAACGACGATTGTATTCGTACCGGATGCGGTGATTCCCAATTGATTGAAAGCGACCAAGGTGGTATTGCTGGGAATCGCGTACCAGTCAGCGATCGCAGCAGCAGTCGCGTGGGCGTCTGATTCGGCCGAGGAGCAGAATGCTTTATTCCGGTAGGAGATAAAGTTCGGAATGGCGATGGCGGCCAGAATACCGATAATTGCGATGACGATCATGAGTTCGATAAGCGTAAAACCTTCTGAATTTTTTCTAAGTTTCTGTAACATGCTAAAACCTCCCTGTTTAATTTTATTTGTGTTTAATTTTCCTGGTTGATTAATAATTAAAATTGGTGTTCTTCACTTGATCCGTCTGTTTCCGTTTCCCACCTCCTTTTTCAGTTCTTGTTTATGGTTGCATGATTTTGCTTGAACTTGAATTTATGTTTGACTGGATGATTCTGCAATTGATATGCCAAATCGTAATTTTTAATTATTATTTTTATAACATATTGAAATTAATTAATTAAATTTTCGTCTGAATTTTTTAAGGCCGCTAAGCAGATTGGCGAAAAGTGGAGCGTTACAAAAATTGTCCATCCGGTGACGAAAATTGGCACCCAACTTTTTTGGTGCTTGCAACCCAGGCGAATTTACCGCAAAGCCGGTGCCTGATACGACTACCATTGATATCGGCGATTGCCTCAAAAACTTTACCGGATAATGGGGGAAGGCGTCCGCGGGAATTTCGGGCTAGGAATATGGGAGTCTGATGAGTTCGAAAAAGTCGAAATCATCATGTGTTTGGTGTTTGGTGTTTCGTGTTTCGCCTTTAGTATGGAACTTCACTTTTTATATCAATATGTTATACCACTAAACACAAAACACCAAATACTAAACAATCTTGTAAAAAGGTCGTTTTTCTACTTTTTTGAGACTGTCAAGTTGGTATTTTAAAGAAAGGAAAATTGGGAATACCCATATAATAGGTTAAAAAAACGACCTACTTTTCGATATTCAATTTGTCCAGCCGGTAGCGCAGGGAACGAAAACTGATGTCGAGCAGTTTTGCGGCTTTATTTTTGCTGCCGTTGCTGCAGTCGAGGGCCTTTTTCAAATACCGGCGCTCAATTTCTTCCAGAATGGTATCCAGGGAGACCCCCCGGCTGACGTCATCCAGGTCGAAGCGGCGATCTTCGAAACCCTCGATCCAACGCCGTTTATGCACCGAGAGGGCCAGGCTGTCGGGCAGAATGATATTGGTGGAAGATAAGGCGACACTGCGTTCAAGCAGATTTTCCAGTTCCCGGATATTGCCGGGGAAATCATATTTATTCAACAAGTCGATGGCATAGGATGAAAATTTGGTAATTTCCTTGCCCATTTCCTTGGTGTATTTTTCCAGAAAATGTTGGGCCAGGGTTCGCAGATCAGTTTTTCTTTCCCGCAGCGGAGGCACTTTGATTTCGATAACGTTCAAACGGTAAAATAGATCTTCCCTGAAATTGCCGGCGATAACTTCTTTTTCCAGGTTTTTATTGGTGGCCGATATAATGCGGATATCCACCGTGACATCGTCGCTGCCGCCGACCGGCTTAAACACTTTTTCCTGTACCGCTCTGAGCAGCTTGACCTGGATCGGAAGACTGACTTCACCGATTTCGTCCAGAAAAATGGTGCCTTTGTGGGCAAGTTCAAACAAGCCCTTTTTGTCCTGGGTCGCCCCGGTAAAAGATCCCCGTTTGTGGCCGAAGAGTTCGCTTTCCATCAGGGTCTCGGGAATCCCACCGCAATTTATTACGACAAACGGTCGATCGCTGCGATCGCTCTCCTGGTGAATGGCCTGGGCAATCAACTCTTTGCCGGTGCCGCTTTCGCCGGTAATCAAGACGTTGGTTTTCGTATCGGCCACCTGCTGAATGAGCTTATAAATATGCTGCATGGCAGGACTGCTGCCGACCAGCAATCCAAAATGCAGATTTTCTTTTACCTGGTCATCCAGCATTTCTTTTTCATGTTCAATGGTTTTTAGATCCAAGGCCTTGGAAATGGTCTGCAGCAACTCATCTTTATCAAATGGTTTGGGAACATAGTCGTAGGCACCGACATTCATGGCCTCAACGGCGGTTTCAGTGCTGGCATAGGCTGATATCAGAATCACCACGGTTTCCGGATTTGTTTTTTTGGAGCCCCGCAGCACCTCCAGACCGGACATATCACCCAGCTTTATATCGCAAAGCAGAAGGTCGAAGTGCTGTTTTTCCAGCATTTCGATGGCACCGGCACCGTTTTCGGCACAGGTAACCTGATACCCCTCTTTGTTCAGCATGTACTCGAGCACCTCACGCATGCTCAGTTCGTCATCTACCACCAGGATATGCGACATGTGAATTTTCCTAAATTTAATTCAATCGGTTGTCTGACAATTGGTGTTGCAATTACGACAGAATTCGCAGAAATCGCTGGAAGAGTCTGTTAGAAGATATCAAATATACCGGGGTCGGCAATCCTAACACGAGCGTCAATATTTCGGAGGTCGGGATGTTGGATGTTTGACGCTGGAAGCGATCTCCGGGCTTCATCAGCTGCGACCATTTCGGCAGGCTCGCATTCAATCCCACTTAGTCAATATTCCAGCCATCCGCCAGTCCAGGGCACATTGATCGGTCCATTGAACTATCTGGCTGAAGACTCCGCCAACTGGGTCGTTTAACCATACAACAATCGTGCCATTATTTTAAAATCTGGCCCAATCGGTTCCAACGGACACCAAAATTGAGTTTGTCCCAGGACCAGTATATGATAAACGCTTTGCCGTTAACCGCTTTCAAATCGACAAATCCCCAAAATCGGCTGTCAAAACTTTCATCGCGGTTGTCTCCCATAACAAACAGGGATTGATCAGGCACCTTGATGGGGCCGAAATTATCTCGCGGGCGAATGTTGCCGGGAATAATGTGAGGATCCGTAAATACGCCGACGTCGTGGTTCAGCCGTTTCTGATTCACCCACAGCTGTTTATCACGGCATTCGACAAGGTCACCGCCGACTCCGATTACCCGTTTGATAAAGTCCTTTTTGGGATCATTGGGAAATTTGAACACGATTATATCACCCCGCTGAGGGGTTTTAATGGGAATAATGGTTTTACGCCAGTATGGAATTTTAATGCCGTAGAGAAACTTGTTGACCAGAATGTGATCCCCGATCTGCAAGGTTTGTTTCATAGAACCTGACGGTATCTTAAAGGCCTGAACCACAAATGTCCGGATAAACAGGGCGATTAGAATTGCGACGAGGATGGCTTCAATATTTTCCCGCCAATGACCTTTGCGGGATTGAATTTCATCGACTTCAGTTGATTTATCTTTTTTCAAATTATCCGGCACCTTTCTTTAAACGCTCAAAATTAGTCTCAATAACAAATTGGCGAATATTCCCGCCACCACATCGTCGAGCACAATTCCTGCACCACCTCTCACCCGTTTCTCCAGGGCCTTAATTGGAAAAGGCTTTAAAATATCCAGAATTCTGAAAATAATATACCCGATTGACGCCGTAGTCAAATTAAAGGGCAGTCCGACCATCGTCACAACCATGCCGGCGATCTCATCGATAACGATGCAGCCCGGATCTTTCTGCTTCAGGAGCTTTTCGGCGGCATGTGCCAGCCAAATCGCCGACGCGATCAAGAGCACCAGGCAAGCGACTGCCAGCGGAAGTTTGATCTCGGCCAGGAAAAAACAAAGCGGGAGGCCCCAGAGCGTCCCGAATGTGCCCGGTGCAAACGGAATTCTACCAACATAGAAACCGGTTGCCAGGAACACCACCGCTGCATCTTTAAATTTCATGGTCGTGTCTATGATCAAGCTCAAGGAAAGCCAAAATCGGTATGCCGCTCAATTCAATGGTTGACGAGTCGATCGTTGATTTAAAAATCAATTTTCATTCCATTGCGCGGCTTCCAGTGCCACGGTATCGTAAACAATCCGTAACGGAAGATTTCGCTCCCGGGCAATGTCGCGACACACGTCATACTCGGGTACGATCCGAAAATTTCCCCGGGGATCTTTGATTCGCTTCACGGCTATTTTTCCGTAGGATGTCTCGACTTCCAGCCGTTCCCGCCACAACAGGCGCCGGCGGCACTCATAAAACCGAACCCCCAAAGTGGTGGTTTCAGATAAAATGCGTTGAATCAGCGCATCACGCCTGTCTTTTTTGCAAAGCACCTGGAGTATGGTGCCGGGACGGTTTTTTTTCATGTAAACCGGCATCCAACTGACATCCAACGCGCCGTCATCGAATAGCAGCCCCATTAAATGACCATATAATTCCGGATTCATGTCATCGATGTTGGTTTCGATAATTTCGATGTGATCCTCTTGCAATTCCTCCGATGAGTCGGTCGCAACCGGCGATTCTTCACCCAGGATGATCCTCAATAAATTGGGCCTGTCGGCCAAGTCTCGCTGCCCTGCCCCGTATCCGATTTCCTTGACGACCATATCCGGTATTGCCCGAAATTCCTGGGCTGAAACGGAAATGATGGAAGCCCCGGTGGGTGTGACCAATTCATGGGGGGTGGTTGTGCCGTAAACGGGAATGCCCTTTAGAATTCCGAGGGTGGCCGGAACCGGCACGGGAAGATTACCGTGACTGCAGGTAACAAATCCGTTGCCCAGCGGTATCGGTGATGCAATGATTTTATCGACAGCCAGGTATTCCAGGCCCAGCGCTGTTCCGACAATATCGACAATTGCATCAATCCCCCCGACTTCGTGAAAATGCACCTTCTCCAGGGAACAGTTGTGGATTCGGGCTTCTGTTTCGGCCAGTTTTTGAAAGATTCGCAGACTGGTGGATTTGACATTTTCGTTCAGGGGGCTGTTTTCAATCAATGTCCGAATCTGTGAATAATCTCTGGCTGTGCGGTCGTCATGGGCCGTCACATTGACCAATTTGGCATGGATGCCGTTGCGATGGGTCGATGTTGCGGTTACATCGAAATCTCGCAAAGGCAGCCGACTCAGCTGATCCTTTAGCCAATCCGGGGGCACCCCCAGATCGGTTAAAGCGCCCAGCGTCATGTCACCGCTGATCCCCGCAAAACAATCAAAATAGGCTAGCATAACCTTCTTTCACAATTTAATAAAAATATTGACAAAAAAAACAGCGAATATATTATATGCCATCTTGACTCATCGCAACCGAAATCGGTATACGGATTCGATTGCGAACAACCGACCGCAGAGATACATGGAAACTGGAAGTGCGCAGCTGGCTGGTGCGGCTCCCGGACTTCAAATCCGGTGTGGGGCGCTAGAACCGTCCCGGGTGGGTTCGATTCCCATGCACTTCCGCCATTTTTTTTCCAGCTTGGCAACCGCCTCGATGTGATATGTGTGCGGAAACATGTCCACCGGCTGCACTTCAATCAGACGATAAACATCCTGCATCATTCCAATATCTCTGGCCATCGTAGCCGGGTTGCAGGAGACGTAGACAATCCGATCGACCCCCATCTGCAGAACCTGCTTGACCACATCTTTATGCATGCCGGCCCGGGGGGGATCGATTATAACCAAATCCGGCTTCTGATCCAATTGGGGCAGGCATTTGCGAATGTCGCCCTTGATAAAACTGCAATTGGTAATGCCGTTTTTGCGGCAATTTTTTTCAGCATCCGCCACCGCGCTGTCAATTATCTCAACCCCGGTCACTGATTTGCTAAAACCGGAGAGCAGGATGGGGATGGTTCCGGTCCCGCTGTAGAGATCCAAAACCGTTTCCGTGCCGCCGAGCCCGGCATAATCTCTGACGGTGTCGAAAAGAACGCCGGCCCCCCGGCTGTTGGTCTGGAAAAAAGAATTGGCCGAAATCTCAAATTCAAATCCACCTATTTTGTCTGTAATCGTATCCGAGCCGGCCAAGGTGTGCTCGACTTCGCCAATCGCCACCCCGGCTTTGCGTGATGTAATATTGTTGACAATTGCCGCCACCTGGGGAAAATTTTTCGTTAATCCTCGCGCCAGCGGATGCAATATGTCGCGATCTTCGTTGGCGGTAACAATATTGACCATCCATTGATCATTGGCCACCGAATGGCGCAATACCACAAACCGCCAGTAGCCCGCGTGACTGCGCAATCCATATACCGGTGACCCGGATGTGCGGATAAACTCCCGGATGTAATTTAACAGTTCATTTCCCAGATCCGGTTGCAGCAGACAGGTCCGGGTATCGATGACTTTATGAAACGTGCCCGGCACATGCAGACCGAGCGCAAAATCCCGGTCGATTTCCGGCCGGTTCAGTTCCGCGGGCAAGAGCCAGCGCCGGTCGGCGCAGGAAAATTCCATTTTGTTGCGATAGCCGAAAATGGCCTCTGATGGTTTGGTGGGAAGGACCTCAACCTTTTTGACAAGCCCGATATGTTCCAGGGAATCCTTGACGTGCTGGCGCTTGTAAACAAGTTGCCGGCTGTAGTCTAAAAACTGCCACTTGCAGCCCCCGCAATAACCGCTGTATGGGCAGGGTGCCTCCACCCGAAAGGGTGACGGATCGATCAGGTCCACCACCCGCGCTTCGGCAAAACTTTTCTTTTTTTTGTAAATGCGAATAAGCACACGATCGCCGGGTACGGCCTGATCCACAAAAACGGCCATTCCATTTATTTTAGCCAGGCCGCGGCCGCCGTAAGCGATATCCTCGATGTCGACTTCTGTTTGAAGACCTTTTTTAATTTTCACCGGCCACCACCGCTGCAGGAGTTGCTTTCAGGTATTTTTTGTAACATACTCATATGAAATGACGAACGACGAATGTCGAATGACGAATTGTGGAATCGTTTCGCTCTGCTCTTTTGAGAAAATAAAATAGAAAGAATTCCTTTATTCGACATTCGTCAATCGACATTCAACATTTGTCACGCTTCGCCTAACTTATCCTAAATCGACAAAAAAACAAACAAGGAATCATGTATGCCGCTAAAAAAAGAGCAACTTATCGATATAAGTTTTAAATCGGACGGGTTGGTTT
>Ga0209671_1008865_pt1 | contig 10533 bp, 4 predicted proteins | sample WorMetHERISLAND2_2_FD_187401 | JGI IMG/M metagenome (GOLD analysis project Ga0209671, IMG submission 187401) | Marine gutless worms symbiont microbial communities from Max Planck institute for Marine Microbiology, Germany - Olavius geniculatus... | ecosystem: Host-associated > Annelida >...
ACATTTTCTACAGCGACGGCTTTCCATAACTTTGAGGTTCCCCCGTTTTCCGGTCCCGCGTTTTCCACCCCTGTGATTTGGTGCCGGGTTTTCCAGTTCCGCGTTTTCCAGTCTCGCGTTTTCAGCGCCCCCACGGCAAACGTCAACACCACTCACAAACAGGAGACTCAACAACCTGCATTTCACAAGGTAGTGTAGCGACAGTACTAAAGTGAGGTGGCCAAAGGTACCATCAGTTGAGTCGAGTTTTTTTCCTGATGTTGCAAGCCAAAAATTCTTAAAATCGGCCAATGCTGCACGGAGCTACATGTATTCAAAACAAAAAAATTGAGCTAATGCTCACGAGACGCGCGAAAGTTTATAGCAGTTCCGATTCAGTAGTTTAGCTGAAAATTGGGGTGATCACGCTAAGTTAATATACAAATACAAAGTTCTCTATCTGGATCGCATAACGATAGTTCTGTGGCGCCACCTTGTGAATGATATAGACGTGTCACAGCCCAAAATCACCAAAAAATTATTTAAAAAAACCCTATTTTGGCGTTCAATGTCATTTAAGGTCATTGAATTTGGCGCCAGTCGAGAGCCAGTGTATACGACTTCCTATTAGTGATTAATAGTAACCTAGGCCCTATCTCGCACCGTTATTGAGATACAGCGACTTATTGGCCGAAAATTGCAAATTTTGCCTACCCCCTCTCATTTAGCGCTCTCGTTCGAGGTGACCCCCTTCGAATTTATGGAAAAGCTTTACGGTTCCTGAAACTAGAGTTTTTCTGGCAGCCGACGGTGTAGATTTGGTGATCCTAGCTTGCACCGTTTTTGACTGATCCACCCGTGTGTCGGACGGACAGACGGACAGACAGAATTGCGATGGCTAAGACGCGCTGAAAGCAGTAGCTGCTTTCGCGCGTAAAATAAACGTGGCACGTTTTTATGGACCACGATGTATATCTACACCCCGAGTCAAAAACATGCACCAAACGTTTGTTCATATATTTGCTAAATATAGATTACTTTTGAAAATTCTTTTACCGGAACACTCTGCTCAGAATTTGTGACAAAAGTGTCAGGTCTCACCACATCTTGAACCGTATCTTGTAAAATATGAATGTTTTAAACGTTTTTGTCTGACGGAGTGTACCAGTAAAACAATTTAAAAATCAATCGATATTTTGCAAAAAAAATCCTCGAAATCTTGTGGCATGTTTTTTTACTCACGCCGGAGAATCAGGCTTGCCGTGGATATGAAATTTCCCATCCATATCCATATCCACAGATTTGCCGTGGATATCCTTAGATATATCCATATCATCAGACGCCTAACCTGTATACATGCAGCCCCCAATTTTTGCAAAATACAGCAGTGCAAAAGCGTTTATTCCCCCTCTGAAAAACATGACACAAATATTTTTCACTTTAAATTGTTAAAAAATAAATAAAAATAAAAATAAACAAACACACATTAGCATCATCTTAGTTTAGTATTTCCCAAGTTTCGTGAAAATTTACATAATTTTATTGCCCCTGTTTTGGGGGTACGATATGTCGTGTGTCTGTCGTCTGTCTGTCCGTAACACATGTAATGTGGCTAAACGGTACGTCGTAGGGGTCGGCGATGATACCATTGGATAGGGCGACGGCGACTTTATATAGGCTGTCAAAAGTAACCACGTTTCTACCTGCAGCGGTTTGGCTGCAATTTTGAATGCAACATTGCTGCTTGCAGCCGTCACCCACCGTATCGTATCCCTATGTTGATTCTAGCGTTCACTAAAACAATGTCACCATGGCGTGAATAAGACTGTAGTCACTCTGAAAAAATTGCTTTCTTTCCGCGACCTGAAGTCGGACGCTGACCTTCGGATATAAGGGAGAGCCTACGGTCGGCACACTCCAGCAACAGCTGGGATTCTTGTTTTCAAAGACGCAGGTTGCATTTATGTACGACTACAAATTCAGGGTGGAGTGGACGTTTTTGAAGCGCTCTTGGTTTGTGCTTCCTAATAGCATTAAATATGTTAGTAAGCAGAAAAACGTTTGATAAAAAATTATAAATAAACTCTCAAACGGATAAACCTTTTGTTGCCCAACGAACAGTATTAAAGCACCGAAAATTGAAATTCGTTGCTGTTATGGTGCTAATAAATTAATTTAGGCTGATTAAATAATAGCGTGCTGATGTGACTGATTATTCATTTGACTCAGTAACGTAAATAAAGAGGAAATGCAGAGTAAAAACGACAGACAAGAAAATATCATAGAAACACAAAGCATATAAGTATTCAGCAAGTGCGCCAGTATAATATTCATGGATATATCCATGGATATCCATATCCACGGCAAACCTGCGGAGAATGCTGCGCAGCAAGTCCACAGCAAGCCGAAATAATGAAGTTGGCGCCTGACGCCCATATTCGCTACAATTTACAACCGCCAGTTCAGACTTTTCGTTTTTACAAAACGCGCTTTGTTGAAGTATGACCTATTGAATAATAAATACAGTAATTGAAGCGTAACGGGACGCAAAGAAACGTATGAAGTCAAATCTCTCACGGTCGATTCAGACGAAATTATGACGCAGTAAAACGTTAGGTGGAGACATGTGCGAATAACGGTGCCAACTGCTTTGTGTGAGAATTACAGCTATAATTAACCAATAAATTAAAAAAATCGACTGCGCGGTCGGGGAATTAACCGAGCCTCGAAATAGATATGTCTCGTTGACTATATTGACGAAGTGGATGAGCGATGATACGGGTTTATCTCACGTCTGCACACATTCACCATAATATAGCCATCAAAACTTGACCTACAGACACGACATCACTGCAACGCCAGACTGGTAATGGTGGCGGTCGAGACGGTATACGTTCACCGGTGCAGGCAATCCGACGCAGACACATCGTTCGTCGTTCATTGCAGCTTGAGATATAAGCCATTAGCTGGACGTATATACGGACGGTTCTTCGATGTACCCCCTTCCTCTTCCTCCTCCGACTCTTCTCTCCCCGTCTTCCTCCAGACAGTCGGCCTATGCGCGCCGGACGGACGGAAAATTGATTTCCTCCATCGTCCTGTCCGGATATTTTTCACGTTGACGACTCGCCGTATAGCTGCGTGCGTCGTTCGTCCGGCGTCGATCGATCGTCTCGAGTGATGCTCAGACAGACCGTACAGCTGCTGCTGCTGCTGCTGCTGCTGATGATGATGATGATGATGACGTTGGATGCTTCAACAGCACCAACTGTTTTAACCTGCACATGATGACACGATCTGTCCAGTGATGGGCACTTTTAATTATACCTCAGTTACAACTACTTGGCAACTATTGTTCATTATCTTGCAGACGTATAGGCTTACAGACGATTTATTAACATTTTATCTTTTAGTCGTTAAAACAGTTGTTGGCTTAACTGCTAAATTGGTACGAAAGCTGTTAATGCCCATATCTATCGACATTACTTTGGCTGTTGAATGAACTTGTTGTTTTGTACCAAAACGTCGATGAAATGCATCATCTTCATTGTCGTTTGCACTGATCACTTTCTTGCGGTTCAGATAATTTCTGGCGCTGAGATTATATTGTTTGCTTTGATTTTATTTTTTTGTTGTTTTGTTGGTTTTTCGGTCTGTGTGTCAACCAGTTATTTGGCTGAGCTCAGAAGAAGTTAGGCCTATTTCCAACAACACGGGCGCGGGTAGATAGTCTATTCTGTTTTGGTGCAGCAGTTTAATACTGTTTTGTTGGACGACAGTTTGCCGTCCGCTGAATGCACGGACTGAAGATGGTACACACATTTGTGTTGCGTACTCATTTGTTACACTCCTTTGACATTATATTTATCGAGGGTCACAAGTAAAAAAACAACAATGGTCCGGGTGTCAGTATGTCGAAAAGATTTCAGAGGAGCTGGTGGACAATCTCAGTCGTGCGTAAGAATTACTGGGTCTAAATGTCTGCTAAAAATAGCGTGTAGATAAGTCTGTAGTCAGTATTGGAAAGACTGTATTCACGAAGTGCTTTATAGTTTAAGTTAGTATAAAGTACAGTTTCGAAAATGTTAAAAAGTGCATTTACTCGCCCATAACTCACTAGACGACAATCCCCAGGGGCCGGCTTGGCCTTCGCACTTATTGAGACAAGTAGCTTACTGTCTAATGAACGAATGGCCTTTGCTGCTAATTTTCGCCATTTTTGGCTTTGAAAGTATTTACTGTACTTGTACTGTCTTTGTGTGATTTGAAATCATTCCAAAAAGCTGACGACTCGTTGAGTGAATAAATGATGTGTCTTTCGTAGGTCATAGCTTTAATTTCATTATGTATGTAAGCTTTTGTGAGGTAGGAAAGTTCTCAACAAATTTTTGCAAAAGGGTCCAAAATGCCTAAAAATTCAGCGAATGCGCGACTATAACTTTTACAGTAGAAGGAGTAACCGCACGAAACTTTGCCACGTGATGTGCTACTAGGCAGGTATGATAACTTGAATACATTTTTGGGGGTGGGGCAAGTACTCCAAAAATTGAGAGGGCAAAAAACATGCAATAAATGGTGCGATTTCGGACAACTTCAGACTTTGACCGCGAATATCTATGAAACGGGCGGAGAAATCAAAAATCGAAATAGTAGGTAATTAACTACAGCCTCTCCTGCGTTGAACGAAAAAATGGTAAATTTTGGTATATTAACAAAAAAGTTATAGGCGCGCATGTTAACACACCAGTCATTCATTCATTTTATTTGACTCAGTGCCTAAATAATTTTTGACCGATGCTGTCGCGCGTCTTAATAGCTTAGCTCAGATATTTTGTTTTTTTGCACGCTGTACATTGATTGCCCAGGTGGCATGACCGATGCTGTGGCGCGTCACGTGAGCTTTTCTCGAATTACTTGCTAGAAGTTCGTTTTGCTTTCAGTTCCGGGCTTTCGAACGCTTAATGCTGTCGACGCTGTTCTGACGTTTTCGTGGTTTAAGCGTAAGTTGATTGCTGGCTGGCTGGCTGGTTTGTTGTGACAGAGGCCGCGGCCGACACGTCTGTCACCACTGACAACTCGCGGTGTATCGGATGAGCTGATCGTGTCACACGCTCTGGTCGACTGTCCCTATGACGACACCGACATTGCTCAGTGGGACTGTAACCAGCATGATCTGTCCTCACACACTGATGCATTCCTCATTCCGTCAGCCTTTATCAAGACAGACCCGAGGTCAGTGCTAAGTGCTCGTTAGCTCAGCCGACGTCAAGTTACTGTCAGTCCAGTGGCGTATTTAAGGGGGTGGGTTGGTGAGGGTTTAAATCCCCATGACTTGATTGACAAAAGTTTAGCACGTTATTCAGCAAACTACAGAGAATAGGCAAAATGTGCCGCTTTCGTGGTACGTCAATAAGCCAAAAGCCTCAAGCTTCAGGTCTTTTATAATAAGAAATGTACAGTCGTGATCCGCCACCTAAGTTTGCTCATGATTGCCGCATACATTTGATTTGTTGCTAATTTATTTGCACAGTATTTTATACCGTCGTCTAAGCGAAAGACATCTAAAGGCAAAATTGTCTCCAAAGTGTCGCGTGGACGCGATCCCGAATTTCCAACGAGTTCTGGCTGCAATCGGACATGCAGCGTTGCATATTGTACGACGTCCTCGGGCAGCAGATGCCATAGTCAAGTACCGGAGGCCGACTGCAATTAACCTTTCTAGTAGTTTTAGTTTTTAAGGAACAATCACTGTAGTGAGCGATTTTTTTGCAGCAAAAGATCAGTATTGTATAGTCGGCTTGCGTCTTGTATTTTCGTTCCAAAACGCTTGCCGCACTATGAACACCACAGCGGCACCAATATTTATTGCCCGTGGGGCGTACGAGTCATGAATTTGCGGAAAAAAAGATTGTAAGCACAATTTTGACTTTCCGGTGTATCGTCACTGCTGTGTATTTGTAGCTGACTTCTTTTTAGAGAGTTTTTATGTACAGATTTGTAATGAAGAGTTAAACACCGACGCATATAGTTACCGTATCTGTCTGCGCATTGCAGCAGAGTTAGATCGACGACGACGTTCGGCGAGGGAGACGACGATCTGCTGCCGTGTTCATCTGACGACGAGGATTGCGATGAGTTCTACAGCGGCGATCCAGACGCATCAATTACGCCAGACCAGCCTCTCCACATCACCAGCTCCGTGCCTGGACCACATCCACGCCGCAAGACGTCGACCGCCAGTCGGCCGCCGCTGACCACGAGGTCGACGTCAACGACCAGTTTGACGACCACCACGTCGTCTTCGACGACGACATCAACGTCAGCAGCAGCGTCAGCAGTCACATACTATCCCGATCAACCAACGTCACCCGACCTCACCGACCACGTTCTTGCCCGGCCGTCGGCGTACCCGCACGATGTCGGAGCGACCAGACTGGACGAGTTGGATCAACTCAAACTGAACGTGGCTCTGATTATTGGCGTCGCCGTCTGCTTCTCACTGCTGCTACTGACGCTAGTGTTGGTCATCTACCGCTACCGCACTGCAGGCGGCGTCGTCGTGGGTGGCCGACGACAACGCTCTGCCGCAGACAAGGCTGCCGCGGCCGGCTACGCGTACGAGACGTGCAACATGCTGCCTCCGCCTACACCAGTCGCCGTCGATCCAGGACGACCGCTGATAGTTGTCAACCACCGCGCACAGACGGCCGCCGCCGCGACACGACCACCGCTCACTGACGCCACCGCTACGTTACCCAGACGAGATGTCAAGGAGTGGTTTGTCTGATGACTACGATGACGCACGATATCACTAGAAAAACATATCGGTCAATGCAGACATTGTGCGGCCGTCCGCCTGGCCTTTAAATTTTGAGCTGAAAATCGGCACACCGGCTAATCCTTCCTCGGCGGAACGTTGGCACCAGTTTTTGTTTTTTTCTGCACCTTTTCGTTTTTGAGTTAGGAGCCTGTACTTGACCTTCGGACAGAGAGAGGTCGAGGACGGACGGGCAGGATGCATAATGCGGCTTATTAAGACAGCGGCATGATAACATTATACATTGGTTCTTGTGGTGTTTGATCTGAAGTCGAAACATTTTGGATGTACTCATACAGGATGGCCCATAAAAACGTCCCGAACTTTGCATAATTATAACAGTGCGTATACTACATAAAAATAAATATCATTTGGCGCCTTTGTAGATCAATGTGTACTCTTACTTACTTATAAATTTTAGAGACGACTTTAATGACACCACTGAATGTTGCTTAATGACGTAAGGCACATTAAAATCGATTTATGTAAAGATAGCATTCCATCACACCGGATCAAAACAACTCTAAATTTTCTTTGAGACAACATGCCAGATTCAATCACCTCACAAGAATGGACACCGCGTTCGTCAGATTTGACTGCGCTAGCTTACTTAGTTTGGGATGTCTTGCAAGAACTTGTCGCTGAAGAAAGGCGTAAACCGTTTGCGAACTTCAAAGATTTTCAGAATGTTATCAGAGACAAATGGCTTGATGTCGACACTGGACACATAGCAGTGAAAAAACATCTAGCAGCAGTGGCAAAAGAAAATGGAAGACCTATTCAGCGCATTTTCTGCTGATCAGTTGATTGATGATTCGACCTCCTGTGACGTTCTGGTTTTAGCCTGCGTACAAGCGGCAACGTAAATGATGAGCCGCTTGCATAATTTGCTTTATGGTGTGTAACATTATTTTGTTTTTTTATCTCGGCTGATATGGAATTGTTTTAAGCGAAAATTTATACACATATTCGAGGATGTTTGCTCATTACATAGGCGCCTACATGCTGTTCTGCTGATTTATTTTGACTACTCCGCTGCATAACGCAAGCAAATGTTTGGGACGTTTTTTGGGCCACCCAGTAAGTTAAGATTGTATTTATGGAATACGTGAACTTATCTTTAGGTTGTACAGTACGTTGAATACACCGACTATAATTATGCGAAGATGCGATATGGATATTTTCTGAGCCATTTTGCGCAATCTCCAGATAAAGCGAACACTACTGTTGCTGACTCACTTACCCGAAAAACAGTAATGTTTGCTTGCTGAAAAAATTGTGACTGTCTGATGAATTGCTTTCTTTACTGCGCATTATTTCTTGTACAAGTTTCTTGATTGTATGTCATCAGCTCATCATATTGACTGGTCTTGCTTAAACGGCTGTACGAACTTACGCTGCAACACGAACAAATGCACGTCTTAACGTGATTCAAAATCTCTTGCGTATCGCTGCTCGCTGAAAAATCGGTTATTTAGAACATTTTCAGTAAAACATTGGTTTGTTTTTCACTTGTTTTAAGCTGCATTAACATGTATTTATGATAAAGTGAACGAGCATCGTATAAACTAAGTGCAATGGAGTAATATGGTCAAAACTCAAAAGTCGAGCCAACAGGCGGTAATTAGCTACTGATGCCTCAGCACTCTAGGGTGACCGTAAGCGTGTAGCTAATGCTTTTTCGGGGAAATATAGGACGGTGCTTGAATTCGGTTAATTTTTGTGGAAGAGTATTGTTACTTTGTCATTTATATTAATATCAATCAATTATCTTAACGCTTTTAATTACTAATTAATCGTTTAGTTATGCTACTTATCACAATGGGTTTAGTTTTTCTAAGTGATCGCAATGGCTTTTGTTCAAAGTGTATTTCAGAGAATAACATGGACAAAAGTTTACAGTTTGCAGTAAAAGACCAAGCTTTTAGCGTTTCCGCATTACCTTTTTTTAGTTCATGATATCTTTAATATCCTCTGCCAAAAATTAGCCGCCATCACCCTATCCTTCATCGCTTTTGAAATTTTCCAAGTTTCACATCCATACAATTGCAAATGAATGAATAGATTTACATGAAAATTAAATATCACACCATGCCTTAAGTGATTCGCATCACTACTTTGTAAAAATATTAATATTAAGTACTAATCTCAATATTTAATGAGGTGTAATGAAATGTTCAAGGTAATTGATAATTGCTTTACTGCTCCTAAAAGTGACCATTAAAGATTTCGTCAAAAACGGTAGAAAAGACTTGTTGGACTAGATCAATGCGATGCGATGTCAAAGAGCACTTTTTATTTTTTAATTTTAGATCTGCAGAGAAAATTTTAATAGCTCTAGTAGATTATGAATAACTGATGCATGCAGCTCTGCGGCCAATTGTTGGTTCTGAAGCTGACGCTGCTACTGACGCTGCTTGGTGAAACCGTTTCCTGGATGATCAGGTGATCGGATTCGTTTGAATTAATATCGGTTCCGTCACAGGTAATACTTGATGTTTTTGGGCGTCAAAAATCTTTGTACATTCGGTTGTTGTCCGCCCGAAAAGAACCTTTGTCCCTTGAAATTTTTGTCGTATTTTCAACAATATTGGTGCATTTTTCCCATTTGCTTTCAAATATTTACTGGAAAACATCTAGTCTGCATCTAGTCTGTTATGCTGCAGTATTTTTAGTGTTCATGCGTACTCTTCAGTGTGTCACTTTGTTTTTATAAGTTTTTGTGTAATAACAATACAAAAAATTTTCCCCGTTCCTATTTTTTGCCAGACTGCAACCATAAGCGCTGAACACCACAGATTATTGTTAAGACAGTTGGCCGACATATCGCACCTTGACCTGCTCAATGTACTCATAGTCCGAAGAAGAGGCTACAATGCTGCTCACCGTGACAATATAATGAATACTCGTATTAATTTGCATTTTAATAAATAGCACTACATTATGTAAAAAAATAAACCAGCAAAGACGCAAAGTAACTTAATTTCTTGATCCCCACTTTTAACTGTAAGCTATTTATCGTGGCATAAAGCCTACATAATGAGCCATTTAGAAAAAATACATCGAGCCTTTTCCGGCTCAATACGAACGACAAAACAAAAACAAAACTTTGTTGCACGTTTAGGCGCCTTCTGAAGTTAGCAATCCACGAAGTCTTTGACGTCGTATCACATGTAAGCTAACATGTCAGAAAACGGCGCATTGTGATAAAGCAGATGTAGGCTAACTTCGGTGTAATTTTTTGTTCCCACTACACCCTAGTCCATAAAAACGTGCCACTTTTATTTTTTGAATAGCTCCGTGCAGCATGGACCGATTATAATAATTTTTGGCGTGCAACATTAGGAAGAAACTCGACGCAAACGACTATACTTTTGGCCACCTTACTTTAATACTGTCGCTACAATACCTTGTGAAATGCAGGTTGTTGAGCCTGCTGTTTGCGAGTTGTGTCAACGTTTGCCACTTGCATTCGCGCTGGAGGAGGACATTTTGAACACATGCTGTAATAAAAACGATGTGATGTAACACGCGTGTTTTTTGGGATACAATAGTTGCCAATCGTGTTTGTCGCTTTTCAGTCAATCATTTCTGAGCCTGAATGTGCGCAACATGTGGGCACCAGGCAAACTTGAACTGCTGGAGAATGAGATGGAAAGATATCGCTTCGATATACTAGGATTGGCTGAAATGCGATGGACTGCATCAGGAGAGATGCATGGCTGTAAGGTTATCTG
>Ga0209671_1008866_pt1 | contig 10532 bp, 3 predicted proteins | sample WorMetHERISLAND2_2_FD_187401 | JGI IMG/M metagenome (GOLD analysis project Ga0209671, IMG submission 187401) | Marine gutless worms symbiont microbial communities from Max Planck institute for Marine Microbiology, Germany - Olavius geniculatus... | ecosystem: Host-associated > Annelida >...
TGTGGCTACAATGGCAAAACTTCAACAGTTTGTCATCAGTGAACCAGATAAAGTTCGCTATCGACGCAAAGCAGCATTCAGCAAGTCTGTCAGCACCGGCTGCGACAAGCCAGTTTGTACTCGCGGCACACTATGACGTCAGCATTGCGTTACAACTAGCAAAAATATTTAACTAAAAGCCATATCCTGTCCAAGTATTTTGAATTAGTATTTCTTCAGCTACATCTGGTAAAAATTTCATGTCAGCATTTCGTCACTTTACTAAATTATGAAAGAAAGAAAAAGGGTGCCTTTTTATGAAACGTCGTGTAATTAATTACAGCCGAACTCCAGAGCCTAGATTAGCGGGGTTGGTACGACTCGAAGGAAAGAGGTTGTTTCCTGGCTGGACGCCCCTGGTCAGTTAGACTCGGGTCGGGTTCATCCTTGGGGCACGCCGCGGATCGGGTCCTAATTTGTCGGGTTGGGCCGAGTATATTGATTGCAATCCCGGAATTAAATTTCAACCCCAGGATCCGGGATTCAAAAATCCGTACTTCCAAGATCCCGTTTTTAGGATTAACCTTACAGATCGGTCGTTATTTTGGGTGCGCTGAAAATGGAGGCCCGGAAAATGAGGATCACATTACAAAAAAATCAGCAGGTGGAAAATGTAGGACCTCCTGATTTTTCGGTAATTTGATTCTCCATTTTCAGCGCACGCTAGGCACCCATGAAAGTATATCCAAACTGCAGGAAAATACCATGACCGTCAAAATACAAATTACAGTGCACAGCAAGAGTGGCTAGAGTTGTTATTCATATCATTTAGCACTCAAAAATGTATAATTTTGACCAATTTTTGTAATCCAAAAAACCCGGGATTGGAACGCCACCAATCCCGGTGTCGTGGGCTCAGCTTACCGGCGGGTTGAGTTTACCAGAGCGTAAAGCCGAAACTTTGAGTTGTTTGCGCCTTTTGACAGCCTAAAAAACTGTGTTGCAACTTATTCAGTACAAACTTTGTTGATTTTCACCACCGAATAAGCCGCATCAGTCTTTTAGTCTGTCAAAAAGAGTAAACAACTCAAAAGCTTCAGCTTATTCAGTACCCTTTGGTAAACTCAGCCCGCCAGTAAGCTGAGCCCACGACATCGGGATTCGGGATCCCCGGATTGCAATCCCTAGTCGAGTCAAACATTTTGAAGCGCGTTTAGTTTCGTCTCTGATATTAGTTGGACTATTGGCATTTAATAATTAAATAGTAATTTTGACTACCATTGGTCCCAACAATGTCTACTGTCCTAGAAATAGTACACAGATCTCACAGATTATTGTTGCTAATTTACTGTGAAAGCAACGAGAGCTTCTCTATAGGGATCTTACTACAAGTAGGCAACCGAGGCAACACTGACCATTGACAAAATTGTACTAGCTGGCCGTGCTTCTAGAAGCATGACGGAGTTGTAGTTGCAGCATTTACAATGCATTCTCTGTGACAATAATTGGCAGTAGGTGTAAAAGGCTTGCAGCTGCTGTCGTTTCTACGGCTAAAAATTTGTGCGTGAAAGTTTCAGGACTGTAACCGAGTAAGATTTAACGTTTAAAGTTCAAGACTGCAAGCGCCAAGTAAGTACCATAAAGTAATGTACAACGTGACTAATTAATTCCACCGATTTCACTAATCACATGTTAACTGCAATTAATTATGAAACACCACTTTTCAGATTTACCACGATGTTCTGCTATTAACCGACCATATGTCGCATTAACTGTCTAGCAAAAAGTGCACGCAATGAAATTTCTAGCCGTACATTGTATGGAGTTCAACAAACCTTTAACAATAATATACACTGTGTCTCAAAAAAAACATCGCCGACATTTTCGACTGTAACTTGAAAACCAATTACCAGATTTTGATAATTTATGGTACAAATATTCCTGACACAACTTGCCATCAAATGACCATTCAGTTTCCCATCTCACCCAACGTTTGTTTCTGCACTACCTGGAGAAAACAAAACCAGCAAAATATCACTTTTTTATCCAATGTGATATAATTGCTTAATTAACATAACACGTAAAAATACATTTTGTTCACATTTCTGACACTTTGGCTGACAATTTATACAGTTGTCCATTTTTCAACTGCCTGCAGTAAAACTGCTTGAAATGGTGGCCCACTATGCAAACAAAGGCAAGGAGACGCTTTTTCCAGTTATTGACAGCAGTACAGATAAAGTTCTGCTCCAGACCAATCCAGGCTGTACCAATCGCATCTTGACTTCACAAACATTCCCAAACTTCATATGGTAGACACACTGCTGCATGACAGTCAAACCTTGTAACAGACCGGCTGTTGGGGCCCACAGATTAGGATAGATAGAATTTGTCAACGTTTTTTCATTCATTTTAACAGGTAGTGCAGAAACAGACGTTGGGTAAGGTAAGAACTAAAACACTTATTTAATAGCCAGTTGTGTTAAAAATATTTCTGCCAAAAATTATTAAAATCTGCTAATCTTTCTTCAAGTTACGATCGACAATGTCGGGATGTTTTTTCCAGGTTTTCTGTTTACTTCAACACATATATCGCTTGATCTGCTTTCCCCAAGTAGTGCAGAAGCATACACTGAGTGAGGTTGGAAACTAAACAGTCATTTGATGGCAAGTTGTGTCGGGAATATTCGTTCCAAAAATTATCAAAATCTGTTAATTAATTTTCAAGTTATAGTCAAAAATGTTGGGGATGTTTTTTTGAGACAGTGTATGTAGCAAACTGCAGAGCACTGCATTGTATGCAAACAATTGTGTTATATACAAGAAGCAAGTTGTCAAAATGTATTCTGTAAAATAGCAATTACCATGTGTGCAGTGCACACCAACCTTGCACTGTTTCATCCATCGGTGAATTTCACCGATACATTAGATTGCCAACTCTGTTTGAAAATACTAAATGATTCGCTGAGAAAAAATATGCCAAAATTTCAACAATGCCATGTATGATAAAATCATTTGTTACTGCCAAGTTAATGCCAAACTGGTGCCAAAACCGAGCGTTACTGCCAAACTAGAAAACTTAAGCACGAATTTGAAAAATAGTGCTAAAATGCCAAACTGCCGAAAGAAATTTTTTCACAGCCATGTTTTCTCAAAATTGAAAATTTGACTAATTTGGCACTTTAAAATACCAGCTAGCAATGCTTTCTGTGCATAAAAAAATTTACCGGTGAATAAAACAATGCAAGCCTACAGAAAGACACAGCAGTCCACTGTACAGGACAATGACTAAGAACACATTAACATACAGATGATACAGTAATTTCCTATATGATCGATTACACACTGCCAAATTCGGAATAAAATACACTATTAAACACAAATCAATATTCGTGTGCCCAAATTGTGCAATGGAATGTATACAAAATAAAAAAGAAGGCCACATATATTAGCATTATCAACAGTGATTACAAAAGTGAAAAATAAAGTAGGCCAAGGTGAATTCAAATACAAAGTTGCCAAATTTAACACTGACCGACTAAATAAGTTCTAGATTTAATTTTGTAGTGTTCTGTTTCTAGCTATTGTAATTAATCTGATAGACAATGATAAAGATTTTTTTAGTTGATTAATCTCCGAAAATTAACTTCCATTACTGGGCTAATTTCAAACAATTTTCACAGTTAATTAAGTGAATCGTTACGAGAACTCAGAATCCAACTACAGCTTGTTGTTATCATCGAAAAGCTAAAGCAAAATAAGTGAGTGAGTGAGTAAGTAGGGTTTAACGTCCTGCCCAACACAGTATAGGTCATTTCGGAGACAGCCTTTCCAGGCAAAATGCACACAAACACATAGTAATGGAACGGTAAGTTTAACCTCCACAATAAAAAACAGAAAGTTTAAAAGCAAAATAAGAAAGTGACAATTATGTAGTTGAATTATTAGTCCTATCAGAAAAGCTAACAAAGTGCATACTGCAAACCAAACTTGTATAGTACAAGCTACGAGCAGTGGAAAACTACTTATCTTACCATGTCCTGCAGAAAATGCGCAGATTAGTTATGTTACTGAAGTTAAGAAGTCCAAAATTTTTGTTCAAATTTTAATCCATAAAAAAACTGATAGAACATATTAAAAGATTAATCAATCGTTAATTTTTGGAGCCCTAGCAATTAAAAACAACAACGCTTGGTATACGCAACAGCAGCCATACAGATGGACTTGAGGCTCAAGTCAGATGAATTGGTCCAAAGCTTAGTGGCAACTTGGTGCTGTCCAACATTCGTCGAAAACCACAAACCACGGAAGCTCAGACGATGGCCGTATGACAATTACGACAATAATTACAGTACTAGTTACCATCCATTACTTCATCCTCGTATCTCTCACCGCAGTGTCTGCTGCGGGCGTTAAAACTTCCCATAATCGCACTGCTGTCAAGCGGGACAACTGAAACGCACGTTACAAACATTACATCAGTTTATTACATGCCGATCACAGTCATGACATACGCATGTTTCATCGTCATGATATAGATGATCTAGTAATGGATCTTCTTCTACACACTCATTGTACACGCCGGACGGTCAGTAGCATCAATGCATGGATTGATGGAAATGGCAAGCGGGCAACTGCCCTTAAATCACAGCCAACCAGAAAATGTTCTTCTTGTCAAAAAGTTGATGTCCAAATTCAAAAAAATGTTGAGCTAAAAATTGTGTAGTTTTAGAAGCAATTGTTGGGTGTATTTGGGAGTGAAATTAAAATTATGAGCAGTAATATGCCTAAAAAATTCAACTTCCTGCCTACCAAACCTTTCTAACGGATGATGCCGTATCGGGAAAAATTACTAGTGGCCAACGATGATAATGATGGATACAGTATTTCGATGTTTGGTCTTGGGATTAGTAAAGTTGCTTGATTATTGCAAAACAAAAAGCAGCAGAGAGAAAATGTGTTCGTCATGTTGGCAACCCTCCCTGAGACATGGCACATCACTTGACCCGACCTGACCTATTATAAAATCCACAGGATCTTGGTGCCATCATGGCAAATTGGACATCTAGCGAATTCCCCTCGCACAAATTATATCTGTTGTTGAAAAGTTTTCTCCTCGTCCAAAAATTTTTCTTCCAAAAATACACAATATGTTGAAGCTAAAAATCTCCATTTTGTGACAATTTAGGGGCAAAATTAAAATTTTGAGCACCCATAGTTTCCTCCGTTAAAAAAATTTGCTGCTCTCTGACTGAAAATTACAACTTCCTGATACCAACTTGTTATTAACCAATAATGCCACCGTGAAATTTTAAATATACAGACAGGACCATGACATACTGTGTCGCATAATGCATGACATACAAAAATTTGGTGGACCAAGCAAAAATCCACAGAATTCCACAATTTCATGTAGCATACCGAGAATCATGTGTTACAGATAATCCAATCCACAGCATCATACAACGTTGGACTAGCTAGCACGTAATGCCTCAACTAACAAAATATGCTATAGTGGCTTTCTTCATCAGCTAACGGGGTGTATCTTTTCTACCAGACTCCGCCCCTATTGCCTTATTTAGACACTCATTATTCAACTAGGTCAACCACTAATGCGATCTGCCTACCGAGATAAAACTGTGGTCGTAGTCATTCTGCGGTAATCTCATGACTCTGTCATGGGCATGTCTGTTGTTCTTTTGGTTTTTATCATTGAACTAGGCCTAAATAATATATAATAATTATATATAATATTTAGTTCAATGGTTTTTATCATCTGTAATGTTGAACTGGATAAAAATATTTAATTATCTCTATGCATTAGACGACGTTCGTTTAATATCGTTTGGCATGAATATGTAAATGAACATGACGTTAGCAGTGAACAGCCCCGCCCCATTAGCTGATGAAAAACACAGCTTATATGCACTATGCAGATATGTACATGTAAGACATTAGAATTTCCGACAAGTTCACTGGCCAATAACAAAACTGAAACCACAACAACTTATACACAACATAGGAACTGAGACAACCAATACCGGAGAACAAAATGTGGCTCGCTAAGCCTGCAAATGGAAAACATGAACCCAATACGTATACATATACAATTTTTATACTTGTACATACTGGTGGATAATTGTGATGAAATGCAGCATAAATTACGCAAATCACAAATCAAACATCACCAAAATAAATGACACAGCGCAGAAAATACTGCAAACAAAACGCATTAAGCAGTTTTGAACTGTAACTGTAACAATAAAAAAAAATTCAAATAAATGCTATAAGACTATGGTGCACTTTCAATTAACAAATTAGCATGCCCGATATTTAAATTAATATAGCAGACTTCACCATTAGCAAATAAATAACAATAGTTCAAAATAAATACAAGAAAATTACTAACCTTATTATAAAAGGCTATCTAGAAAAAGTTATGCCAAAGCACAACAGAAACAAAACAAAAAGAAATCTATAGAGAATATTCCCTTTACAGTTTACAAATAATACCCTGGTTTACACTGCTAAGAAAATCACATTCAGTACGCAGTGTTGCAAAATGCAGGACTAAAATTCATAGTAATATATCAGCTGACCAATTGGAAATTCTGACCAACATCACCGCCAATTCATACACATTTGCCAAAACTTGTTTTTTTAAATTTCTGATAATTTTCAGATGCTATATCTTGAATAAATGCATCTTTTTTTCATTTCAAGACGTAACAACACAAAGTTTCACAGAATAACACCCAAAACACATATTCTTACTGACAGAACAAAATCAAAGCATTTGTTGATTCAATCTATGCAACAAATAATCATGTAAAAATGGACTTCTGTCACAATTTTTACTGAACTGTAAAATGTTCCAATTTACTGAATGTTTTTATACAAACTGGCATAAGCACTGATTCGCAAGATCACAGCCAAATTAATTCAAAGCACTGTCTTCAAACTGACAATGTTTACAAAAAAACTATAGCTACATCACAAGATACAATACATAGAAAATGTTTTTATATCACATTCGCACGATGTCTGAAGGCTTGGACATGACCACCACTAAATGGAAACTTTTTGAAAGGTGTGAAAATTCCGATCGGAGGCACCCTTCTTATGTCGACTGTAGCAACAGGACATACCTAGTCATTGGTCGAAAGTTGCTGTCAAATCTATCATCATAATTATATCACGTAAAGCCATGCAGCATTGTGTACAAAATTATCTCAACAAAAACCAACAAATACACTGTATATGTGCAAAATTCACAGCAAATCAGACAGCGAGAAAGTTAATAGATACCTATTAGTGTTACATGTCACAGCTATGACGCAGAATGATATATGGACAATCGGACACGCCAAGTGATAGAATTTACAACATACTGATGGAACTCAGTGGTGATACCGTAAAACTGCTAATAGAAGCTCCTGGCTTCTATTAAAACATTTGACTTAGACCCCCGGCTTGTATTGGAGACCCGGCTTCTATTGAAACAATGTCAACCTGGCATACCAGGGTAATACACTTTTTCTATGGTTAGTGTGCACAATACTGTTATTACAACACAATTTAGAGCAAGTGTATAAGACTACTGCACATAACCATGGCTAAATACCAATAACTTAAAAATATAAACATATATAACAGTGTGTGCTTTGTTTTGATGTATCTAGAAATACATATGTGGATGTGAACCGGACTTTAAGGAGTGCTGAGTGTGGACTATTTTGTATTTTTTATAACAACAACTACTAATACTCTTACAACAACAACGACTTGGATGTCCAGCTTATATCGGAGACCTGGCTTCCATTAAAACGTCAGTCAGAGTCTTAAACCCCCGGCTTGTATTAGACACAAAGCTGCTATACAAGACCCAGCTTCTATTAGCAGTTTTACGGTATTCTGCACAATGCGAGATGACTATGAAGATTACAGTTTTCCTCACAAGCCTGTATGAATCATGCGACGATCACTCTCAGCAGTGAATCTAGCTAATTCAGGTGTTACGAGTTGAAAGTTCAAAATGTGAAAAAATACGCCACTCTGCACAGCAGCAGATTCTGCTGTACTTTTTATATATTGGGTAATTAGTATAACTGCGGTCTGTCGATTGTTTTATGAAAAAAAGTTCAACCTGATTTGAGAAGATGTCTTCCAAAAGATGTCTGATAGTCAAATTCACTGTTAGTGTGAACCACATAGTGAGTATGATTTCCAGATATAAATATACCAAATCTATTCTTAGTTCAGCAGAAACTTACTGTAAAATTACATTTCAGTTTATGATATACATGAAAACTTGTGAGATAAATTTTAAAAACCAACGCACTTTGGATAAACAAAACAGTTAGTATTCAGTTATTAACTTAGTACAATATAAATACAATACAACTTACTATCTCACAGCAATCCATGCAAGTTGTTCACGATGCTGTCTACTGATATTTTTACCGTGCACAGGCCTCCCACTCTGGTGTATGTTTTTTTTTCAAAACAACAAAAGCCCTCCGAATGCATGACATGTCCCAACAATTTCTAATTAGTTGACTAAATAAGTAGAGAAAAATACTTGTGGAAGAATTTCAATTATTGTCTTTGATAAGGAAATTGCTTTATTTTAGCTAATCCGATTCTTCTGCTATGGTCAGTCCCAATAACAATATTTATTACTGTATTTGTTACAGTCTAAACAATCAGGATTATTTATGAATAATCAGAGGGATCAAAAAAGTATACAGAGATCAAGTGTAAAAAAACTTACAAAATTGATATTCTTCAACTGGAGAAATGAAAACTTCAAGATTCAAAATGGCAGGGCTGCTACACACTGAAACATATAACAATTTTGCCCAGATTTTTAAAAGTCTTTTTGGTTCGTAATCTAAATTCCCACGATATCTCCTAAACTTCCAGGGCAAATCTACATATTTCAGAAATTTCGAAATGATTGGAAAGCCTGCACGCTATTTTCCTAGGACACTGATGTATCATCAATCCCCAGATGGCAGCACCGGCGCTGGGTCATGTATGCAGTACTGTTCAAAGATAGGTCTGTTGCTGGCAACCACATACATACCGTACAGGTGGACGATGGCCGCGGCTACGACGAACATGTGGAATATCTGATGGCTCTGAAACTGACAAAACATAAAAACATGACTTAGTGTTGTAACACTCATTCATCTCTGAAGTTATTGTAATGGCAACATAGAAATGCAAATATTATTATGACAACTATGACTATCAGGATTATTACACTATACCAGGTGGGCCAATAAAAATTGTGGCATTTTAATTTTGTTCATATCTGTGCAAATTACTGACCAATTTTTACGCGTGAAAGCAGCTACTGCTTTCAGCGTGTCTTAGCCATTGCAATTCTCTCTGTCTGTCTGTCTGTCCATCTGTCCGTCCGTCACATGGATGGATTAGTCAAAAACGGTGCAAGCTAGGATCACCAAATTTTCAACATCGGCTGCGTGGAATACTTCAGGAACCGTAAAGCTTTTCCATAAAATCGAAGGGGGTCACCCCAAACGAGGGTGCTAAATGAGAGGGTGGTGGGAAAAATTTGCGATTTGTAGCCAATAAGTCGCTGTATCTCAATAACGGTGCGAGATAGGGCCTAAGTTACTATTGATCACTAGTAGGAAGTCGTACACTGGCTCTCGATTGGCGACGAATTGAATGACCTTGAATGACATTGAACGCCAAAATAGGCGGTTTTATGGATTTTTTTGGCGATTTCGAGCTGCAACACAAGTCTATATCATTCACAAGGTGGCGTCACACTACTATCGTTATGCGATCCAGATACAGAATTTGGTATTTGTATATTAACTTAGCGTGAACACCCCAATTTTCAGCTAAACTATTGAACCGGAACTGCTATAGGCTTTCATGCATCTCGTGAGCATTAGCACAAATTTCTTGTCAAAATTCTTTCACTGGCACACTCCGCGGACAATTTGCAATAATGCACGATTATTATATATCCCACCACACTATAAATGCACCTCTACCCTACCTTGTGAAATGTAAGTAAAATGTACGTGTATAACGATAACAACAAACAAACATTTTGGAAAATTGACAAAAAAACACTTTAGACAAACACTGCGGCGAATAACTTGTATGACACTAGACTTTGTGGGTCTAACACAGTCTAGTGACATACAGATCAGTCATCGCAATGTTGGTCTGGAGTAGTTTTTTTTCATTTACCTAAAAGCTTGTTACTATCCTAAGTTTTCTCTTACATTTACAGTTCACAAGGTAGTGTAGAGATGCACTTATGGTGTGGTACGATATACACTGTGTCCCAAAAAAAAACATCCCCGACATTTTCAACTGTATCTTGAAAAGCAATTATCAAATTTTAATAATTTTTGGCACAAATATTCCTGACACAACTTGCCATCAAATGACCGTTCAGTTTTCCACCTCACCCAATGTATGCTTCTGCACTACCTAGGAAAAGCAGATCAACCGCAAATAAACAGAAAACCTGAAAAAAACATCCCCAACATTATCGATCGTAC
>Ga0209671_1008869_pt1 | contig 10530 bp, 6 predicted proteins | sample WorMetHERISLAND2_2_FD_187401 | JGI IMG/M metagenome (GOLD analysis project Ga0209671, IMG submission 187401) | Marine gutless worms symbiont microbial communities from Max Planck institute for Marine Microbiology, Germany - Olavius geniculatus... | ecosystem: Host-associated > Annelida >...
CGATAGAAGACGGCCGGTGTTGTGAAAAATTTGTCGCACCTGGAAAATTCTTCCCACCTCCATATTTTCATAATGTAACTAACCCTAACTTTAACGCTATCCTTAATCTTAGTCCTAACCCGCACTGCTGCATGTGGGAATTATTTTCCCGTGTGACGAATTTTCCGCTACACTTGGAAAGAAAAGATATAAAGTCCTGCTCGTTTTATGCCTCCGCCATTTGTCGGTTTGTGCTTTCGTGCGTCGCGAAAATTTTCAGAAAAGAGTCGTTGACGTGGGAAGAAGAATGGCATAAGAAGGAAAGGAGGAGAAACGGAAGAGAAATTGCTGTACCACTTTTTAACTTTTTTTCGGCGCTCCCGAGAGCGCATGAGATTTCGATTAATTTGTTGTATTTTTACGGTATGCTTTTGATGGATTTACGTATAGTATGCAAAAAACAACGATATATAAACAGTAGGCCTAGTGTCTGCATCCGCGATAGAACTGAAAACTCTGATACTATAACAGAATCGAAACCCAAAACAGTTTCAGCTACATCAGTGCTAGATTTTACGCGGCGTCTCTAAGTGTGCGATAATGCTGAAACCTAATGGGGTGTTTACACGATCCAGCAAACGTCTAGCAAACTTCCAGCAAATGTATTCAAAATACACGTGCTAATGCTGGACGTTTGCTGGATCGTGTAAACACTCTATAAGTTTCAAGTTTATCGCATGCGATCGATTTCGTTTAAGTTCTAATTGTTTTAGACTGTTAGTTTTAGGATGTTTTGCACATGCGTTGCTGGCGGGTTTAAACCGACGGATCGACGCAGCGGCGTAGGCCTAGTGCAGGTCAAAAAGTAGCGGGAAAGGGGCATCCGCAGGAGGCTGCAATTTGTCTGACAAACAGTTGCGAATTTCGGATAAAGAAGATAATGGGTGCTCAAAACTTTAACTGACTCCCAAAATTTTCTTAAACGGTGGATTTGCAGCTTCATATTTTGCATTTTTGGAAGAATTTTTTCCGACATGTGTAAAATTTTCCGACTAGCTAAAATTCAGGGGGGAGGCGACCTCTTGTCCTCCCCTTGCCACGACACCGTTGAATCAACGGATGTTGCTGACTGTGCGCTGACAGGAAGAGAAGACGGCGAAGGAGTTGGCGAAGGAGCGTGATCACGACGGCGCTGAAGAGAAGAAAGATGAGGATAAACCACAGCCGAACCCGCAGCTGGAGCAAGGCGCCACATTGCCCAACAAGATGGGCGAATTCCCACCCGAAATGTTCGGCCTGCCCATCGAAGACGTCGACGATTACTACTTCAATAAATACGTACGAATAAATTATTTGATATCAGTTCGTTGACTTCGATGTTATTAATAGGGGTTTTTGTTTTATCTTCCAATTTTTTTTTCTGCAACGCACATTCTAAGAATGAATTGCATTGAAATGGCTGGAAATAGACCTGGAAATTCTGAGCATAATTTTTTAGCATATAAAACGTACATTTTTAATCATCTAAGTTTTTACCTTTTAAATTCAACGAGTCTTTCGTATGGAGGCCTCAAATTTGAGTACTTCTTCAAGACGCATTGTTCTTTTATTGCACGCTACACTAATTGCCTAGGTGCTAAGATCGATGCTGTCGCGCATCACGTGAGCTTTGCTTAAACTAATTGTTTTCTTCGTTCGGCGCTGTGCTGTCGATTATCTGTAGTTGTCAGCAGCTGATTTATCTGTGTGCTAGAAAATTGTTTTTTCTTAAATAATCTCAAAGGACATTTTATTCGGAAACGACAGTTTAGACGAGTGTCTGCTTATACGGCGTTACGTTTTAGGCGGTGTCGCTGAAAGCATTAGCGATGCATGCCGGCTATTGAACCGATGCTACCGTAACGTGGTCCGTCCGTCTGTGTTTTTGTCTGTCGCACTCGTGCACCTCGCAGCACCGTTGGACAGAGTGAGATACCATATAGCAAGAATAAAACACACACACAAAGAAGACAACCTACCGATTTTGAATTTTTTTAGTACATTTTCTGGGAGTCTGTTTTGATATGTTTCAGTCGGGTGTTTATGATAATCTTTATTCACCAACACAATGTGGTAGAAAACAAAACAAAAATATGTAAAACAGTCAAACAGTTAAACGCTAGTGGACTCGTCCAGACGATACAGTTGCATTCGATGTACCTATTTGATTTAGGTAACATTAGGTTGGCTCTTCGAAGTCGATAGCCCAATACACTTAGATTGGTTGGTAGTAACGGTAGGATATCAGACTTACGATAGATAGGTCGTGGGTTCGACTCCCTGTCGGATCACTATCATAGATGTTAAAACATTTGTATGTTTTTTATAAAAGTTTAAAAACATGTTTTTAATGTTTCTTTTTATTTTAAAATGTTTTTTCAATGTTTTTTATTGTTTATGTTTTTATTTAAAAAAATGTTTTTAATGTTTTTGTTCTATTTTTAATGTTGCATTTTTCATGAGCAAATTGCATTTAGTTCTGTATTCGATCTGTACCATAATCACAGTTACATAATAACATTCAGAACATTCCGGTCTTTAGTTTTCACAAACAGTAGTTTTTTGTTTTTAACATGTTATTTACGTGCTAAATGTGGTTCAATGTTTTTATGTATGTTTTTGCATAACATTTATTTTTTATACAAGTAAAAACATGTTTTTAAAAATGTTTTTTTTTATTTGCAAATTAATGTTTTTAACATCTATGGTCACAGTCAAGTAGTTACTACTTGAACGGGTGACTGTCTGCAGACAAATAACCAACACCAAGGTTAGCTCAGCCTTTTATCCTTCCGGGACAGGTAAATCTAGTACCGGCCAGTCTGGCTGGGGTTAAGGCGAAGCGCGTTCACCTGTGTCGGGTGGCAGGTAACACTGTGTGATCCCAAGTGGCAGGTGACGCTCCGTAGCTCTGTGATGGGTTTCCTATTAAGAGCTATGCACCACATTTATGTTTACTTTTTTAGTTGAGTCGCGTTGCCGTGCGTCGTGTGATGTTGACAGACGTTCATGGTGGTCGCGAAGGACCGGACGATCTTCCGCTTCAGTTCGACGAGTGCCATGTTCCTACTCAGTCCGTTCAATCCCATTCGTCGCATCGCTATCTTCGTTCTCACACATCCATATCCTTTTTTATTCTGTTAGGCGCTATATACGCTACCGGAAGCGTTGTGTGTTTGTTTTGATTGTCCGCGTGTTCGTCCGTTTGTCCGTCTGTCCGTGATTGATGTTGCTAACGATATATAGCTATAATTGATTTCGCCAAGCTTTTTGTCGGTAGTGCATCTTAAGACAAAAATAAGCTAATTCGGTGCCGGGGTCAAAAAGTCGCAGGTCAAGATCAGAGTAAATTATGATGAAGCAGTGCTAGACTTTGTACCGTAATGTTAATTAATATTAAACTAGCATTGATTTTGATTATTGAACTAACTAGTGCATTTCATGGAAATGCTATATGCGTGATTAAATAAGCTTGTGCAAAAATTTGGTTAGCTGGGTCATGATAATGCATTAATAGATAAGCTAGGCCTATATTTAGACTGATGCCCGGTTTTTCCTTACCACCTTAGAGAAATTATTGCATGGCGGGCTAAAGACCAGCAGATTGTGGTGGGTTTGCTACTGACATTTCCAACGGTAAGAGCATGACTGCAAAAATTGTCCCACTTTTGTTCTTGCGTACGACGTTTTTTTCTCTGAAAAAAGAGCGAAAACGCATTTTTGCGTCTTATATTGGTGGTGCTTTCTACCCCGTTTACACGATGAAGTAAACATCAAGCAAACATCAAGCAATCATCAAACAAACGTCAAGCAAACAGCAAGCAACAAAAGCACACGTCGTGCACGCATATTTTGAATACATTTGCTTGATGTTTGCTTGATCGTGTAAACGGGGTATAAGGCACCCATATGCTGTACGTGATGAAGCGTGAGTACGATTCGTGATGGTCACGATCCTTGACGTTGGTCGAATGCACGTTCTTCAGTCTGTTCGTCATGCTTGTCATCATGACTAATTGTGTGTTCATGGCCATCAACAAGGAGATACCGTACACCGAGTAAGTACTACCTACTTCATTCTGTCGCAAAGCTCCAAAATTGGCGGCCCATCAGCCTTTTTGCGGCTACATTCCAGTTTTATTCGTGGTGATAAACTGTGACCTCTACAAATTGTGTGTTATTTTGCATCGTTAACAATTTTTGCACACGTCAACGACGGTTAAATAGGCTGCACGTTAACGGCAAAAATCGCAAACGCTTGTGTCGACTTTACGTCGCTTAAAAATGCCGATGTTGGCAGAAAATCGTGATCTGTTAGGCGCCGATAACGTCAGTCAGATGTTTGCCGGAAAATAGAGTTTAATGTGAGTGGATATTAGACTGGGGTTTATTTGCATGCAAACCGTGAGTGTGATGGTGTCATCTAACAGGATTTAGCTACAAGTTGCATTTCGTTCGTTTTGCTGCAGCATTCTGATCGCGTCTAATGCCGCTAGAGGTCGTGACTTGATTAATTTCGACGGCGTCGGCGGCGCTGTGGTTCACTAGCCTGTCCGGCGACTTGGCGACCCCACAGACGGCAGTTTGTTAATTAGCCGGGCGGTGGCGTCCGGTCCTGGATTGAATACCTGATCAATTGTCGCTCTTCTTCGCTTGTCGTCGGTCCGGTCGTTCTGCCCGGCCGCGATTCACCTAGGTGCAGTCGTACACAAATTCGTGCCTGGAACAAACAATTTGGCAGCCAGCGTCTCCGCAGTATCTAGGAGCTGTCATAGCTGTTGCGTGAACGTTACACAACAGGTCGCCAAAGCCAAATTTATGCTTATATAATCGTTCTGCGTCAGTACGCTCTAACGTACTTACTGAAAACATTTTTTTCTTGAAATTAGGCCTATATATTTGCACGTCTTGAGGCTGTTGTTTGCATAGGCGTGGGTATAATTATATCAGCGTCGACCGATTGCATGCAGCTAGTAATGTCGATTGCATTTATTAGCGCCGAGGCGTCGGATGAGACGGCGGGCGTAGTGAGTGTAGTGGGTGTATATGCATCGCATGCTGCCGCAGGCTGACTGTCCCTACGTCCGTACGTCGACCACACACGTCGAGCGCTAGCTGCGGCGCCGGACTGCGTCGATTAAGGAGGATTTGCAGCCGCTGCACGCTACACTCCTCGCAAGCCCCTGGCCATACGATGCCCGTGTCGGATCGGTAAATTTTTAATCGCGGGCGAAATGTCTTGACCCTTGCCGTTTCTGCGTCCGTGCGCCGCCGAACCGGCGTCAGCGGCGAGCTACTAGGCAGTGTGCCACTGCTGCTACTGATGCTCGGACGTCCGCATCTAGCAGTAGAATGACGTCACGGTTCTGTATATCGGAAGCGCACTGCAGCCAAATTCAGTATCTTTTTCATTGGTTTTCTACCGAGTGGCAGGTTTATGACAAACTCTTCTGCCTTCTGCATCTCTCTTCAGAGTGACATGGTCTTTGCTTATGTGTAGGCAGTTTCATCTAAAGGTCGTCTTGTTGCTTTGCTTATCATCCCGCCTTTTATTATGTCCGTATTATCGAATCGTATCTCAAGATGTGTCATATTAATGCTCTACTAAGTCTAAGATATTCCTGTTTTCTTGGACTCTTTGCAGAATTTTATTATCCATTAACATGTCAGCCCAGCTGATCTTCTCCATTTTCATCCAGACCCACATTTTGAAAACTGATGGTTTTTTTATCAGAATAGGTCGTGTTCATTATAATGAACACGATCTATGCTGATAAAAAACCAACCCCGGTCGACAGTATACGGAGATTGCAGGCGAAGTGCCCAAACAGACTGAGACAGATTGAAAACGTGACTGACTGATGCAGCAATAGTTCCTTTTCATTCCCATTCATCACCAATCCATAGAAGGTACCCATATGTTAGTTGCACCAGTTTAGTAGGTCGTCCATTTATCTTTTTTTCTGTCTTCCTCTCTTCTTTTTGGTCGCACAGTGGCACCTAGGACGGTGCGTGGGGGATGAACAGGGCACCGAACACGGTCGTGGTTGTTGTTCCTTCGGTCAGTTGCGGGCGCGGTCATTCAGTCTTTGGCGACATTGGCAGCGGCCGGCCGCGCGGCATCAAATCAGTCGCAACAGCGTGCGAGTGAGCGTGGTTTGGTCGGTTGGTGGACGCTTGTCGCGCCTTCGTCCCGTCCGTCTATTGATTTTCCTCCTCACTGCTGGCAGTTCGTCCAGCGACCGACTGACGCCTCTGCCATCACGCCTTCACGTCGTCCTAGTAGTCGTAGTCGTCGTCGTTGTTGATAAGAGGCTGCGTGGCGCTGCTTCGTGCGTCGCGTTCCTTCATCCATTCGTCCCAGCAGCAGCAGCAGCAGCAGCGGGGGCGAGTCATCGTCGAGTCGTCCGGCGCTAAGATTATCATAGTCCAGCAAGCAGCACTGAGCGAGCGAGCGAGCAGTGGCGTTGGGTTCTGTGCGCCTGTTCAACTGCGATGGATGACGATGAATGAGTCCGTGCGCTCGTCGCTCAGTCCAGTCTTCATGACACGACGACTGGCCGGTTTCACGTTAAAATTGTCTCTCCCATGAAAAATCCGCCGGGGGAGAGATAATCACCGATACCGTATGTCTTCTTCTTATTAAAATATCGCCGATTCTATAAAAGTCTCTTTATTATAGGATCACCCCCACCAGAAAGGTCTCCCCGGCCGACAATTTACCGGTAAAAATTCCCGCCGGTCGGGGCGGAGTTTTGTCGGTAAATTGGTGGCCGGGGGAGATTTTTCTGAGGGGCGATAATATAATGGGACACCGGTCGACTAGCCAGCGTGATGACTAGAGCCACCCCGTCTTGAGCGGAAGAAAAGGAACGTCATTTTGCTCTCCTCTCACACACACCCTTCGCAGTCTCAGCCGTCGGTCGGTCCACTCCAGCAGTGTGTGTATGGACGGACGGACGTTCTTGCGGCGGGCGAATTGACGATGCGTCTCGCTGCTGCGTGATTTGTTACGTTTCCCGGCGTCGTAGTCCCGTCATTTCCCCGGTCTATAGAACTCGATTTTGTTAACCTCGTTAGCGGAATCACCCGTGTTTCGCCAGCGCTTCAGAATATCGTAGTCCGTCCGTTCTGTGAGCTAGTTCAAATGAATGCCACGTTGTTTCTCTGTTTGATCGATTACGTAGCAAAAATTTTAACAAGCGTGCACATTTATCTATTTTACAATAAGAGAGAAATATGTACAGGACCACAGAAAGCAGGCCTACAAGACTGATTACACAGTTGATGCTAGCGCGAACTGACGCACATTTACATTGTGTCCGAGAAAACGTCCCACTTTGTGATTGTCTATATCTTCGGCAAATATTAACCGATTTTTAAAATTCTTTCACCGGTGCATTGTGTGGACAATTAGCAATAAAGTGGTTATTGAATATCCCGCCATACGTTAACTATGTTGCTACACTACCTTGTGAAAAATAAATGCAAGAAAAACTAGCAATCATAGACAACAAGCACGTTGGTAAACAAAATACACTTCCAGTCAAAAATGCAGTGAATGATCTGTACGATGCTAAATATTGTTAGATCTGTTTCTTTGGATATCTGGGCGTATTGTACGATATGTTTGTTTCTGGCCTTTGTGGTTTAGCAAGTCTACCATTTCATCCACAGTGATCATGTTCTCTCCAGTACGCGTATGCTTTAGTCTGCTAGTTTCATGATGCCTGCCTTTAGTCGGTGCTGCATGTTTATCAAATCTTTGTTAATAACATTCCCACTACTTTTGCCGTTGCAGTTTATTTTCAAAAATTTTGCCAGTATTCTCCGAAAACTGTATTTTTTGAACCGGTACAAGTTCTTAATCAGAGCTTTGTTTCCATTGCTAAATGACACCTTACATTACCAGTATATCGTCACTGCATTAAAAATTATTATTCACGACAATATCGTTTGCTTTTGTTTAAAAAGATCAGAAGTGTACGTAAAACTAAACATAATTTAATTTTTGTATAAAAATTAGTAAAAATGATTGCAAAAATGATTTTTTTTGCATATGTATTATAGTGATTTTAGTGAGTTTTGGAAATTTATATTTCAAATGGTTGTGTAACGACATAGTTAAGGTGTGGTGGGTTATTTAGCAACTGTGTTATCACAAAGTGTCTACAGAATGCATCAGAGAAAGGATTTAGAAAATCGGTTAATATGTGGCGAAGATATGGAAAACGACAAAGTTGGACGTTTTTTGGGACACAGTATAGTGAACAGAGTAGGTGCAGGCCCGTCGAGAGCCACAGCGGGGCCCGGGGATATTCTCACCCCCCTGGGAAGAAAATTTCGGAATTTTTTAGAATGGCGCATTTTGGTGTACTTTATATTTTTGAGCGACCGCGGCCCCTGCCCCAAACGTCGTAGGGCCCGGGGTAACTTACCCCATCTACCCCTCTTTCTCGACAGGCCTGAGTAGGCGCTACGGTGGTTGTCACCGTCCCCTGACTGAGCGATGTCGTAGACACTTCGGTCGCTGCAAGTATGACGAGGAGGAAGGAAGTTATCGATCCATGATTGATCTGCGGGTTGGCCGCTAGCTGAGCCGTGGGATGCTCGGTGTTAGTCCGTCACCAATATTGACCACTACCGCCTCTACTAGCACGTACGTGCGGCGGCATGCAACCTTGAGCTGGTGGCTACTGCTACTGCTGGATATTCTCTCGTGGTCCGTCCGTCCGTTCGTCCATACGTCAGTGCAAATCCTATTGCGTCGTAGCTGTCATATCGTGGCCGCTCGTTCGTCTTCCCGCGCTATGGCTGTGTCCACGCCGAGATGATGTATTCGACGAAGACATGTCGCAGGCAACGAAGCGCAAACTGCGCGTGCGAGCAGCTAGATAATCAGCGTCCCCAAACACTTTTCACTACGGCAGTTTCACTTGCACACAGCAGATGAGTGTTTTAACGAAATGCAATTCTGCGATGGTAGAACGCTCACTCTAGCACTACGCACACAACCTGTAACCGGCAAAGCTTTGTACTCACGTAAGTGATAGCTGACAGTTTCTTAGGACTGCAACGTCCATGCATTATGCAGGCATCCATTGCCCGCAATAACCGACAAATGACCTGCAGTCCAGCATGAAAGCATACAACCCCTTCATTCCGAGGCATCGCTCGTTGTGCTTTTATCTCTCAGTCCACATGCAAGCTGATATACCTTATCCTTGCAGTGATTTTTTGCTGCAATTTTTATATGTATTGTTTGTACTTGTTATTTAAAATCCGCTTTGCGGCGTTTTGAGTCGAAACGACTGCTAAACCAAGGAGAAAGATCTATGATACGAGTTAGCCAGCACTTCCATCCAGTAACAGGGCATCGGATCGGCATATTGTGCTAACTCGCCATTTAATTCTTCGTTGGTCTTCTCACTGCAGTATTCATTACGCCTCCGTACTGAGCTATGACTTGATCCACGTGGCTGGTTAAATACTAGGACGATATGTGCGAGAGCGGTCTTTGTAGTAATAGGCCTACTATTCGGCTACAAGTAGTTTCGCTGATATAATGCAGCGCCGTTACGCCTAAGCCAAACGGTGCCATCGGATAAACACGCCTCTAGGATCAGCTAGTAATGCGCTTTATACTGTTCTAGAAAACCTGCGCGGTTTGTGCAGGAGCGACGGAAGCAATTTGCGAGCGATGTTTCTGCGTGACAGACAGTGCCAGCGCTACACAACGGTGCTGTGCCGCGTCTGAGCCTGTGACACTAGACACTATAGGCAATATAGCGCTGGCGACACGTTCACGCCCGTTCGGCCACCGTCCCAGCTGACACTGGCGCCTCGCTCGTTCGCTCGCCCCCTTAATTGGCAGGGAATCGATTTCTCGTATAAGCTACCCGCCACTGGAAGTTGTCATGCCGCCGTTCATATTGGACACTGGACAGGGACAGCGGCAGTAGATGGAAGGATAGATGGAGGGCCGGTCGTTCGGATGGAGTCGGGAGATGAATGAGGAGAGAGCAGCTCTGGGTGCGTGTGGGACTGCGAGCGACACACGTGTTTCCGGCACCGACACTACGTCGTGGTCCATAGAAGGTGCCACTTTTATTTTTTTTGAATTGCTCCGTGAAACATTGGCCGATTTTAGTAGTTTTTGGCGTGTTACATCAGAAAGAAACTAAACTTAAGTGACTTTAGTTTTGACCACGTCACATTAATACGCTCGTTACACTACCTTGTGAAATGCAGAAGTCGTAATTTGGCCATTAACTACAACGAGTTCATACTGTTTAGCGCACGCGTCGGCTCAGAAATGATTAACTGAATAGCGTCAAACACAATTGGCAATTATTGTCTCTCAAAAAGTCACACGTTTTATATCGCATCATCTTTATTACAGCATGTACTCAAAATGTCCTCCTCTATCACGAACGCAAGTGGTAGACGTTGACACCGCTCGCCAACAGCACGTTTAATAACTGCATGACTTCTGCATTTCACAAGGTATTG
>Ga0209671_1008871_pt1 | contig 10530 bp, 8 predicted proteins | sample WorMetHERISLAND2_2_FD_187401 | JGI IMG/M metagenome (GOLD analysis project Ga0209671, IMG submission 187401) | Marine gutless worms symbiont microbial communities from Max Planck institute for Marine Microbiology, Germany - Olavius geniculatus... | ecosystem: Host-associated > Annelida >...
GGCCTAAATAAATTTTCATGACTTTGGCGATGAGGAAATAAAACTGTACATGATGAATAATTTGGATTCGGAATCACGTTTTTTTTTCACAGACGTCTGTTAGCCCTCTGCCTAGACCTATCTGCAGTGCCACCAAGTTTGCAAATGTTCAGTGTCTCAATTTAGGCTTAAGTCTTTATGTAGAAATTTTTCACAAATGTATGGAATGTCGAAAATATTATACAAGTAAAGTTCAAAATAACATTCAGTTGATTGCTGTTTTGGTGCAATAAATTCGGTACCGTCCGACACCTGTGTGACCATTTTATCGGTAAATATAGGTCTGTCTAATGCAAAATTAGAAACGTCCCACAAATAGGCCTATAGTAGGCCCTATCACAATGCTTATTGAAGCGCGAAAACTTGACACAAACACTGCAACTAATACCCCGTTTACACGATCAAGCTGGCTCGATGAGCTGGTTCGACGAGCTGGCTATATGTTAGCTGGACAAGCCAGCTCGATGTTTGCTCGACGTTTGCTGGATGTCTGCTCGATGTTTGTTTGTTCGTGTAAACGGAGTATAAAAGATGCAGTTTGAATTGCATATTAACCTGAATGTCGAAAGGAAACAGATGGAGCTCAAGTAGTTCGCTGAACGTGCCTCGTATTCGTTTCGTCTCCACCACGAACGTCTGTCCTCGGTCGTCCGTCTCGACGTAGGTGTCCGTCTGCGTTCCGACCTCACCCATCGCGTTCTCGATTGACAGCTCCGGGTTCCAGTAACCGTCCAGCTTCCGCCGTCCCACGACGCTCAGTCTCTGCCGCAGAGACAGCGTACACATGCACAGCTCATATTGAGCCTACAGTATCCAACTTAACGCACGATATGATAACGCAATGAACACGACAAAAGCAACAAAAGAGACGAAAGAATGAACACGTAGACTACCGCTGTTATCCTTGCGTTTTGGTTGTTGCGTCGCTCTGAGCCAGCTGCATACGTTGCGTACCTTTTCTTGCGTTCATTGCGTTTGTTACGTACTCGCTTGCGTGCTTTCATTGCGTTGCCTGCTGCTTCGGTTGCGTTAAAAGAGTACGCAAGGCCCTTGCGTTTGCGTGCGTTCCGCTAGATAGAAACTATATGCTTTAATTGGAAACAACGCAACAGGCGGACAGCCTACGCATATACTGAAAGCCACTGTGTTCCAAAGAAAGATTTCCGACATTATCATCAACGGCCGTCAAAATAATGACCGTTCAGCTCGCCCAACATTATGTCTGACTTGCAATTATGAATAACTGAATAATTTCCGAAACAGGTGTCAGTTTTTGTTGCTTTCTAACTTATTTTCCCGTAGAAAATGTTTAGAAGAATATCTGGCAATTGTTTTCCGGAAATTGTCTTATCTTTCCCAATTTTTCGCCGAAATTCCGGTAAAAAAGATCGTCTAGAAATTTTCCGCCTCACAACGGTAATATTATGATCGTGCTTACCTGCGGAGGAGGGTCAGTTGGCATGTCAAGTTGCGGTTCTCTCCAGCGAGACCTGATCAGAACCTCGGCGTCGAAACATTCTCTCGTCGTGTTTACGTCGCCCACCTTTACAATCGTCACGTGCACCGAAACTTCTCGCTGTTACCATTGCGTGTGCACAAGCAAATCAAATATGCCAGATAAAAAATAGTTAAATAGATAGAAAATAGATAAAAATAGATAAAAATAGTTTCTTTGCGTACATACAGAGTGCATTATCAAAAACACCCGCAAAAATGTTTATCTCTGGAACTGTATCCGTTTTTTTCGCCAAATTTACACGGTTATGTGGAGGATAATTCAGGCCACATGTCTGGCAAATTTGGCCAAAAAAGGGATAAATAAATAAGTTGTAACTTAATAAGTTGTAACTTATATAAATAATATAAGTTGGAAATCGCATAACCTCCTTGGCGGAAATAACTAACAAAATTTTCTGTTACAGCGGGCCGGGTATCGACAGAAATTAAATGAAATGGAGTGAAATGAAATGAAAATATGAAAGCCGAAGCGCGCGCTTTTAATTTTTTTTTTATTTCTGTTGTTTTGTACGAATTTTTAAGACAAGCTTGACTCATGGTGCATGACTGATAAACTGAGGTGGTGTTCCGTGCTGGTATTTTTTTGAAATTAAATTATATTGACTACGATGATATATTAACGTAACAAAATGTAGGCCTACTACACGGTCTACAGCTGGAGCAGAAGCAGTAGCCTATAGGCCTATTGCCTACAGACAGCAGCTGGCTGGTCGTTTGGCTTAGGCCTACTGACCGGTTGCGCAGTCATCATTGACTATGATGCGTGTGCACTTGGGTTCAACTTCCGTCTTCCTCACCTGTCAAGTAATAATCACAAGCTTACGGACATTGCATTATGCACTGTATCAGTTAGTAAGTTTAATTCTGAAGCTATAGGTTAACGTCGGGTAAATTGAGATAAGGGCCTACAGTGGCGACACGTTTAAGAATAGACAGAATTTTTAATATACTTAATTAGCCTATAGGCCTACAATGTTTAAATAAAAATGAGAGATACTTAAGTGCAAGTCCACTCGGAGGCCCACTGCTGGACTTTGGAAATGAACCTGCTTCTCAGAAAGGCATTTCTCAGCATTTTAAAAGAGTTCCTATTCTAAACTATTCTTCAGTATAAATCTACTGCTAAGGCAATCTTGATTTTTGATAGGCAGACTTATAGACTGATCTAGAGATCTTCCTTCTTCTCCCTTTCCGCAGTTCGTGCGTTTTGTTGATTTTTGCTTGGTATCCAATTGTCTAAACCAACAGAACAAGCAAACCAAGGACTTCTAGGAATTTAATCCAAATCAGCATACTGATCAGCATACTGTACAACTTAATCTGTACTACAGCTATAGGGGGACTCTACTACGACTAAACACTTACACAGGCCCCTACACTCGCTACATATGATACCGTACAGCAGACGACAGATCGAACGTTAAATGTATAGGTCTCTACCAGACTTTACGGATACAAACCCTGATACGACGCTAGCTAACTACGCCAGACGTGGAGCGATTGAACGCTTCCGAACGGCCGCTTTTTTCACGATTCGACGCGCGGGATGACGTTATACAGACACCGTCACCATGGCAACGCATATAGCAGCAGCATCAGCATCATCATCAACTATGTACGACTTTTATAAAACACAAACTCACAAAACTGAAAGTCTCAGTGTGTTGTAGGCCTAATTAGTTATTTCAAAGGGTGGAGGCGATACTGGACAGGCGCGGCATAGAGGCGAATGCCATGTGCCAGCTGATTATCTCCACAACTATCTCTCGTTCAGAGACATTATTTTGTCTTTGCTAATCTGTTGTATCGGTGTCGCCACCGAGGTAGCCAAATGCGTAATCCATAGATGTAAAAAACGTTCCAGGAAAAATTTAAAAAACGTTAAAAAACGTATAAAACGTGGCAAGAATAAAAAACGCTTAAAACGTTGAATAAAAAACGTTGGCCATAGTGTGTTTAACTTCTTGCCTAATGCCTAATGCTGTAAGTGCAGTATACCTGGAATTATAGTTTAGGTAGAGAGAAGTTTATTTAATTTCAATTTAGCTGTGTGGTCATAAGACAATAGCATTAAACTAACTAAATATAAGAGTTTAAAAAATCTTTTATTTAGTACATTTGGACAAACTAAGTAAACTACATCACTATGACTTATTAATTCGTTTCTGTGGTTTCAAAAGTGCTTCACAAAGTCTTTGACGGGATTTTCAATGCACTTTTTTTTAAAATAAAAAACGTTGAGCAAAATAAAGAAAAACGTTAAAAACGTAAAAAACGTGGAAAAAATAAAAAAAACGTTAAAAACGTGTTTTTACATCTATGGCATAATCCGATTATCACCGTTAATTCGTCGATCGATCGATCGTCGCGTCATAGCTCAGTGTTGACAGTAAGCTCACGCACATTTGGTTATAACTTGGAGAAACAAAACGAGTTAGTTATTCTATGTGGGTGTGGCTGTAAGAACGAGGAAGTGGCATTTTTTTCACTAAAGTGACTTTTTTCACTTACATTGTAAATACTCGGCGTTTTATGTACTTTTATATATTGTTCTATTGTCGCTGTAGCTGAGGCATTGCTGGCAGTATGTTGTCATTACTTTGTTCTAGGCCCACCCGCGGACGCAGATCCGCAGAATTTTGTGCGGACGCGGTCTGACAGCGGATCCAAAATAGACAAAATTTGCGGACGCAGTAAATGTGTTCAGATGAGATCAAGTCATGTTGCAGATATAAAACTTGAGTTGTGCAGCTTACTCCATATGTTGGTGCTGAGAATGAAATAACCATCTGCTTTTGACTAGCTGGCAGAATTTTGCAATGGGGATTTTAGCATTTATCTCTCACACTTTCTCCCCTTCCTGTTTTGTACTCTCCATTTTTCTACTTTTTCTTCCCTCTGCACCTGTTATATTTCTATTCAATTGAGCTGTTGTTTTTTGGAATGCTATAGATTAGTGGCCGAGACAGAGCTTGATTGCCGAAATGCATGTTTGCAATTTTTTGAGATGAAAAAATGCTGAACACAAATGACTGTCTGATAAAAGAAACTGCAGAATCATTATCTGCAGGTTGTTTGGTGTTTTCCAAAATCTTGTTTGTTTGTGTGCGGAAATGTATGTAAAATGGCTGTTTATGTACAGAGGTGATGAACAGTGAGTGATGGCAGAGAATGAGCTAGTACTTGGCATTGATCTGGGCACCACTACAGTGAAGGTGGTTCTTCTGAGAGTCTCTGATGAAGCGGTCATTGGAAGCTGGTCTCGTGAAACTAAAGCCTCAGTTGCAAGTGATGCAGGATCACATGGAAGTGAGCAGGACGTTAGCAGCATTATGTTGGCTGTCGACAACTGCATCAGCGAAATTCCCACCAATCTCACAGCACGAATTACCAAGATTGGAGTTTCCGGGCAGATGCATGGTCTTGTGATGTGGACTAAGCAGTCTTTAAATGTCACTGATCACAATTCCCTGGCTTCATCATCACCGTCAGCTGTGTCCAAAGAACTGACTACCAGCTGTTTTACGAAGCTAAGTAATCTGTACACTTGGCAGGATGGAAGGTGCAGTACAGAGTTTCTGTCGAGCATTCCAACTCCCAAGTCCCACCTGCGGATTGCAACCGGCTTCGGCTGCTGCACTTTGTTCTGGTTGAGTCGTCACGAATCTGGGTGTTTGGAGCGCTACCGCTGTGCTGGGACTGTGCAGGATTTTCTGGTGACCATTCTGTGCAATCATGATGCACCAGTAATGAGCACTCACAACGCTGCCAGCTGGGGATATTTTGACCCCGTCACCATGACCTGGGACACTGACGTGTAAGTTGTGTTTTTCATTCAGCTGTGATTATTTCAGATTGGTCTGATTAACAAAATTGAGACAGACACACACACACATTTCAAACATTTTTTTACTCCTCGCGTGCTACGTTCCTATCGTAACGAAGAGGAGTATATAAGATCAGTGTAATGTTGAGGATCGACTGACCGACCGACGAACGACCGACCTCTGTTCCTGGAAGAGCCTTCCTGGAAGAACTTCAAACGGCCATATCTTCATAATGGTGCTAGATAGACGCATGGTCACTATGGACCACCCATAAAAAGGCAACCCCCGGGAGTCGAATGGTCACGTGACGTCATCAGTCCCGAAAAGGTCAAACTCGTGACCCCATTATCTTTGAGGCGCCATATCTCCATAACGCTGCTAGATAGACGCATGGTCACTATGAACCACCGATAGGAAGTCGACCCCCGGGAGTCGAATGGTCACGTGACCGATGACATCACGTGACCTCAAAAGTCATTATGGACAAGACCATGCGCAGTTGATGCTGTCAGCGAGGTGATGCTGTCAGCACCGCTATTTCTCATTTTTGTTTAAAGAGCTGGCTGTTCTATGGAGTTAATCCAGGTTTGGCTGAGTCAGAAAAGTAAACATTTTGTAATTTGCAATATTACTTATAATGATCACCTATGTTTTTCACATAGGGCCTGTACTGTTTTTTTTAATTCTTACTTTCTTTATGTTTGCGTTATGCTACTGTCTAAATTGTGTACTCTGTCTATGTTTTATGGGCTTTGTGCTTGACTAAAATAGGATATTAGTTGACTAACAAATAGCTACGTCTTTTGACATTCTGTTACTCAGTTGTCAGTGTGAGAGTACAAAAGTACTCAAGTTTCTTTTTTTGCTTATTCTGCTTGTTTGCTACTTTATGGGTAAAGACAGCACTGCAGTCACGCATGGTTGTGAACTTGCTGTTTGTCTGTCAGTTATTATTACTGAAAAATTGTGATTATTTGCAGCGGTTAGTAATGGAAATCTTTTATTTACTACAACATAACGGCTGAAGAAACAGACATTAAAACAGATAATGCAACTGAATTTTAACTAGCAGCAAGTAACACAACAGTTATTGGAATGGGCTAAAATAACAGTGTGTCAGGATGTTTTTTCTTACATTTTAATCATGATGCTACATGTTGTTGACATTGCGTAGGCTGTCAAAGATGAACTTTCCAGTACGTCTGTTGCCATCGGTGATGGAAGCCGGTGCTTGTGCAGGAGTGACAGCACGGTGTTGGCATGGTATTCCAGCTGGTACTCCAGTCACCGCAGCAATGGGTGATCTCCAGTGTTATATGCTCGCAACTCGCCTCACTGACACAGATGCGGGTTTGTGATTTGCGGTTTGGACATCGGTTCTTGGGATTCTGAAGTTATCGGAATCTAAACTGTATGCAGTTCTGCACAGACTGCTGCAAAAAGTTGTTAGATTTAATGTTGATATTGTTCATTTACTGGTAAATTTGGTAATTTTATTTTTCTGAAAAAATTTTTCAGTTATAATTATTAAAAAAATTTGCTATCATATGTTGTATTTTTTTGTCAGCAATATAATTTTATAATGTGCATATTCAATACATTTTTATAAATTAGCTACATGTAATTTTTAATTATAATTTTTGTTTTTGGATTAGTTGAGTTATAATTCTGTTTCAGTTATATTTGTGGTTTGTGTTTTTTTGTGTTTATGTGTTATAATTTTATTTTATGTTATAATTTAGTAGTTCGTATACTTGTTATAATTCCTGTAACTTGTTTTATATACCGGTAGTTTATTGTCACAATTTGCTGACTGAGTTAGTTTAGAATTGTTATTATTTTCCATTGTGTAATATGTGTTCAGTCATAAACGTTGGTACATCATCTCAGTTCACGTTTCTTATGCCAGACGGATTTGTTCCATCGGCCAACAACATAGATAAGTCCTCACCAGTGGAATATGTTCCATTCTTTGCGGGTCGATATTTATCAGAGACAGCAAGTCTCAATGGTGGAAATGTTCTGGCTGCATTTGTCAACATGCTTTGTGATTGGCTGCAAGAATTTGGTTTGTAATCTGTTGTTACACTGCTAAAGATATCGGAATTTTCGGTCGGATCAATCCGGCAATTGGGCAATGTGGGCCCAACGTATTTCATGAATAAAAAACTTCCACATTCATTGTAGTTCTGTTCGATGTGTATAACCTCAAGTTTTTGTTGTTTTTGGTATTTCAAAGTAGAATTTTTCAAGTATGTGCCCAGGACTTCACATATCTGAATCTGGCCCCTGTTAGAATCAATCACTAACAGAGTTTATTGACTATTTTTGCATAAGTCATTGTGAAAGTACTGTGTACGCCATTACAAATTTGAAACATTTAACGTGTGTCATGTGCAATTAGCAGTCATTTGAGAGGCTGCTACATACTTTTGTAGTAAATCAGACAAGTAAGCAAGTTAGCTCAGCTACGTGAAATAACGTATCATTTATTTATCACGTGTCTTCAATCATACACTTATCAGATCTTACCTTGTCAGTTTTTTCCATTTGCAAATCCTGCAGATGGATCGAGTACAAAGTTGCTGTATGCCTATATAAAAGGTTCTTCACAGAAGTACGCCGCAGTCCACTGGTTCCTGTTGCCGATCTGCCCGACCGTCGGACATCACGCTCTGCTGGCGGCACCAATTTCCTGCTGGTGCCATTTGTCAGACTCTCAACTGTCTGTATCTGGAGCAAAGCTAATTTAATGCATAGCTAATTGAATTGTCAATATCTGGAAAAGTAGGCCTAAAGGTCACTTAGTTCTAGACGCTTTCCATAGCATAACCTCCTGGCTTCATCCGTGTTTAGGCCTAAGGCTGAACTGTTTATTATGTATATCTTGAATAGCTCTTATTAAGGCAACTTTGATTGACTGATCTGTGAACGGGACAGAATTGATTGATAGTTGACAGAAGTGTTGTGTTTGCGAAATGTGTTAGGTTGTACACCGACAGGTGAAGAGGTGTGGAGAAAATTGAGTTCTTACGCTGACGTAGAAGAGATGGACGATAATAATAATGACGACTTTAACATGACACATGAAACGGCACATCTTCGAGAACGACACTGTGCTGATCATCACTCGGCAACCAGTACAAAACTTCTTGGCAAGCGACATAATGCTGACGATCAATTTACGGATGCCATGGCACGTGCTAAACGACATCGTGTCCAAGTTGAAGAACAACACAGTGCTGCCGATGATGGTCGTCTTTGCATCGAGACGACACTTCTTGGTGAACGGCACAGTGCCGATCGTCGAGGAGTCAACGTCGTTGGAGCTGTTCCATCCAACACATCCCTGCAGACAGTCTTTCGCTCAATATCAACGGGGATCATCACCAATCTACGGTCGATGTCTCCGCCCACGGAGCAGCTGGTTGGCCTGCGCAGAATCATTGGTAGTGGAGGGGCACTGGTCAGGAATTCCGTCATGTGCAAGGCTGTGACAGACTTGTACAATTTGCCGCTGGTGATAAACAGCCAGTCTGACACTGGCGATTCGGCTGTCGGCGCTGCTATGGCTGCTGGACGATTTCTTTGAATGTTACCCACTCCATCTGTAACCCTATTGCCACTACTATTATCACTACTGCTACTACAGGGTGTGCCAAAAAAATGACCCAACTTGTTTTTGTCAGGAATTCGTCAAATCTGCGCCAAATTTGACAATTTTTGGCACACAAATAGCCAAGACGATAGAATTATGTGAGGACACTCATTGTCCACCTCATGTGATTTATGTCAATGCACTAGCGTGTAAAACGAAGATGCTCCAAATTGATACATTACATGGTGACTATCAGTATCAGATTGCTCACTTTTTATTATCAATTTGACAGAGAGTGCCGTTTGACGTAATAATTTTGTGGTATTAAATATTTTACGCTGAAAAGAGCAGAGAACAAAATAACTGATGAGCTCAAAACGCATTTTATCCATAAATGAGTGCTGTGGATTTTGACCATTTTGATCGTTAATGCCACTGTCAGTCATGGCGTCACGTCTAAGCCATTATGTACACTTTGGGCATAAATTCTGATAACTTGAAAGCAACTTGTTACGCAGATATATAATTATGCAGAATAAATTACATTTTAGTTTATTGTGTTTTTAATTAAGTCGTTAGAACATTTACAGAGACAACAACTCAGCATTATGCAACAATTTGGAGCATCTGCGTTCTACACGGTAGTGCATTGACATAAATCATGTAAAGTAGACAACGAGTCTACCTAAATTGTATCGTCCTGGCTATCTGTATGCCTAAAAGTATCAAATTTGGTGCAAATTTGACAGAGTTCTGACAAAAACAAGTTGGGTCATTTTTTGGCACACCCTGTATAATGCTAGTTTGCTTGGTGACATAACATACGGTGTCAGACTTAGGCCTATAATAATCAAAGGGTCTTGGGTTCGACTCTCGGTCGTGTCGCTATCAAGTGGTTACTACTTGGATGTTGACTGACAGCTAAACCATCTCGGTGTATAACCAACACGAAAGTAAACTCAGCCTTCCGTCTCTCCGGGGTAGGTAAATCGAGTACCGGCCTATGTGGCTGGGGTTAAGGTGGGGTGCGTTCGCTTGCGTCGGGTGGCAGGTGTTAGGTGTGATCTCGTATGGCAGGTGACACTCTGTGATTCTGTGACGGATTTCCCATAAAGAGCTATTCACAACCTTTGACATTCCATTCAACATTCCATTGTTTGAAGTGTTTCCAATTTTACACGGTTTTAAGGCCAACTTAGTGTTTCGCGTTAAGAGATTTGCTGTCTAGCTTACCGGTGTAATGTCACGGTGTTTCATAAAAAGGGATCCCTTTTTGTTTTTTCATAATTTACTCAAATGATGATCGATTTACACAAAAAATTTTACCAGTTGTAGCTGAAAAATACTTATTCAAAATATTGCAACAAAATATGGCAGTTGATTAAATATTCTTTGCTAGTTCTGACGTAATGCTGACGTCAAAATGTATCACTGGTACAAACTGGATAGTCTTAGCTGGAGCTGTCAATTGCTACCCTGCTCCAATGGTAAAAAAAAATCTGCTTCATTCATGACAAATTGTTGAAGTTTTACAGTCACAGTTACAAT
>Ga0209671_1008876_pt1 | contig 10526 bp, 5 predicted proteins | sample WorMetHERISLAND2_2_FD_187401 | JGI IMG/M metagenome (GOLD analysis project Ga0209671, IMG submission 187401) | Marine gutless worms symbiont microbial communities from Max Planck institute for Marine Microbiology, Germany - Olavius geniculatus... | ecosystem: Host-associated > Annelida >...
TATCCATGAATATATCCATGTGTGGATATCAGACTTCAGCCATCCTGTGGATATATCCATGGATATTGTGCTGTCGCATTTGCTAATTAAACTGAATATTTAAGTGTTCTATCTCTATATTATATTTTCTGTATGTCGTTTTTACTCTTCATTTCTCGTTTATTGAGTCAAGTTAATAATCAGTGACATCAGCACGTCATTATTTAGTTAGCCTAAATTAATTTGTGTGCACTACAGCAGCAACAGATCTTAATCTATGGTGCTTTAATACTGTTGTGTGGGCAACAAACGGTCTATGACTTTGTGAGATTATTTTCATTCTTTTTTTATCAAACGCTGACAAAATTACAAACGTTTTGGATTCCTAACTAATTTAATGCTAGTAGGAAGTACAAACCAAGTGATCTTCAAACCGTTCACTCTATCTATACCTGTAGGCGTACATGAATGCAACATGCGTCTTGGAGAACAAAAATCCCAGCTGTTGCTTCGATGGGCTGACCGTACCGCCTATATCTGAAGGCCAGTGTCCGACTTCCGGTTGCGAAAAGATAGCGATTTTCCAGAGTGACTGCAGTTCCATACAGATCTTGTGACGTTGCTATACTGGACGCTAAAATCAGTGCTAGAATAAGGTACGGTAATTTGGCGCACGTAAGTGACGGCTGCAGGCAGAAGCATTGCATTCAAAATTGCAGGCAAAAAGCTGCAGATAGAGACATGGTTAATTTCAACAGCTTATAGGTAGTCGTTATCGCCCTATCCAACGGTATCGTCAACTCCTTACGACGTACCGTTTAGCCACAATGCATTTGTTACAATTAAAAAGACGACTGAAAGACGACATATGGTACCCAAGGCTCAACGGTCGGCTATAGCAAGGGCAATAAAATAATTACGGTAGATTTTTATGACAGCCGGGAAATACTTTTCTAAAATCATATTTCAATGCAAAGTGTTTTATTTCTTTACTTTTATTTATTTTTAGCAGTTTCACAAAAAAAGCGTTTGAGGGAATGGACGCTCTGGCACTGCTGTCTTTCGCGAAAATTTAGTGGCTATTGACGCACGATAGGCGTCTGTGGATATGGAAATATCCATGGATATCCATGGATATCCACGGAAAATCTGTGGATATGGATATGGATATGGATGGCAAATTTCATATCCACGGCAAGCCTGATTAAGACCGTCTGTTGCATTTTCGGACAACAATTTTCTGACAAGAAGATATTCCAACAATTTTGGGGGAGGGGACAACCGGGACATTTGCATTTTCTGCCCCCTGCTACGATGCCTGTGTATAAGCCTATCTGTGACGGAAAATGTAAGAGCAGCTATGGTACAGCAGTGTACATGCTATATTGAGGCGTGTATGGATGATGCGCGTATAGTAGGTGCACGCTAGGAGACTGTCAATCATATCCCAATGAACAGCGAGCGGCAGCATGCAGTAGCAGCGCGAACGTTCAGCATCCGTGCGTGCAGTGGATCGATTGAGCTGTACTCCTTGCGGACTGTTAGCTTCGTCTGCATGGCCTCTCCACGCTGCAATAGGGATTGATCGGTTGCTGATTTGCTAAACGTTTGTATTTACCTAGCTCTGACTGAATAAACTCACCGTAACTGAGAGGGATGCGTCCTTGAGGACTTTCTTCGACATTGAAGTGAAGACATCTCGAGAACGAAAACAATCGTGGATTTGGCCTTAGCCTCGAAAAACACTGGCCTTGAGAATGCTGCCCTCAAACCCGCCCTGGTAACTAATGAATTTCTGCAAATGTTTCGACTCTGAGTGAAACAAAACACAGGTTGCCGAAACGGCAACAGATTAGTAAGATGAGGTTTTAATTTTATGCACGCAGCGACAAAATGTCCGCTATCTCTGTCTATCGCCTTAGAAAAAAAATACAAGCTAAATCTGTGCGGCGATGGAGGAATATCTGCAAAACTACACATTTCATTTCTCGGCTGCAAAACGTTCAAACGACAGCAGCAGCAAATGTCGCGTCAGCTGGCGCAGCTGTGTGGTAGTGATCAGCGACGTCGTTCGTTCGATGGACGGATGCGTGGAAGGCTTGGTGGGCGCCGCTATAGAACGACGCGTCTTGCTCCTGCTACTGCTGCTGCTGCTGCACTCACCCAGTCACTGGCTGTGGTCAGCCGTCGTGGTCACTCCGCTGCGTTGGTCATTCTTGTGTCGTCCGATCACCGAACTGACCAGTGAGTCAGCACCGTCGGACAGCAGACTAGTTTTGCGAGCAAGGCCTTTTCTATAGCGTCGCCGTGCGCGCTGTAAGTTTTGTCACCGAGCGACAGAGAAAGAGGGAAATCGTCAGCAGGAAAGATGAGTGGCTCAAAGATGTTCGAGAATTTCCTCTTTAACTACAACATGACGTTCATCAAATTCACAAAGGTAGGCTTAAATGAGCGGACAAAGCGACAGAACTTAACCGAACTGGAATGAGCTTATTTTTTGTTTCATTATTACTTCATTACATTCTTTGTCGCTTTAAACGAACTTCAGCAAAGAATGACTTTCTCCCAGAATATTGTGACTTGAATAGCATTGCAATTATTGTGCCAATAACGAAAGCAAAAACGCTTAGATGCAATTAGTATAGGTGCAACTTGCAAGTGGTTTATAGTGCTGGAGCAACTTTCAGGTATGTAATACCCTGTTTACACGATCAAGCGAACATCGAGCAATCATCGAGCAAACATCAAGCAAGTGCATTGAAAATAAACGTGCACGACGTGTGCTCCAACTGCTCGATGTTTGCTCGATGTTTGCTTGATGATTGTTTGATCGTGTAAACGGAATATAAGCCTCATCGCGGGCCTTTTGCAAGCAACCTTGAGCAAGTTGCTAACCTACTATATGCTCAGATCAACTCAGCCTCTACCCTCAGCGGGATGGTAAGTGCTTACGGGCTATGGGGTGAAAGCCTATAGCGTAGCTGATTGGAACAGTGGGATGTCTGCTAGCTGCTTCTCGAGCCTAACGTGTTTTTGTTGGCTTCTGCAATGGATGGCCGCATAGTGGGCTGCGGTATTATTAGCTCACACCAATCAGCTGCCACTTCCGAGATTGTAAAACGCTTTTGGTTACGAGTGTTGACTCATGTAAGCAGTGCTGTATCGAGTATAGGACTTTTTAGGCCTATGCCAGCTTTTCCGTAGCTAAATCTTCGTACAAGGCATAGATGTTAAAAACATTAATTTGCAAATAAAAAACATTAAAAACATGTTTTTAACTATTATCAAAAAACGTAAAAACGTACATAAAAACATTGAACTACATTTAGCACAATAACATGTTAAAAACAAAAGCCGGCCATTTGTGAAGACAAAAACCGGAATGTATGTTATTATGTAACCGTGATTATGGTACAGATCGAAAACAGGACTAAACGCAATTTGCACATGATAAATGCATTATATTTGTAATTTTGTACGTTTATGTTTTAATAAAAACAAAAACACGACATTAAAAATAGGACAAAAACATAAGAAAAATAAATAAAAATCATAAAAACGTGTTTTTAAAACTTTTATTTAAAAAACATTTAAAATGTTTTTACATCTATTTAAAGTGCTTTTTGGTTGTATAAAATTAATTGGCAAAACATTGGCCTGGGTCGAAAACAAGACCGTGTGTTGCCTCCGTGTTGGCCAAGCACTTTAATAATGGAGTAAAGTGCCTTTAATTTTCGTTGGAATTTAAGAGAGCAGCTATTTTTTTGTTTGCTTCAAGTGTTAGCGCAGCATAAGTCCCTAGTCATGTTAGGGTGTTACTTCTCGTGAATAGGCTAGTCTTATGCATCTTTTATGCTACCTATGTCTAGGGCGGTAGTGGGACAGTTTGCATAGTGCCTTTGTTCTCTGGGTTGGGACGCAATGCATAGCGGCGTCAAAGGTTGTGGCGGGCAAAAAGAAAAGCAAATGTATAACAATGAAACAGCTAAAAACAAAATCACAAAAAATACAATTTACTTACTTACACGTTTATTATTTGCAGCATTTTTCTCCGAAAATCAGCCTGTCCAGTAAGCGTAAAAGTACTTTAAACTAATTCAGATACAGAAAGTTCCGCGCAACCCCTCCGTTGTCCGCTATGCATTCCGTCCTTTTAGACATCAAAGGCACTATGCATAGCGTCTACCAATCGTCTAGGGCCTATAGACTGCATCGTCGATGTTGTTCTATTCTTGCTATAGAAGCGTTCGGAGTGCACAACCGTCCGACGAGATTTCTGCTTTATTGCAGCGTTGGCATTGTACTGCCGCCATCTGCCGGTATATCGATAAATACCAACGGATCGCTGCCGGATTTAAAGTGCTTTATGGTTGTATAAAATTAATTGGCGGAACATAGGCCTTTAAGGAAACATCCCGTTTGATTCCCACCAACGAACTCCACTTTGCTTTTCGGATCCCACATATTATGACTCATCGTATTTCGTCGAAGTCCGTATATATAGCTTTCCGAGTAAGCTATAATGCGACAGACAGACAGACAGACAAACGGACGGACGATAATTGCATTATCTCCATCCTTGGGCGGCGTGCGCGTAATTAAAGTTACGACGTTGAGTGCGAAGCCGTGAGCACGTTAATCGAATAAGAATCGATTTGTCTGTCGGCCGAGGCGAGTTTTGATATATCATAATTGATATTTCAGTTGGCATAGGGCGGTTTGCATAACGCCGTTTGTGGTGCTTAATTGGCTGGCTGTTAGACTGCGCTTTGCCCGTCGGACAATTCGTTAATTCTAACGGACATTCGTTCGTGTGTATATAGCCGGAAGTAAACTTATATGTCCAAGCTACACTACTCTGAATTGTAGCGAATTTGGACAAATCGTGCAACAAACTTTATGCGACATCTTGCGAGAATCTTGTAATTGCAAATCAAGCTTCTGTTGCCAATGATTGTCGATTCTATATTGCGTCCTAGCATGTTTCTAAATACAACAATAAGCTGATATGTCGCTAGGATGGGCCGACCGTACCGCCTATATCCGAAGGCCAGCGTCCAACTTTCGGTCGCGGAGAAGAAAGCGATTTCCCAGGGTGATTGCAGTCCCATATACCATGGACAACTGGATAATAGCTAGAATTAAAGGTCTCCTTGCATAGACCTACACTTTATGGTGACGCTCGTTATCACCCCATCAAACGTCACCATCGCCGACCCTTTACGATGTATGCCTACGGTTTAGTCAAAATAAACTGTGGTCCATAAAAACGTGCCACTTTTATTTTGGTTGAATAGCGCCGTGAAACATTAGCTGGTTTTAATAATTTTTAGGACGCGACATCAGGAAGAAACTCGACACAAATGACTCTAGTTTTGACCACCTCACTTTAATACTGTCGCTACACTACCTTGTGAAATGCAAGTTATTGAACCTGCTGTTGGCGAGTGGTGTCAACGTATGCAGCTTGCATTCGTGCTAGAGGAGGACATTTTGAGCACATGCTGTAATAAAAATGATGTGATGCGACGCGTTGACTTTTTGAGAGACAATAATTGCCAATCATGTTTGTCGCTTTTCAGTTAATCATTTCTGCTCTGACGCGTGGGCTATCCGGTATGAATTCATTATTGTAAATGGCCAAACTACGACTTCTGCATTTCACGAGGTAGTGCAGCGACAGTATTAAAGTGAGATGGCCAAAACTAAGAGTCATTTGCGTCAAGTTTCTTCTTGATGTAGCACGCCAAAAATTATTAAAATCGGCCAATGTTTGGCGAAGCTATTCAAAAAATAAACGTGGCACGTTTTTATGGACCACGGTGTACATGCGTTATAGACATATGACAGCGTGAGACGACAAGCATTAGACAGATGATATATCTTACCAAATGCTTGACGTAACGTAACGGTCGGCCAAAAATTACGAACATTATAGAACGAGATGATGAAGCTGTTCACTTTCTTTGATTTTTTGCGTGTGAAAGTTTTATTAATATTCTGACGCGGGCGTCTCGTCTACGAACTACGATACAACGTCATGTTGATAAACTTACCAGTGGGCTGTTGGCAGTATTGTGGGGAACTTTTTTCTTAAAATTTTAGGCAAAACTGCAAAATTTGAGAATAAGAACATAAATTTTTGGCGAAAAAAAACTAGCGGCAAAATTGAAGTTTGGAACACCTTGTCGGAAATTTGCAAGTTTCTGCCCCACTTACTTTTTTACTACGACGCCGCTGTTACGAGTTTATTTTTTACATTTTTGCTTTCATTATGTCACGCTGGTGCACATTTTGTAATTTTGTTGTAGACCCATGTACAGCATGTTGTACAGCTGCAGGCCGACAACAAATCGGCGTATTGGAGTGGTGGTCTGAACGTTGTATCGATTGCATAAGTGCTGCTGTTCGTTCAAACCGCCTGCGACAGTTATCACGCCACGCACTGCGACAATTTTTGGCGCTCGCGAGAAAAACCAGCATCATGCAAGCGACTGCCATGCACGCAAAGTGCTCATCAGCGGCGCTGCCAAATTTTGCGCGTTGGAAGCCGGGCGTTAGGATAGCCAACACTTTAGGGCACTTCTACGTGTGTTGCATAATTTGAAAAGTAAGTAGGTTTCACTAAGAAGTGTTCGTGTAGTAATAGAAGACACCGGTGCATGGTAGGCCTATGTGTTGTCTGCTTTTTACTGTCAACAAATCCACGTGACATATGAGCGAAATGTTAATTTTTGCAGCCCCCAGAAGCGACGGCAGTATTGTTTTCAGCATCGTCGCTGAGTTTTTACGCGCGAAAGCAGCTACTGCCTTCAGCGCATCTTAGCCATCCCAATTCTGTCCGTCCGTCTGTCCGTCTGTCTGTTACACGGGTGGATCAGTCAAAAGCGGTGCAAGTTAGAATCACCAAAAATCTTCACCGTCGGCTGCCAGGAAGACTCTAGTTTCAGGAACCGTAAAGCTTTTCCATAAATTTGAAGGGAGTCACTTTGAACGAGGGCGCTAAATGAGAGCGGGTGGACAAAATTTGCGATTTTTGGCCAGTAAGTCGCTGTATCTCAGAAACGGTGCGAGATAGAGCCTAGGTTACTATTAATCACTAATAGGAAGTCGTACACTGGCTCTCGATTGGCGCCGAATTTTATGACCTTGAATGACCTTAAATGCCAAAATAGAGGGTTTTTATGGATTTTTTGGCGATTTTGGGCTGCGACACAAGTCTATATCATTCACAACTGCTATAGGCTTTCGCGCGTCTCGTGAGCATTAGCTCAAATTTCTTGTTTGTCAACTCCAGAATCGCTGCATTTAGTTTGATGGAAGTTTGCGTGATTGTGCACTTTAATAACGTTTTGAAACTATTGTATTTTGAGGTCATAGGTTAAAAATTAAGGTCGCTTGAATTTGTTGTGTGCATGATACTGCTGCTAGCCGCGGAGAGTACTTAGCTTTAAGGAAGCAAAGACAGTCTTTTTGTGGCAAAGATTTGGTCTGAAAAGCTTGCAAAACTTCCTGGCAGAAACTGTTGTACGCATGGTGATATTTTGGACAAGAAACATTGCGGCAAAGTTGACCGGTCTCGTAATTGTAAATTGGTCAATGACAAACGGCTGAAATTACTTAAAAATTTAATGAAGTATGCAATATATTTGCAATGGAGAATCGCTCTTGATATATGCTATGCACCATGTGGCAGTGTCTGCCGTATGTTTGTTGTGGTGTCCGTATATAACCCGTCGGACGTACTCCCTCCAGGACGAAGCCCCTCCCCCTAGGACAGAACCCTTCCCCCGCTACCGGCACGTCGTGTCCCAGATAGACTAAAGCTACCATTTTTATCCTAATTTACAGATCTTGTGTCAAACAATTTTTCTTTAAATTGCAGTGATCATGTTGATATTGTAGTGTTTTCATAAATGGCCTACACTGCTGGAAATTTGTCAATTAATAGCCTTTCACAATTCATAGTCCTTGACTTCTGATATGTAATATTAGGCGGAAAGTGGAGGGATTCTGTGCTGTATATAAGGGAGTTATGTCCTTGGGGGTTCGGTTCTACTTTCGTTTGTTGTGCTGAAGATATAGCACACTGAGAATCGATGTTAGCAACGGATTAGTAGCAGCTGCGCCCCCGGCATTTAGTCATTGATCTGACAATGAGGGCACGAAGATTAACTTAGCCCGAACACACGATCTTTTCTCGACTTACGTTTGCAGTACATACTGTGATTAGAGTTTGATATACTATGGGTCATTCGCAGAAACGCATCTATAACTAGAAAAGCACTCGGAGAGCGCAGACCTCCGCCAAGCATATTGATTCGACACAACAATGTTAACGAAAATTTCAAAGTGATCCGGTATTCAGGATTCCTTCCGGATCACCCCCAAAATTGAATCACTTGTAGTTTTTGCCATTCCCGACATTCCTTGGAAATCTCAGAAACATCTTTCCATAACTTTTTGAGTTATCTTGCTAACACACAGACAGACAAACAAACTCTGGCAAAAACATAACCTTCTTGGCGGAGGTAAATATGCTCGAATGTCGTTCCAGGTTTTGCTTAGAATTAATGTAAGCTTATGTCTGGTGCCAGTTAGTACTGGGACACCAGAGAAAATGGGCTCCCCTACTTTTGTGACCTTTTTCTCTTTTCAGTCGACTGTATAAGACCTACGTAAGTAACGGTCCAGCTTATATTACAGTTGTCTGTCGTCCACCGTCGTATGTTACAGATGTATTGTGGCTAAAGGGTAAGTCGCAGGGGGTCGGTGATGGTACCATCGGATAGGGCGCTGGCGACTTCCTATAGGCTGTCGATAGTAATGATGTCTCCATCTGCAGCGCTTTGGCCGCAGTATTCAATGGAAATTTTTAAGCTATAAGTAGCTGTGTCTCGGAAACGGTGAAAGATAGTGCCAATGTTGCTATCGATCACTAATAGGAAGTCGCATACGCTGTTTCGGATGATATAAAAATCATCGATCTTGCATGTTTTTTGAAGGTTTCTGACAACCAGCGCATTAGAGGTTTTTAACACACACATCTTTATTTACCGTATTCAGTAGACAAAAAATAAACAAGGAATAGACAAAGAAAATAATAAAACTTAACTAGAAATTAACTAAGACTTAACTATAATGTAATATAATGTCTATAGTCAGAATTCAGTTGATGCAGCAAGACAGCAGAGATTACATAAAAAGTTATTACACTGGCTGAACCGTGACAAAAATTTTTTTACGTCTACAAATTGCATCAGCTACAGATAAACAATTGAACATATTCTAAAGATAATGCGCTATATAAATTTACATTTGACATTGACATTGAACCAGTACGGTCGGCTATCCTAGCGACAGCTGGGTTTCTTGTTTCATGCAATTAAGTCTATTCCGATGCCATTCATGTCTGTCAAGAGTTACCACAGTCTGCTATTTACTCGTTTTTTGGAAGGTTTTTATTGACTGCGCTTCTTCACTTCGCTGGTTCTCTGCTCTGGCAGTGTTGTTCTTGGAACCCGGCAAAGCAAGAGATTTGAGCAAGGCAAAATAGAGAAAGGAAAGGTAAAAGGGAAAAGGGAGGAAAATGGAAAGGGAGGAATGGGCTTTGTCACCACCCTCTCGTGACAAATAACCAATGCCACTGTTCCGTGACTGTTTGCCAATCGTGTGCGCACAAATATTTACTGCACTTGATTGCCTGGTGCCGCCGCTGCTATACGATTAATAATGTTCCCATAGTTTCCACCCAGCACAGCGCCCGCAACAAAAACAGCCTAAGTATACACCGGCCACTTCTGTTCTGTCTTTGCGTTTCGGTCGTTGCTTCGTTTACGTTAGCTGCGTCCGTTGCGTGCATTTCTTGCTTCACTTGCGTCGAATACGTACGTAGTGGCCTTCTTGCATTGTGTGCGTTGCGTTGGATGAAAGCCACCAGGCTCAGAGAGTGACTACATATGCGACAAAACCTCGCGTACGACAAAAACAGGGCGGAGCTACGTATACAGTGCACCACCAGTGGCGTCCCGTGCGATGGCGCTGCCAAACCCGAGCTGATAGACAGCTCCACTGTACGTCGATCGGTGGCGGATTCAGAATGTTGGAATAGGGGGCAGAAGTGTAGGGGGTGGGGCCTAGGGAGCGGGCTGTGTCCCCTCCCCAGAAATTTTTGTTTAATTTTTTTTAATAATGCATTTTTGCGCGAAAATTTTACTTAGTTATAAAATGCGTCTAATCAATAGTGGGGAGATGATCGCCTTTTGCCCTTCGTCCCAAATTTTGTATCCACCGCGCACTGCTGTACAATATAGTTCTACGTAGCCCGCCCTGTTTTTGTTGCACTCGAGGTTAATACGGTGTTTACACGATCGAGCAAACATCGAGCTGGCTCAAGCAGGCCTATTGGAACCCCGCCCCTGGCTCAAATGTAGGCCTATGCTTAGGCTGTTAGCCCACAGCCGATCACGTGTTGTATAGGCCTCCCAATTACAACCCGCCCGCCCTCCTAATTAGCATGCTAATTACCACAGAACGTCGAGCTAGCA
>Ga0209671_1008877_pt1 | contig 10526 bp, 5 predicted proteins | sample WorMetHERISLAND2_2_FD_187401 | JGI IMG/M metagenome (GOLD analysis project Ga0209671, IMG submission 187401) | Marine gutless worms symbiont microbial communities from Max Planck institute for Marine Microbiology, Germany - Olavius geniculatus... | ecosystem: Host-associated > Annelida >...
CATTTATGGTGTGGTGGGATATATAATAATCACATTATTGCAAACCTCTAGCTGGATTTTAAAGGGTTCTACATCTAAGGGGGGACAGGAAAAGGGAGGGAAAGGGGAAAAGGGGCAGGGAAAGGGAAAAAAAGGAGAAAAGGGAGAGGGACGAAAGGGAAAAAAAGCGGAGAGAAAAGGAAACGAGGCCCCCCAATTGAAATTTTTGGCTACACGACTGCTCAAGACATTATAATGGACCACTAAGCCTTTACCATAAAGTAATTAGCACAGGGTGAACAAACACATACACTGAGTTCGGTGACACACGAGTCGATCTGCTGCTGCACAGATACTGCCTGGTTCTCCATAGATATCAACTCGTTGCGTAACCGCTCTATGTTCTGATGTTTACTTCGACAGTTCTGGGCAGCACGCCGCGAGTCATCGTCTATAAATAATTCAACAATAGAAAGCACAAACTACACAGTTCAAAATTGAAGTGCTATATAAAGAACTAACTAACTTAAGACTAGATATAAAGCAGCAAAATCAAAGCGAAATAAATCAAAGAAAAAGTCACTAAAAATGACAAAAAATGCAAACTGAAAATAAAATGTCTCCGAAAAAGAGGCTGAAGTGAATTCCAAATGCAGTTAATACGATTGTTAAGACTCTTTTGTTGGAATGTTAACTGAGAATGCAGGACCTACAAACAGACAACACTGATGGTAAACATGGTAAACATAATTCACTGATATTTAATTAATTTGATTAACTCAGGTCTTTTACTAAACAATAACTCTTAACCTTTAGCAGTGATGTATATACAGGGTGGTTTTAAAAAACGGCACAACGTTTACAGCACCATAACATTGCAACCATACATCGCAAAATCATTTGATTTACAGCAAAATGTTCCGAAAAAATTCTTTACATGACTACGGTCAGTGTTTAAATACAACAGTTAAATATTCTTTGTTTTTGGCCCTGGCAAGTGAACTATTCAAAACAGTACCACCTTCGATGCATCGTGGTCCATAAAAACGTGCCACTTTAATTTTTTGAATAGCTCCGTGAAACACTGGTCGATTTTAATAATTTTTGCAAGCAACATTTAAGAAGATACGTAACGCAAAAATATGTAGTTTTGGTCATCTCACCTTATTGTTGTTGCTACACTACCTTGTGAAATGCAAAAGTCATAGTTTGGCCGTTGACAACAATGAAGTTATACTGGGTAGCACACACGTCAGCTCAAAAATTAACTGAATAGCAACAAACACGATTGGCAATTACTATCTCTCAAAAGGTCATGCGTGTCACATCACATCCTCTTCATTTCAGCATGTGCTCAAAATGTCCTTTTTCAGCACGAACACAAGTGGTAGACAATCCACCACTTGCTAACAGCACGTTCAATAACTTGCACGACTCACGGCGGCCCACTCGCTGTTGACGCGTCATTTCAGTTTGTCTACTTGCGATTTAAAAATGAAGACGAAGTAACAGCTTTTCAATTTTTTTGTGGTCTCAGTAATTTTCTGAGCTGACGCATGCACTACCCATATGAATTCATTGTTATCAAAACCCAAACTATGACTTTGGCATTTCACAAGGTAGTGTAGTGACAACATTAACGTGGGGTGGCCAAAACTACAGACTTTTGCATCAAGTTTCTTCTTAATGTTGCCTGCCAAAAATTTTCAAAATCGGCCAATGTTTCACGTATTGAATAAATTATCGTGGCACGTTTTTAAGGAACACGGTGTCAAGGGTAATACTGCTTTTGTATAGTTCACTTGCAAACGGCAAAACAAAGAATATTTAACTGTTGTATTCCAACACTGACTTTAGTCATGCAAAGAATTTCTTTCAGAACATTTTGCTGAAAACCGCATGACTCTGTGATGTATGGCTGCAAAATTATGGTGCCATAAACTTTGTGCCGTTTTTTAGACCACCCTGATATGTCAGTTTCGAAATTCAGATTACTGATAAGTTAATTGCCAGAGCAGAATAACCTTCGATCAGGTCGTGAGTCTGAAGCTGTTGACTGAGCTTGATGCTCTCCTGCTGAGCCACCGAAAGCATCCGATTCCACTCCTGACATCATAACCAGAGATTGCAATCCCCGGATCCCGGTTGTTTTCACCAATTCCGAATCTCAGAATTGGTGGCGTCAAAATCCCGGGATTTATGGATTAAAAAAATTAGTTAAAATCCTACTTTTTTGCGTGTTAAATGATTGAAATAAGAATTTTCAGCCGTCTGCTAAATAAAATATTTATGTGTCCTAGAGTCCCACACTTTGCTGTGGATTACAAATTTCTCAATCCCGAATACTGGGATTGAAAATTCAATCCCGGGATTGGAATCAATAATCATAACAAATCAAATTGAATTAAATTACACTCAGGCCCAACAACACGACAACTTCTGTGTCTCACAACTGTACCATCTGTGGACACGGATGTGCTGCCGCCATCGAACTCTACTCGCACATGAGAACTCACAAGTGCTGACTGCTCATCCGTCAACTCGACGGGAGACTCCAACACATGCAATACTAGTAGTAGCAGTAACAACGCAATTTATGGTGCTGTCACCACGACAGAGTCACTAAAGCGTTCACCTGGTTCATTATCTGTCCCATTGCTATAGCACACCATGGGACAGACTATGAAATCACTTGCATCTGTCTGTCACTCCTACGGCCGCAATTTTGTTTCGTATTTCGATGAAATTTTGCACAGTAATTCAAGGCCTGAAAAGTAAGGTTGACTTTGTTTGGGATAAAAATCTGATTACCATTTCTCCTATTTTGCCCAATTTTTACCCCCTGTGATGCATTTTCAATGCAAACGTTCTAATATTCTCCGTCCGGGCTCGTGGAACATTCAGCCATGCAATTCCATTGAAAAGACAGTGATCTTCATTTCTGAGAGTTATAAATGTACAAAAAATCAGTTTATACACTTGTTAATGGCAATATTTTAGAAGTGGAACATCGAAAACAGCAAAAATTACAAAAGGTGATTTGTTCGCATCTCACTGAATGTGTGTCAACGTGCTGCTGAATAACATCACCTTTTGGCAACAACGGATGAGCAGGGTAAAATTTCATTGGCAGCATTCGATGAGTCTACCCCGAAAACCCAGCAACAGATGCAAAGACCTCGCAGTTATTTTTACAGAAGCCAAGTTATAGCCCATTTTGTCCCAATTTTCGTTGCCATGGCAACCAAGGGGAAATTTGGGGGAAATTTGAATGACACCATACCCTAGAACCAAAAATTATGACTCTATCTTATGCACAGCCAAAGTTATGACCGTTAAAGTAATTGTTTAATTTTCTCCATAAGCACCATTGTAATTTTTTCCAATTTGTGGAATAGTCCTAAATACGCTAAATATTAATTACAAATCTTTTAACCCCCAAAAGGGACATCCTTGCATGAGACCACGTCATTTGAGTCATAGTGTGCAAAAATCCACCGAGGTGTCTGAAGTGTAGTTGACTTGAAGCAAAAAAGCATATCGACATAAATAAAATTTTTTGCATATATTTCCCGTAATTTTGCCATAAAACCGCCCCATGGACGGATTTGCAAAAATTTTGCACAGAGCGTCATCTAGACGATGTAATCAACTGTGTCAAATTTTATTTCAATCAAGTCAGGGGTTTAAATTCTGTGAAGGGTCGAATTTTTACGCGTGAAAGCAGCTACTGCTTTCAGCACGTCTTAGCTATCGCAATTCTGTCTGTCCGTCTGTATGTCTGTCTGTCACACGAGTGGATCAGGCAAAAACGTTGGGTGCCCGGAAGACTCTAGTTTTAGGAACCGTAAAGCTTTTCCACAAATTCGAAGGGGATCACCCCGAACGAAGGCCCTAAATAAGAGGGGGTGAGCAAAATTTGCAATTTTCGGCCATAAACTCGCTGTATCTCAGTAACGGTGCGAGATAAGGCCTAGGTTACTATTAATCACTAATAGGAAATCATATATTGAATGTCGATTGGCGCCGAATTCAATGACCTTGGATGACCTTGAACGCCAAAATATAGAATTTTATGGATTTCTTTCGCAATATCGGACTGCGCAAGTCTATATCATTCACAAGGCGGCGATACAGTTCTGGCGTTGGTGGCGTGGCGTAGTTGGTAACGCGTTTCAGCTGAAACGAAGTTACTCTATGCCAGGCCCAGTTAGTACTGCAATGGTTGACTACTGAACCGGTACTGCTATAGGCTTTCGCGCGTCTCGTGAGCATTAGCTCAAATTTCTTGTTGGCTTTCCCATAGGAAATAGTGGATGCCATTAACACAGGGCTTGAACTACCATTCAGTCGGTGAAAAAACAAATTAGGGGGTTGCATTATCTTTCTGCTTTGTGTCTATGACAGACTCTGAGAGACGTCTTTTGAGCTATTAACTGCCACTACGAACTATGGTACTCGAGCCTTCCCACTGAAAATGCATTACAACCTTAATTTACACGGGTAAAAATTCTAGAAAACTTGATCTTGCATTTTGTGCCTTTAGCTATACTGTTAAAAATTCATGAAAATTGCATTAAATGTTGAACACAGCACACGAAAAAACAAGAACAGACAGACACAAGTGGTTATGCAATCTGTCCCATGTCATGCTATAGAAATGAGACAAATAAAAAGACAAAATATTCACCGCAAAAAATACAGCTATGGATAACAGCGAGCTAAGATTGCTTGATATTATTTACTTACTGTGCACTTCCTAGGGAGAAATCGAAAGTGAAAGCACCAGAGAAACTACGGGACTTTTCTTTGCTGGGGACTTTTCTTTGATGTTGCCTGAGTCATGGCAATGGTGTATCGTTATTGTTGTTGTTATTAGTAATATTATTGTTCTGGCAGGTCGTTGATAGTTGAAAAAATGTCGCATGATCTCAGTTTAGATGACTTAGTTACAGAATTTCTGCTAAGCACTTGTCAACTGTGTCTGCAATCAAGAAATATTTATGATGTACGGGCTGCACGGTTGTGCAGCGGAGTAGCGACTGTGCATTCACGCGACGACGACACTAAACTCGCTTTCATTCCGTTGACAACAGGAAGTGTTGCTGAGTTCTACATTGGACCGATCTTACCGTATGTCGGTGATATTGACGTGATGTTTTACTGCAACACTCGGCTGGCAATACCACGAGGACATCCACCGCCAACACTGTTACCAGCTGAGTTTCACAACTATGTCAAGGTAGTAGAGATCACTGACAGTCACTTGCCTGGCTATGTGTACTTGGAGTTACGTTACTTACTAACGCAATGCAGTGACGATGACAACTACAACGCCGTACAGTACGACAGAGGACAGTATCTAACAAATCAACTACTCAGTGCTGAAGAAGAAATTCATGGACCAGCAACAGTTTACCACCTAAAATGTAAGTTGTCAGAGTTATCAGTTGACCGAGTAGCTTGTGTGCGGTGTCTGATGTGGCCATCACAAGTGGCTGATTGGCCAACATGACACAGAAACTACAACTGGCCAGACTCAGCAACTCTTGATCGTGTTGTCAGCAACGGATGTGACGTGGTTCCTGTGGCACATCGTCAGTGTAGACAACATGAATGGATGGGCAAGCGTCAGTGGAGACTGTCATTCTCACGAGCTGAAATTGTACTAATAAATAGCTGGTCGCCAGTGCAGCAGATAACCTATCATATGTTACGATATTTCGTAAAAACTGAGCGATTAACAGACTGCGTGACAACTCTGAAGCAGTCACTGAGCAACTATCACATTAAAACTCTGATGTTATGGGCTTCTGAAATCAAATCGAGCAGTTGGTGGACTGATGATATAAACCTTGTTAGAATATGTGTCCAACTGTTGCATATTTTAGCCGACTGGCTAACCAATGGACATTGTCCACATTATTTCATCAACTGTGGTAATTTAGTTGACAGCTCATACAACCTGACAAATATAAGAAATCAGTTGATATTAGTAGATGAGACGTGGTTATCAAAGTGGTTTGTACGCAATTACATACAAAAATGCTTACAGGTCAATGACTGTCCACAAAACATTTCACGATTATTTGATGACGTCACTACGAGGGGAAAACTACAGAATGGAGTTTCAGCGCTTCTTGCCTGGAGACAGAACATATCACACTTAAACTTCTGGGCAGAGTGTGCTTATGCAGAGTTTGACATTCCATCGTGTGTGTATGACCACCCTCTGACTGCACGATCATACATTTGTTGTATGACTCAATGGACAGCAATCGACTCTTGTTTTTCTGTTTACTTCAGAGCAGTAGCACTTCTACATGTTGCATCCAGATTACTAAAACATGGTCTTAACAACAAGCTGATGGACATCTTAGCGACAATATGTGGACTGCAGTTTGCTGACATTCGACGTAATTCCTATCATTCCACCAGTGTGTTGTCACTGGACATAGCTGGCAAGCTGATGAAAGTCGTGGCAAATGAATCACTCAGCACCATGTCACTGATAGAGATTGAACTGTCCAAAGCATATCTGTACAGAGCATTGAGATGTAAAGACTCTGACAGCAACTCCATCTACTGCCTGGCGAATGTCTATTTGGCAGTTTTGTTCTACACTACAGGACAATACCAGAAGGCGATAGATCACTGTACACTGGTGACTAGATCACAAGATCACTCACATTGCAGTTCAAATGTTGTACAAGGTAAAATGTTACCCAAGTTCGACGATAACGTTGACAGTATGTTAGGCTTAGCAGAGTTGTATCAAAGTGTACGAACTGCTGCATTGAAACAACAGCAACAACCACAATTTCTCTCCGTATTTACCACAAAATTATTCGCATATTATTTGCATGCCAAATATCTGGCAGTCAAAAATTATTGTCAGTTTAGAGAAACGCTATCAAGTGATGAATTCAAGTGGTATGAAATTTGCATTAGTAATAGTCCACAACTGTTTATAAGTGATGTGCTTCTGTTTCTATCAGTAAGTCAGCTGTTAAAATGTCGATGCAAATCCGTTTGGCTGAACTCTGAACGCTCAGTGATGAATGCAAAGAAATGCAATACATCAGATCTGGTTGAGTTACTGCAGAAGTCTGCAGTTGAACATCTGACAGCGTATCGTCAGCTACTGGCGCAAGATTTTGGCTCCATAGACATAACTGTGACAACAGACTTCAAGGCACTGTACGCATACAAATGTGGCGACTATCAGCAGTGTTTACAGTTCTGTACACAGAACGTACACAGGCTGTTTTATGCTGTTTGCATGCCCAATGTTCTGACATTTCCGGAGTTCATACAGTTGATGGATGATGACATTGTCTCACTGACTGCACTGACACTGATTGTCGATTCTAAGTGCCGTGAAAATAGCTTTGGTAACTGCATCCTCCAAGTGACTCTGTCGTTGTATCTGATGACTCAGTGTCAGTTGAAGCTACATCACTCAGTGACGTCACTAGCTCAGACACTCGACTACATCAAAGTCGCTCAGAAAAGACTTACGGCTGAGACACGTAGCACTCTGAACCAGTTAACACTGAAGTTAACTGAAAGTAAACTCAAAACAAGCGTGAACGTATTATTATAAAATTTCTGTCTGATCAGTCAATAGCAACTGACTCCCAGCATCCCACTGTCCGTATGTTCTGACAACATCATAACATTGAAGTATATTTGCGATCTGGGCATTTTCATCAACAGCGATCATGAACCGTGTTCAGCTGCTTCGCTACTTTATGTTAGACTAAAAGTATACAGCACTGTGTCAGTCAACTAGTTCTGCTGTCCCTAGTATTGTCACTGATCTTGTTGCGACTTCATTATGGAAGCAACATGCTATCTAATGTCACAAAATAGATCCACCAGCCTAAAAATCACTCCCCCGGCAGATTATTTGACGAAATGAAATTGCCCCCGAGATTCTATTTTGTACGACATCTGCCAGGGGGGCGATACATTCATCCCCACTCTGTACATGTATATAAATCGCCCCCTGTTACTAAGCTGTTAAATTTTAACTTTTACTAACTATTGCATTACTACTATACGGCGATTAAAGGTGTTCCATAAATCAACTGTAACTTTCGCAGCAGTGTAAGTAGAACATAAATGTTTTTATATGAATGCAAGATAGACACTTGAGCACGTGCAGTCAAACAGTAAGCGTAAGTAATGTCAACTTTCAGCTATGTATCGTAGACATTATTGGCACATACAACACCACTAAAATGACCATGCCATATGCATGCAATACGACATACAAATAGTCTAATTTTTGTTTCATTTTCATTACAATCTTAAAAGCAACTGGTATAATTTTATTTCCTGTTAACGGTTACAAATATAACTGCAAGAGATGGCAGTAAGAACAACAACGTGCTCATACAATTATCGCTAACATGTGGACATTTTGTACCACAAAATAAGATGGAAACTTAGACAAATGCACTCAAACAGTTGACGTACATAATGGCAGAATTCACTTATGTGTCTCAGATGGCATCACATACGACAATATAGTCAAATTACCATCATACACTGTGCCGACTTACCTTACGCAGTAAAATGGTCAAATCTTAATCAATTTGAAAAATTCATCAAACTGAGCAGGAATTTCAGTATACACCGGTATGAAAACATGAATGACGGAAAACAAACAAAATTCACCAGTAAGCAGAATGTTGAAGGATAAATTTTCGAAGTGATCAACTGAAGTATTCAATGCGAGCCATAGGCCTATTGTTATTGTTATTATTACATGGTTTCAACACACGTTATGTCATTCACACTTTACAGTATAATGAAGAATAGCAAGTGTGGGCACGTTACGTGTCACTGCAGGAAAGCACGGCTGCATGAAACAAAAAGGGATGAACAATCTTGAATGGATTCACATTTCAATATAATTTGCATGCCGTTCAGTTTGCAGTGACTCGGCACACTGCACTGCAGCTTCAGCGGTGGCGAAGGACAATCTACATTCTATTTCGTTGATGGGGGCAAATTGCACGACGAAACAGCGAACTTTCAACACGGCGAAATCTGCTTTGATCTAGGGAGGAGGCGATTCTATTTTGGCGGCAGAGGTGGCGTCGGCAGCATCAGCAATCAGTTAACTTATGCAAGACTGGAGGTGACTCCGTTGACAATGAGCTCCGCTGGGAAGTTCGTGATAAATGCACATAATGTTGGTATTCTTAGCGACAATATATGGACTAGGCTTAGCAGAGTTGTACCAAAGTGTACGAACTGCTGTATTGAAACAACAACAACAACAACCACAATTTCTCTCCATATTTACCACAAAATTATTCGCATATTATTTGCATGTCAAATATCTGGCAGTCAAAAATTGTTGTCAGTTTAGACAAACACTATCAAGTGATGAATTCAAACGTTACGAAATCTGCATTAGTAATGGCCCACAGCTGTTTATAAGTGATGTGCTTTTGTTTCTATCAGTACGTCAGCTGTTAAAATGTCGATGCAAATCTGTTTGGCTGATCTCCAAACGCTCAGTGATGAATGCAAAGAAATGCAATACACCAGAACTGGTTGAGTTACTGCAGAAGTCTGCGGTTGAGCATCTGACGGCATATCGTCAGCTTGTGGCGCAAGATATTGGTTCTGTAGTCACGATTGTCACGACAGACTTCGAGGCGCTGTACGCATACAAATGTACCAACTATCAGCAGTGTTTACAGCTGTGTACACGGAACGTACACACGCTGTTGTATGCTGGTCACATGCTCATTGTTCCGACATATCCAGTTTTCAATCAGTTGATGGATGATGACATTGTCTCACTGACTGCACTAACACTGCTTGTCAATACTGAGTGCAGACATTGGATGGGCGTTGTCTGCATCTTCCAGCTGACCCTGTCGCTGTATCTAATGACTCAGTGTCAGTTGAGGCTACATCACCCAGTGGTGTCACTAGCTCAGACACTCGACTACATCAAAGTCGCTCAGAGAAGACTTTCGGCTGATACACGTAGCACTTTGAACTCTGCTACAAGTACAACGCTGGACCAGTTAACGCTGAAGTTAACTGAAAGTAAACTCAAAACAAACGCGAACGCATTACTGTGAAATGTTTTCTGTCTGATCAGTCAATAGCAACTGATTCCCAGCAGCTCACTGTCCGTATGCTCATACAACATCATACCGCTGAAGCATGTTCGCGATCTGGGCATTTACATCGACGGTGATACGTATCACGAACCACGTCCAGCTGCTTCGCCGCTTTACGTTAGATTATATATATATAAAACTGCAAGCAATTCATTTAATGTTGTATAAGCGCTGATGTAAAACGGTAAAAATCAAAAAGTATAAGCCCGAACTAATGTATTAGCTTAGACATTAAATCTGTTCTCAGTAGCCAGATATAAATGTCTAAGCCAGTGCTGTCCAACCTTTTTGACACCGCGGGTCACTTAGTCAATTTTCCACCAGCTGGCGGGCCGCAATCAAGGGGGGCCATGGCGAGAGCGCGGAGCGCGAGCCTATAATGGGGGTCTGGGG
>Ga0209671_1008878_pt1 | contig 10525 bp, 8 predicted proteins | sample WorMetHERISLAND2_2_FD_187401 | JGI IMG/M metagenome (GOLD analysis project Ga0209671, IMG submission 187401) | Marine gutless worms symbiont microbial communities from Max Planck institute for Marine Microbiology, Germany - Olavius geniculatus... | ecosystem: Host-associated > Annelida >...
ACCAAGGCCTCTGTCGTTTACATATTGCTCTATTAATACCATTTCATTACTTAATACCATTTATGACATTCGTGCGATAGGGTTATTGTTTTGATAATGTCAGGGAAATTGTCATTCCATGACTGGAAAAGTCTGGGAAAAGTCAGGGAATTTTTTTACCGAAAACCTGTAGGAACCCTGTGTATAATTGTCACTGTTAATGTTGTTTAGGTTAGACATTATTACGTAGATGTAAGCTTAGTTGTCAGGATGTTCGTATAAATGTGCGATCGCAACGTTCTAAAACACCAGCAATTAGGCTTAACACTTTGTAGTAAGTCTACTAAACTAATTGCTAACGTGTGAGAATTCGTTTCGGATACAATCGTGAATACCAACGTGGAACGGAGGAAGTATAATGGCTATCACAGATACGAAAATGATGCTGGATACTGCAGAGAAAAACGACGAAAAAATGCGTCTTGAAGCTGAGTTGCGGGCAAAGACTGCTGACAAGCAGACGGTGTTTGAAGCGGCGAAAAAAACCGATGAACTTCTGAGGAAGATCACGGAAGAGGAAAGACAAATAAAGGAAAAACTGCATCAGATTGCGTCAGAGAGCATAGAAAAAGAGCAGAGGGAGCGGCAGGCGATGACGAAACAATTGGCTGATTTACGTGTCGAATTTGAAGCTCTAAGAAATGAAAATGATCGGCTCAGACAGGAAATGGCGGCTTTGGCTGAAGATGAAAATAAAGGAAAATCTGCATACGGACAGGAAACTGAGATGGAGGAGTTAGAAACACTGAGGCGAAAGATGTTTGAACAAAACGAGACATTGAAAAAATTGAAAGAACGAATACATCGTATAACGAGCTATTCCAGAACGCAACGGAAAGAAATGAGAGAGAAAGAGGAGGATAATATGAAACTGAAGAGGCGTATTAAGTGCCTGGAAGATGAAATTGTCACTGTCCAACAAGTAGCTGCTGAGACACAGCTGCGACAGCTGAATGAGCTCCAGTCACAGACAAAAGAAACCGAAGAATTGAAAGAAACACTCACTGAATTACTTCATCAGCAGCAGCAACCAGCCACCGAAGATCATCATCATTCAGGTGCCTATATTAAAATCGCCTATTTAATTGCAGACCAGCTTAGTATACAGTGTGGGCCAAAAAAACTAAGCTATTGTACTTTGTTCATATTTTCGCTAAGACGCAGCATTTTATTTCACCTGCAGCCGGTCAAATAAGCCTCCTATTTGACCGGTGACGGTCAAATATTTGGCTTTCTCTGAGCCGGATATTTGACCGGCAATTGTCTTGAACAGTCTTAGCCGGTACGTACGAACACCGAATGGCTACAAACTGTTTGACCTGCTGCCGGTCAAATAGTCAGTGCGTTTTTGCTAAATATTGACCAATTTTCGTTATTTTTAACAGTAGACTTTGTAAAAATTTGCTACATAGTGGCATGCATGTCACGCCTCGTCGCTACACTTCATTGTAAAACATATATACTGTGTCTCAAAAACATCCCCGACATTTTTGACTGTAACTTGAAAACCAATTATCTGATTTTGATAATTTTTGGTACAAATATTCCTAACGCAATTTGCCACGTGACTTTGTTACGAGAAGAACTTCAACCTGTCCTGTAAAAAAAATTCCCCCAATTAAACTTACGGCGCACGGCGGACTCACATTGGGCTTTGCCCCAGATTTCTAGTTATTGTTAGTTTTTTTGCATTTATATATTTTGCGAGGTAGTGCAGCGACACAGTTAATATGTGGTGGGATATTCAATAATCAAGTTATTGCTAATTGACCACAGAATGCACCAGTGAAAAAAATGTGAAAATCGGTTGAAATTTAGCGCAAATATGAACAATAAAAAGTGGTTCGTTTTTGGACAATGTATGTAGACTTTTTTGACAATTACTATAACTCATAGTTAACATTTCAATTCATTACTTTAGCAGTTTACCACTAGGCCTTATTGTTGGTTTTCAAATATACAGTATATGTTCTACGAGGTAGTGTAGCCACTGAGTAGCAAATTTGTTAGAGTTAGCTGGTGAAAAAAAACGTAAAAGAATTGGTCAGTATTCAGAGAAGATATGGACAACGTAGCAGTTTAGTTCTTTGGCCCACCCTGTAATTTTAGTGTCAAAATGTCGACTGCATTGGCAAAAATGACTTCAGTCTGACTGCAGTATTTTACCATTAATTCTTTGTTGTTTACCGAATCTACAATGACGTTTCAGAACACGTCGAAGTGCTGCGTCACGTGTACTCGCGTGTGTCTGAGAAGCTGGAGCCACAGAGCGTCGCTCGCAACATGTTTCAGTGTAACGCACTTACGGTGAAAGAGATGCAGTCAGTTCAGTCAAAGTACAACGAGCCCGTCAAGGCAGCTGAACGACTGCTGAACATTGTCATTAACCAGCCTGGCAGTGTGTATGGATTTTTTATGAAAGCCCTGAAACTGACTGACCAAAAGCACGTGCATGACTTGATCGTTAGCGACAGCTACCAAAAAGGTAAGACATCACATGCACCGTATTAATAGTAGCGATACCTCGACAAGTCACTTGAGAGTTGAGACTGAAATAAGAGCAAATCACATGGCAGTAGTGGATCGTGGATGGATAACAGCTTTTGGTGCCCATTGATGTCCCAATCAGGGGTCTGGGCGACGGAAGTCCCCGGTGGGGTCCAGGGGCAGAGCGCCTGGTGAGTAGGCTATAGAAGCAAAGCCCTAGGAACAGACATGTTATTTCAGAGTGTATTTCCTGCTCAATAGTAATAATATAATATGTAATAAAGTTTGTCAAATTACCTCTAGCTGTCTTAATATTGGGAGAGCTCGGTAATCGGTAGCCCTTCACTACAAATATTGAGGGCGAGGGCTAGTGGACAACCGGCCATGTCATCAGGCGTCGACGCCACTGCTCCATGGGCGGCGGCTAGGAATCTGAAGTTAGGGGACAACGAGGGGCAAGAGCCAGGGCAATAAATTTTGTGTGTGGGGGGAATGTCGACCTTTATTTAGTTGTTTGTATTAAAAAGATGTAATGGGGTCCAGGGGCAGAGCCCCTGGTCAGGGAGTCAGGGGGCGTAGCCCCCCTGAAGCTAAAACACTTAGCTTTTGGACGTGCAATGGAATCCGCAAATTTTCCTGCTTTTTAGTATTTGGAAACGCAAGAAACTCACACGTATCTGTGTTGTCTAGCAAAAATGACGTTTTAGTCACGTCATGGCATGATAAAGTGCCACTTTATCACCATCAAATTTTTTCCTTGGGGGCAGCTGGGAACAAAAGCAAGGGCACGGGGGGCAGCTGCCACCACTGCCATCCCCTCTCTCTGGCGCCGTCCATGCTCTGCTTAAAACTAGGCCTACACTTTCATCATCTAGTCAGCATACACATTATTCATTATTTCATTCATATTACAGCTGTCATGTTGTGTTGTGGTGTAAATATGAACGTACACAGGTTCAAAATTGGAACTTGACTACACCCCGACCATTCGACAACATTACGTGTTCCTTGTAGACAATCTGGATGCCAAGCATTCCGGTCTTGTCGGTGAACTTTATTCAGCCGGAGTTATCGGCAGACAAGAGATAGAAGCCATTAATTCTGAAATGATGTCCTTTATTCAGAACGAGAAATTGCTCTCCATGCTGCGCTGCAAGTCCAAGGACCAGTTTGACAAGTTTCTGGACGCACTGGACAAGACTGGGCAGCAATATGTCCGCAATCACATCACAGGCCGCCAAGGTCAGCTTGTTACCTCCGCCAAGGAGGTAATGGTTTTGCCAGACTTGTTTGTTTGTCTGTTAGTCTGTCTGTGTGTCAGCAAGATAACTCAAAAAGTTATGGACCGATCTTTCTGAAATTTTGAGGGTATGTCGGGCATGGCAAAAACTACCAGTGTTTCAATTTTGGGGGTGATCCGACAGGAATCCTGGATTTTGGATCACTTTGAAATTTTCGTTACCATTGCGTTAAAGGGGGCATAAGGAAACCGCTGGCAAAGTGAATATGGTGACGCCACCTGGCGAATAACATTGCCTTGGCGGAGGTACCTGCTGGCTATGACTGCTTTCTAGTTAGTTATCATATCGTTTGTAGTCGTTTGTTTTTGTTTTCAGAACCACGTTTGGTGACGGATCAGTTATAAATAGGTCTATATCATAAATTATTACTGTTGGTCTGTGTACCCGCAAATCATTTCCGTATACGGGCATTTCAGTTGAACTTAGGCCTATACGAAATACGACAGGGCCAACTTCACTGCGGCATTGACGCTGTGCCATCGTTTTTGTCATTTTTACGCGCGAAAGCAGAATGCTTCGCGCTTCTTAATCATCGTCTGGGCGTCTGTCCGTCACACTCGTGATCTGTATCAAAAAGGTGCAAGCTAGGATCACGAAATCTTCACTATTGGCTGCCCCAAGGTCTCTAGTTTATCGTGACAAAATTTCGTGCCACTGGGTGCAGGGGTTCCCCTCGAACGAGGGCGTCAAAGAGGGGTACCCCCCCCTAAAAAGACGTCATTTCGCCGTTATTGGCTCAAATAATGTGAAAACGGTTGCAGAGAGGTACATACATGCTGCTTATCATAACAAGCACTGGTGGCAGGCTTTTTGGATTTATCAACATCAATGACCTTGAACGACCTTGAACCCATCAAAAAGAGATTTTTAGTGAATTTTTGGCAATTTTTGAATGCTGCGCACATTTCAACAATAAATTGCGACGAAATGGATGGAGATAGACCAAAACAACCTGCGTATCAACATAGACTTTAGCAGTTCAAGTCCCGACCCCCTAGGTTCACGGAGGCCGGCGCAGGCGGGCGTCAAAGACAGCTACCCCCCTAAAAAGTGGTTATTTTACCGCAATTATCTCGTGTAGCGTGAAAACGGTTGCAGATAGGCACAGACATGCTGCTTATCATAACAAGCACTGGTGACAGGTTTTTTTAAATTTATCAACATCGATGACCTTGAATGACTTTGAACCTTCCCAGAAGGGGTTTTAGTGAATTTTTCTCAATATTTGGATGCTGCGCACATTTCAACGCTGAATTGCGACAAAATGGATGGAGATAGACCAAGACAATCTGCGTATGAAATTTTCAGCATTAAACGTAGATTTCAGCAGTCTAAGTCCCGATCCCCTAGGTTCATGGAGCCCGGCGCAGGTGGGCGTCAAAGACGGCTACCCCTCCTAAAAATTGGTTATTTCGCCGCAATTATCTGGTGTAGCGTGAAAACGATTGCCAATAGGTACAGACATGCTGTTTATTATTAATTTTTTGTGATCTTCTGCTGCAGCACAAAATCCAAGAATGAACTGCGACGAAAAGGCTGAAGACAGACTGACAGTTTGCGAAGAGGAACTGCTATAGGCTTTCGCGCGTCTCGTGAGCATTAGCTCAACTTTCTTGTTTCCTTACATTGACAGATTGTCTCCAAATTCGAAATACTGAGAGCCGATACACTTTACACATTGTAGGCCTACAAATCTGTTTTCAGCTTGCTAGCTGTGACTATAGGTGCCTGCTGAAACAAATAGACAAATAAACCCAAATATCCCAACCGAAACAAGCAGGTGCTTGCAATTGCATGCTTTGACAAAATGCATCTCGCGCTGTCCTGGCGATAGCTGAGCTTTCGAGCAACGTGGGAAGGTATAGAAAGTCTGCATTATCTGCTGTTGATCAAAAAGAAATCAAATAACAAATTATGAGTTCGAGAGACCGCACAAATAATCTTTTATAAGTAGAACTGTTATTTTTGATCATTACTGACTGCGTGTGTTGTTACTTGCAGTGTTGAAGCAAAGTCAACAACGCTCGGAGGTAAATGTTTGTTAAAACTATACGCTGACTGACGACATGCGTTTTGATCTGTGCACGATACATGAAAAAGTTATTAACTAATTTTGTGAAATTTTGGTTAAAGGGTTAGACATAGCATTAAAAGGTACTGGTTAATTTTGGTGGCGATCTGGATTTATTTGTTGATTTTGGGTCATCTATAATTCATTTATTAATTCTCACAGTGCAGCACGGTAGTGCTGACACTGTTGTAAGGGCGATGAGCGTTAAGTATAGGAAATGGCGTTTGGGGGGGGTCCTGTAACTCCGAAACCCCTTAACTGATTTCCAGAAAACTTGAAGTTTTCAGCTTCAGGGGGCTTTGTCTTGGGCCTCGCTGGGGGCTCCGCCCTCAGACCCTCTATTATAGGTGCCTCACACTTGTATTTGCACACTGTTTCTGTGACAATAACAGCTAAAGTAGACGAAGCAGTCAACATAATTATGTAGGCCTATGTACTCTTTTATTGAATCATTACGCGCGACAGCAACAGTATTTTTTAAAGGCGCGATGCGTGCTGCTATCACTAATTTAGCTTATACATGGTCGCAGATAGACAGGGACTTGCTGCTTATCGTAACAATTAAGAAGTACTGGCGAGCTTTCTGGGGGTATACTTACATTGATGACCTCGATTGACCCTAAAATCTAAAAAAACGGATTTTAGTGATTTTCTGCGATTTTTGGCTCCGACGCATATTTCAGCGGTAAATTGCGCCGAAATTACTGAAACAGAACAACCTGTATATGGAATATGCAGCATAACACGTAGATTGTAACCGTCTGAGTTTCGACCTTGGTTTAAAAAGTTCTCCGTTAGGAGGCGTCAAAATTCGAGTACCCTTACAAAACGCATTGTTATTTTATTGCACGTTGTACACTGATTCTCCAGATGGTAGCCCCAATGCTGTCGCGCGTCACGTGAGCTTTGCTCAAGTTACTTGTTTTTATACGTTACAGTAAAACGAGTTGTATGCTATTCGTTATAATTTTAGGGAGCACTCGGGTCGCACGTTGCTAATGACGATGATATGGGGTCTGATGAAGGACAGCAATATGATCAACCGGATGAGTTCGTCGATGAGATCGATGTCGACGAACACACCTGGCAATATTTGCTCTTTAAACATAAACATTGGTTTGAGGACATTGCCCGCAAGCACAACTGCGGCGTGGAGTTGAAGCATTCAGTGGGCTCAGATGATCACGTACAGTCACTGGTGCGAGTCAGCGCTCAGTCGAAAGCCTGTCTAGAGACGGGTATGGAAAAAATGGTCACACTCCTTCAAGTACTGCTGGAAAATGACATTCAACGCCGTCAAGTGGATCTGTGCTGGAGTGAGAACTTCGACGATCTGGAAGAAATCGAATCCTTCGGCGAAATGCAAGGAGAGTTGAAGAACAAGGACGTTGTTCTGCTGTTGTCATCGCCGTGCTATGCGGTGGGTCCAGCAGCTGCGCTCAATGACGCCGAGTCTTTTTTAGATGCTGCAGTTGACGAGATCCGTGACGTTGCTGATGACGATTTCTCGTTTCGTATTCTACAACTGAGACTTACAGTTCACGTGCGTCAAGGTGTGCAGCGGTTTGTACTCGTATGAAATGAAGTATCATGGGCGGGGCTATTTTAGGAAGCTGGGCGAGCAGCGGGGGCGAAAGGGCCCACGGAGCTATAAATAATTGATTTCTGCTTCCATGGCAAGGGCCAAAGCACAGGGAGCAATATTTTTTGTGTGTGGGCTAAAAATATCGATCTTATTGAGTTGCTGTGTGCATGGAAAAGATGTAGCGGGGTCCAGGGGCAGAGCTTTGGTCTGAGGGTCAGAGGGCGAAGCCTTTCCCCTAAAGCTGAAACACTTTTAGCTTGTGGTAGTGCAATGGAAGCCGCAAATTTGCTTGCTTTTTAATATTTGAAAACGCAAAAAACTCACAAATTTTTGTGTTTTCTTGCAAAAATGACGTTTAATAATTCACACCAAAGGGCACTTTATCACCATCAAAAGTTTTACTGGGGGCGCTGGAGGGCAAGGGGAAGGCACGGGGGTAGCCCCTTCCCTCCCCCTTCTGGCGCAGCCCATCTGAAGTACAGACTAGAGATGACCGGGAATGGCTTTTTGCATTCCTATTGCCTTCCATTCCCATGCAGTCAATTCCCATTCCTTCCCATTTCCATTTCCAATTTTTAACCAATTCCCATTTCCATGGGATTCCCACTAGGTTTTTCCCATTCCTTCCCATTCCCATTTCCGAACAATCGTTCAATTGTTGCGGCATAAACAATTTTGTCCTATTGAAGACTCAGACTGTGCACTGCTTATCATTGAGTCTATAAGTAATTTGACAAAGCTCACGTGACGCGCGATAGCAGTGATTCTACCACCTGGGAAATCGTGTACAGCATGCAATAAAATAATAATGAGTTTTGAAGGAGTACCCAGTGTTGAGGCCTTGAGACTCCTTGAATCTAAGAGGTCAAATTTAGATTGTTAAAAATGGACGTTTAATGCTAAAATTTTCATAGGCCTACGCAGGTTGTCCAGGTTTATCTTAAGCCATACACAAGTTTTCTGGGTCTATCTCTAGCCATTTCGGTGCAGTTAACTCTTAAAATGTGTGTCGCAGCCCGAAATCACGAAAAATTCACGAAAACTCCTAATTTTAGGGGTTCAAGGTAGTTCACAGTCATCGATGTTGATAAAACTAAAACGCCCGTGACGAGTGCATGTCTGTACCTATCTGCAACTGTTTTCACACTAGACGAGCCAATAACGGTAAAATAACGTCTTTTTACGAGGGTACCTTTCTTTGACGCCCTCATTTAAGGAGAACCCTCTCTAAGTAAAACTTTTCTCAAAACAAAAATTATTAATTTTTCCTGCTTGCAATGTAGGTTGCTAGTGGTATTAGTAAGGGCTTATACAAATTGGAAACCGCAAACGTAACACACACGCTCTACAAAGCTACAAATCTTGACGCAATATCCTGTGCGAAATGCGCAGATTAGTAACATTAGGCCTACTGATGTTAAAAAGTCCAGCATTCTGTCTGAATTTTAATTGATCAAAAAATCATTCTAACAATTTTTACGATTAATCAATTAATTAGTCAATTAGTTGTTAAAAATTGTTAGTTTAGATCATTAATTCCCGCATCGCTAATTGTTTGATTGATTCATAACAGTGTAAATAGGCCGATACTTGACTTTACAGGAAACCTCGTCCACCAGAAGACTGAAGCGATTGTGGACCCAGCAAGTGAAGATCTAGACCTTACCGTTGGAGCAGCACGAGCAATTGCGGTAGCCGTGGGGCCTCGTCTTGAAGACGAATGTCGTGATTTCATCAGTCAACATGGACAGTTGGAAATAACTCAAGCAATGCACACGTCAGCGGGAAACCTTCCGCCTCCTATCAGCTACGTGATACACGTTGTTGGACCTAGTTTCACCACTTTGTCGGGCAAGGCAAAGTTTTACCAGGATCTCAGATCTGCTTTCAGAAATTGTCTACAATACGCCAACGATGTCGTCAAAGTGCGTTCAGTGTCAGTACCGGGCATCAGCACAGGTAGGTTTACAGAGGAGGTAGACTACTAAGTGGCAGTCATTCGCTTAAGCTAAAAACATTTTGTTTGCAGCCTACAGTGTTCCGTTTATGTAGTTTTCAGCCATTTTAGGCTGCCATTAACGGACAAATTTTACTACAGCAGAAATAAATTACCATTTCAGCTCCGAACTGGTAATTTTTCTTTGAGATTATCCAGGCTGCTTATGTCACGTTCTTAGCAAAGTTTGCAGCTTGTCTGAAACGTCTATGAAACTAAGACCAAATTCACAAAACAATCGTATTAAGCTCAGAAAAAATCAGATTTAGGAATAGGTTATAAATCCGGAAAGAAAATCCAATTTCCAAACAACAATCGTTACAAAAACTTCCGAAAGTACGAAAATAATTGGCTTAAAATTCAGCGAATGCGCGCCTTTAAATTTGGCGGTATATGGAAGTAATCTCACAATACTTTTTTACATGACGTGCCATAAGGTTGACATGATAATAGGCCCCTATAGGTGCAAATTTTTGGGTTTTTTTACGTTCGACAAAATAAATTTTGTGAACATTGGTCCACTAACAACAGAAATTACGCGTCTTTTTACTCATCCAAAAATCGACTCCTTGGAAGACATTATCTTGGACCTTAGGAGGTGGTGCCCCCTCAAATTTGAGCTAACTGCAGGTGTAAAACTTTATCCCATTACATGAATGCTAACCTGTTTGGCTGGCTTGTCGTAGGTGCGCGCGGCGCAGAGAAGCAGATATCCGCCCGTGCAGCGTACGAAGGTCTGATGGACTTTGTTCAACAGTTGCAGTCGGTTCCTCCCAAACTTCGACATTTGCGACACGTGTACTTTGTCGACATCGACAAAAATATGACGGATGCCATGGCAAGCGAAATGAAGTCACACCGAAGAAACAGAAACACTGGAAGTCGAGTGACTGACGCATCGTACATGTAGGCTAGTTAAGCCTACTAGGATGCCGCTGGAAGTCCATGAAAACTCACAATAGGTTAAAAAAATTAAAAGTGGTATGGGAAGTTCATCTCAGAGCTAGAAGCGTCACCTGCCGTATGGGATCACACAGTGTTACCTC
>Ga0209671_1008880_pt1 | contig 10525 bp, 9 predicted proteins | sample WorMetHERISLAND2_2_FD_187401 | JGI IMG/M metagenome (GOLD analysis project Ga0209671, IMG submission 187401) | Marine gutless worms symbiont microbial communities from Max Planck institute for Marine Microbiology, Germany - Olavius geniculatus... | ecosystem: Host-associated > Annelida >...
ATGGGGACCCATGGGGCCTAATCCTCCAGACAAGACTTAGGCACACGTTTAAACTGCACCTTATAGTTGCCACCATCCATCTCACATTTTGAAACTATATCGCACCAAATTCGATTTCGGCTCTGGCTCACAGCGCTTCTTCAAACCCTTAGCTGCATTTTAAGGGTTTTACTTTTAACGTGAGAAAATAGAGAAGGAGGAAAGAAAAGCGGAAAGGAGGAGGAGGAATGAGGAAAAAAAGAACAAAAAGGGATGGGAAGGAAGAAAGGGAAAAAGAGAGCAGACGGAAAGGGAAAGAGAGAAACGAGACAATGTGTTTATTTCGCACACTTGCCGCTATAAAAAATAGCCGAATAACTGAATAACAGTGCAATAAAATAATAGTGGCAGAAAGAGAGGGGAAAAGCGTAAAGAAAACACAGAGAAAAGGGAAAAGAAAGGAATGAAAGGCAAATGAGGGGAGCCCTTTAATTCACATTTCTGGCTTCGCCACTGTCACTGGTCGGCATGCTGCTTTATTGGCTGTCGATCGCTGACGATAGGCGCGTCCGTCTAGGTGCACTGATAGTCGCCGACGACGACGCCGAATTATTATTTTAATTCGACATTGATTTCTCGTCGTGCTGATTTCCGGTTTTCCTCCGCGAAATCCTGTGCAAGCGCCGTGCGACACATTGTCGCGATGCTTGCAATTTGTTAGTAGGTGCATTCGACAAAATGTTTGGGTGTTGTTTTTTTGTATGATGTTTTGTAATTATTTAAGCAATAAACACACAGCTACTACCTAATTATTGTGGAAATAATTTTAGTGTCATGAGAGACCGGTTTAACGTCCATTTGTCTATTCAATCTGAAATGTGCGCGTGCCTGGATGAGATAGGCTAATTTGATTATTTACCATTTTGAAATCCGAATGTGGCTGATTTAACTTGACTGTTTTGGACCACCGAGCCGCAACATGAATCGAAAAAACACAACTAAAGAAAATGATTACAGCGACCACAGCGACTGTCTTTCGTTTTTAGCGTTATATTGTTTGCAGAATTTTACTTATGTTTAGTTGCATGTACGTTATTCTTACTTCTGGCCAATGTTTTATATTTATCCAGCTATTGGCTGCAACCCAGAATATAGGTGTTTTTATTCATTTATTTATTCATTTATTTATTTAGCCACTATATACTGTGGCCATTTGGAGAACGTAACACAAAATATATTTGCAGTGGCGTCATTTTAGTAAATCATTGGGGTCTTACTCTCTTCTTTTTTCCTTCTCCACTCCTGCTTTTCCCCTAGCTTCCCTTTGTTTTTCTCCTTTTTAGCTTTTTCCCCTTTCCTCTCTTTAGAAGTAGGACCCCTCAAACCCAGCTAGGAGGTTTGGGGAGCGCTGAAAGCTTTCCCAGCGGGATCTGGGGCCCAGACCCGCTGGGAGAGCTGTGCGGCTAGAGCCCCAGCCAAAATCGAATTTGGAGCATTTTAGCCTTAAAATGTGACATCTGGTGGCAACAATTTGAATGATTTTCCTGCAAGTCAACTTACCAAATTTCGTGCAACTTACACAGTAAAGGCCAATCGGGGACCAAACGTTTGTCGTCAGTCGTTTATGCAGAACGTACTCAAGGAAAAGCGAAAAATTGAAGTCACGGGCCAACAGCCTTTCATCCCCCCCTTCCTTTAAACTACGCCGCTGTTTATTTCCCCGTGTAAAACTACACTTATGATATGCAGGAGTATAGATGTGTCGTGTAACGTGTAGATTCAGAAGATCGTGTTGTACTCGGAAGACGACGTGCATCTGCTGGATTGGGAGCAGTCGTGCTGGGACAAGGAGGCAATCATTTCGTCAGAGCGCGTTCTCGATCACATCCTCGACATGGGCATTCGGTCGACGTGGACCGGATGTTCGCTCAACCAGACGCCGCCCAACCATTCCGAGGCCGAGGCTGCCAGTAACTCGCTATCTGTGTCCGACGACTTGACGGCTCAGCTGACGTCCAGCGTCGACAACGGCGTCAACTTGACCTGCCGCGGTGAACGACGCTACGACGCACCCAAAAAGGTGTCAGTTCAACTCATTTCGAGCAAGTGTATGCCTGTGTACCATCTAGAAGCCTGCCCATTCAACAAGACCGCCGTTAACTCAGTGGATTTTGCTATTAATTAGCGGTTTTTATGAAACTTTTTAAAACAAATAATATTGATATCGTAAGAAGTTGTTAGATGGAATTTGCTATAGTTTGCGTTTGAGTTGCCAAGCGTTATCCTAGCTCGTCGGTGCGAACATTTTTCAGTTGAGGCTAAGAAGTGTTATGTGTTTCAATTTGAAAGTGTATGGTAAGTTCGTAAAAAACTAAAGCGTGTCAGTTCAGTTCAGATACGTCGCTGTGTACGCGCCATATATACTAGTAGGCGCCTTAACGTAGCGAGCGCAAGTTTATGCTTCTTATTTTGGGTTTTATGGCGCCACAGAAATCTGCCTTTAATTTACTACTACTGTGCATGTTCAGGTGTACATGGCTCTGTCGAACTGTCGAAGCAACGGCGTCGGTTTGCGTCTGCGCTATCGTCTCGAGGTGTTCGGCTATGCCAGTGATGACCGCTGTGCTTCGGGCGCCTCGTCGTTGTTCGCCGTCGCCCGCCGACGTTCAGCCGACGTCCACTCTCAAGTCGTCATCACCGCTGAGCTGTGCTGGTCGACCGTGTGGACACGGACCTTCGTCTGGAGGCTTGTCGAATCGGTCGTGTTCCGATGTCAACACTTCATCAACAGCGTTGCCGGTCCCGCAGTCGCGCTATCGCTAGCCGCCGTTCGAACTTCACTGCAAACTTCTTGAAAACCAGTGGCGTCATTTCATAAATCATTTGGAGGGGGTCTTGGTAATCTTTGGGGAGTTTCAGTATTCGTAAAGCATTGTTCTTGCAGCAGTAACACTGTCTCATGGGTACGATTTACAGGTAAAAAATTAACATCATAAATCCTTGGGACGTCCGTAAACCCCCAGCCACCACAATGACGCCCCTGTCAAAAACTAACAGCAAAAGTCACAAACAACTCACTCGTTGTGATTAGACCATGAATCACGATCAGCTGCCACTAGTATATATGGCCTACTGTTTTCATAACGTACGGCTGCAGTCGTGCGTGCGTCACAAAGCAAACGACGATGTGTAGTCTGTTCGATCTGATCGCAGTCTTCTGAATAGGTTAGACCACTGTCTGGCATGGTATAAGTTCGTACTGCGTACTCATTTACCCATTCCAGACTATGGTCACGGTGGTGCATGGCGAACCGTTGCCGTGATGCAGTTCGTAGCCCCTACTTACCACGTTGTTAGTTAGCGTTGGCTGGACCGATGGAATTCCGCTGTCGAATAATTTCTCTTCCCATCTTTTGACAATCACAGCCGCAGCTGCTAATTATACAGTTGCCGCCCTTATCGTTCTGGTTAAGCGGACATTTTGACAAGGAGAGAGGCTGATGTAACTAAGCAAGTAAGTAAAACGTCAGTTTTTAAAGCGCATTATGTTAAGAAGAAACCTCTAGAGGGTTCTAATGCCCGCTAAGACGCACGAAGAAGACGCAGGGTGAAGGCATACAACTGCAGAATGATTGTGCAAATCCTGTTAACGTCTTGGTTCCAGGTTAACGTACCAGCGGCGACGCTACGACATATACGAAGCCAATAAATCTAGCAACGACGCCGCATTTGTCACAGTAACAAACATTCCTTGTTCCAGCGCGCAATTTGTCCCCATCGCACGTCGTTTGTTAGCTAGCCGGCCGCTTTTTCACCCACTGCCGGCCCCCAGCAACACTAAAACCTCTACCCACCACCATCCAGCAAAACTGACGCCACCTAGTCGCGTTGCGCCGTGTGGTGAGACGGTTTGGTATAGATGGGAAGTGTGAACGGTGCACCATCCACGTACTAACCGAGCTCGCCGTTGAGCAACTTCGTGATCGAGACCAGCGCTTTAACCACCACGCCAAACTAGCATAGGCCTAACGAATGTGACTGAAAATAGTTCGGTCGCTTTTCCCATCCGTAGCATGTAGCATAAGGCTCCGACACGTGCGTTTTACAACAAATTAACAATTACTAGTCAGTAATCTTTGCTCTCGTTCGCAGGCGACTCTTTCAGTTGATCACCCGTGTGTTTCGGCGAAGGTGACGTCGCGATTGCCAGACTGTGGGCGCACAATCATTTTCTGCGCCGTCACCGTCCTTGTTACGATGCGAGAATTTATTGCGACGGCGCGCGGCGAACGCTCTAGCATGCGAAAATTACTTGACTCGGCGGCGCGTCGACCATAGGGGGTTGTGGTCTGGCGCCGAGATGAGAGGGGGCTTCTGCCCCTCCTTGAGCTCTTACAGCATGTTCTCCCATCTCTCCTTCTCTTTTGCTATTTCTTCGACCCCTCCCCGCTTTTTTCTTTCCCGTGTCTGTTCCGGGATCTTTTCTTTTCAGTATAGATGCTTGGGAATCGGAAAAATATTTGGAAGCAGTTAGAGATGTAGCTGGTATAAATTATTTAGGCCTATATGCCCTAAATTATGCCAGTTTCTATCCGAAGTGGTGAAACTCCACCACCTACATTTCCGCCGGCGTTTATATATGGTGTGCAGTAGAGCAGCCACTATATGTGACGAATAAAAGGGACTGAATGCCGACGGGTGAGAGCGCGCCGTGCCATCTCCGTTGTGACGACGTTATCACTTGACGAACATTGCATTATGTTACGTTATGTTATGCTGCTTTCGCGCGTCTTTCAACTCCCCACTTGTTTCCGGCCCAGTTGAGAATATGCCTATAATGCGACGCGCCACGCAGAAACATTTATTTCTTCGCCAGAAGCTGTAATTAATGGGCTTGGTCGTGGTACTCACGGCCCAGGGGCAACAGGGGCCGATCCACAGCTTTCTGAATTTGTTGCCAAAACTAGCAGTTATAGAGGTCACTAGAAATATCTTAGGCCATTGTTGTCGTCTGTTTTCTTCTGCCCGGTTTTATTTAGGCCTGTTTGTTGTATATAGCTCCACCCATTTTGCCGGCCGCTTATAGTGTTACTGAACGAGTATGATATACGTACGATCGTCGTTGCAGATTGTTAATTCTCTGTTAATCTGTCAGATTTAGCGACATGAAGTCTGTTATCGTTCAGCACTCAATCTACGCGGACGTTTTAGTACTGACTTCTTGATTCTTGTTGAATTGTTGTTAATTGAAATAATTATTATTCTCTCTTACTCTTACAGCTGTGTTGTAATGCGTTGTGTCACTATTTCCGCACATCGACTTTTGGCACTTTTATTGTAGTCTCAGTGATAATGATAATAATGCGAAATACCCCCAGTAAAAAGTAAGCCCCTAAGTTTTTGTCATAACTGCATCAAATATTGACTTTTTTGCACATTTTTCTGCCGATGTACTCTACTGTAATTTCACACTTAGGCCTAACTTGAGGGGGTAGCTACAAGTGCAACTGTGTTGCACAGCTGTTGCGCAACGGTTATGCAACAGTTGCACATGTAGACACTCTCTGAGGGATCATCCCATCACATCTCAAATGCGTCGTTACATCACCCTGCGAAATACATATTCAGTTACATTATGTTAACTTTTAGTATTCTAAAGCTGATTACCCTATCTACAGGACGAGCTAATCTGTTAACATTTTCGTGTCGTATTTTTATGAGAAAGACGGGGCGACGTCGCAGTTCCAATGTGATAAATCTTCATCATGCTTTATTTTCTTGCTGTGTGCAGTGGCCCTGTGTTAACGACCATCTCTGTGCTCGCCCACTGCATTAGGCACTCTGTCTCAATTGCGCGAATAACTAACGCACGTTGCCTGGAAAATGCTCCTCCGTATGATCGATGAGGTCTACGAGGTTCTACACTCGCTATACGTCGCTGCCATAATAGCATGCTTCTATATTATACGAAGATGGCATCGGCGCACGCATGAATCATATTGCTATTGAAACATTCAAAAAAGACTTTTGAAGTTTCTAAACGACACGCAATATTGTAAAGTGCATATTGCGGCATTTGCGGCATATTGTTTAAAGGCCTAATGGTCGTCGATAGGCGGCAGATCTAGATCTGTCAGCAGCTCAAGATAAACAAAAAGCCCAACTGTCGTTGGGGTGGGCCGACCGTATCGCTTCCATCTGGAGGCCAGAGAAAAAACAGTATCCCAGAGTGAATACAGTCCCATACACGCGATGGTGACGCTGCTATATTAAACTGTGAAATAAACGCTAGGATGCGATAGGGTACATCGGCGCACATGGTCGGCCAAAACATCGCGCAGTAATCGAATTTGTGTGAGTGTACGAGTGTGTATCGGAGCGTAATACACAACGCGTCGACCACGACAACGAGAGCTGCAAGCTGCAGTGCAGGAACTCGCAGTAGTATTATTACCAAACACTGCGCCGCAGTGACCCCACCACCGCGGCTGGTGACGGTCGCGTCCGTCTGGTGAGGTCTCAGAACAGACGGCGGAGTGACCCCCAGTGCACAGACATACAGCGTCAGGGTGACGAAGTAGCTAACACAGCATACAAAACACAGCCAAGCCACTCTCCAGCGGTGCCCCAAATTCGTCGCCATCAATACTGCACGACAGATTCGATTTTGCGACGCGATCAACGCATGCATGGATTTAAAGATCCAACCACATCTGTAAAACACGTCGCCAGACTACCCCGTAAAATAGGCCTATAAAATGTCGAAAGGCCGATGAAGCAAAATTATTAGTAAACGCGGATTATTTGCACAGAAATGCTACTAAATGAACATTTTTAAGCCACTGCGATTTATAGATCACATTTGGTGTTCAGATGTCAAAATGACCAACTTCTGCTAGCACCCAGGCTTTTCGCACGCTATTTTTTCTCATATTCACAACGTAGGCTATATTTTACGTAGTAATGTAGCAAGATGTGTCTGTCTTAGAGGGTGTAGTAAGATCTCTAGCAGTTGCTGGGCCTATGTTGCAAATTTCTTAGACAGTATATTAGTAAATGAATTTCAAAATCAGTAAACATCATATGACAAAACTCGGCACTTTTTTGACGCACAGCGTAAGTAATGGGGTGTTTACATGATTACTTGCACGTGTATTTTCAATACATTTGCTTGATGTTTGCTTGATGTTTGCTTCATCATGTAAACACCCTATAAGTTAATTTACCGAGCAACTGGGTGACGACGACAGGAGAGAGGCAAAGCAGCTGCAAGCGCACGTGATCTATATGTGATGGATGTGTGTCGATGAATTTTTCACACGCGACAGCTCCAGCACTCGTACACCTAGCCTAACCCACCCTGTGGTCAGCCACTTTCGTCGCGCGTAGGCCTACGTCCGTGTTTTTTCATGACGCAGAAAAATCAATCTTCGTCGTCACCGTTATTTCCATTACGCTTCCCAGCATACCACGGCAATATTCGAAATTGTTATGATTTACCTGTTGAGCATTTTGTCAGATCGGAAATGCGCTACGAAAATTTTTTAAAGGATTTTTTTGTGTACGGCTGGTAGTGTGACGTAGATTTCTGTCACGTGCTCGTCGGGCAAATTTAGAACAGCATTTTAGCTCTTCGTGTCGTTTTTCATGCATTCGAATTAAAGTGGCCGAATGCTGGTTTTCAGTATATTTTTTCTGCACGATAAATCTATACGAGGCAGGAGAAACAAGAAAGCCCAGCTGTCGCTAGGAAAAACGCGCTACAGAATATACAGTTCCTGTTACAGTACTGACCTTCAAGATCATGCAAGGTCAACGATTTTTACCTCGTCTGAAAGGGCGTATGCCACTTCCTAGGCTAGCCACTTCCTATTAACAACCTTGGCCCTCTATCACCGTTTCCGAGATAAGGCCAGTTCTCCTTTGAAAAACGCACATTTTCCCACCCGTCCATTCAATCCCAAATTTGAAAATGTTTTCCTACCCTTACGACGTAGGCTACCGTTTAGCCACAATACATGTGTTAAAGACAGACGGACAACATACAAACGACAAACACAATCTAATACAATAAGAGCGACCATAAGTGCGATCGGCGAAAAAACTGAAAATCATCTGAGAAACGAGACTTGATCGAGACTTCGAGACTCGAGTCACTCTCCGGCTCGGAAACTCGGACTACTCGGATGATATCGTGTCGGCCGTATCTGCCATCGGGGCTGACTATTGCATAGAAGCGTTATTAATTTGTGTTATTTGTATGGTTGTTTATTTTTTGCGTTTGTTGTGGAAAAGCACAATATTGTTAGTTTTTGTTGCGAAATCATACGTTTATGGTCTTATAGTTGTAAATATATTGTGCGTATGTTGGTATTTATTGCGTCACGTTGTTTTATTTTTTAATTTAAGGTTATAACCCCTTAATATGACGTTTAGTTTGTTGTAGCGGGCGATAATGGGGGCCTGCTCATAGGCTTATAGTTTTTGTCGTCTCATATAAGCAGTACAGCTTGTGGTAGGGCATTTTAATATTTTTTAATGGGTAAACATGCAGTTTAGCGGCCTAAATAAAATACACAGTCAACTTACTGCCTATACGGGCCAAAGCGTGCATGCGGTCAGTTAACCCTAACACTAATCCTAACGCTAACCCTAACCCTAACCTAACCCTAACTCTAAACCTAAGCCTAACCCTAAGCTTCGCCTGTATATAGGCGGTAAGTTGACTGTGTATTTTGTTTAGGCCGCTAAACTGCATGTTTACCTTTTTAATGTTTGCTTTTTACTGTTTGCAGATATTTTGTGCATCAGTGTCCAGTGTTGTAGAATTGTTGCTTATGTACTGTCATGGAAGAATTGTAGGAAGTTTACAATATTAACTGCACACAACAAAATTATGGATGTTTTCTGCTCTTCTGTTTTTTTTTATAAAAATAGGAATCGTTCTTTAATTTGCAAATAACATTTACAAGAAACAGGACAGCTGTTTCATGGTTAGACGTCAGAGATAAAAATTGGAAGTCTGAATCATTTCTCAGAAGCTTTGTGTATTTAATGAGATGAACATCTTTTTGTGATAATGTTATTAGACTTACAGTAACATAATGTGGTGGTATGTTTCAGGCATTGAGTTTACACTTTGAATTGCCAAGATGAACTATGGTCAGTATTTTTTGTATTCTTAATGTAAATTTTGTAATAAATATCAGACTGAAATAGTAATTAAGTTTATTTATATATATCTGAACAGTGCAGTTGATGGAGTATACCAAATGTTACATATTATGATTGCAGTTGTATGTATATTGTTGCTGTTTGTAGATCGGTACAGTGACCTGTCACTGGCAGCTCAAGTACTGAGTGACACAGCAAAGAAAAGAGACAATAACAGGTATTGACATTTGCTTCTGGATGTTCTCTTAGTAATGATAATGATGATGATGATAATGGTAATCATAATGTAATCATAATCATGATCCTTCATGTTCTTGACTTCAGAGGTATTTGATATTACTTTTAAGAATTTTCTCCATTTAGCATTAGTATATACTTAATGTGAGCTATTTTGTTACTTGTACATTCATTATAGGTTTGTTAAACGAAGTTTGGATTTGCGAACTTCGAATTTCAAGTTCGAATTCGTATTCGTTTTTCAGCCCTTCAATGTTTGAATCCAAACATCATTAATTAGACACAGACGGTTTTGCCTTGAAAGTGGAGCGCTGTTACTTCAGCGGTGCACTGTGTGAGGATTTCTTTGTTCTCTGCTGGCCGTCAATTTAAGCGATGCCTGCTGCTTGTTTGCTTACTCCTCCCCTCTCCTCCTTGCATACCGCCGCGGCGTTCAATTACTCTCTGAAATTCAAATTTGAAAAAAAAAGAATTTAACATCCTTAATTCATTACTTTGTACTTGCACGCAAACTGCATACTGTATTGATTCTTTTGTCAGGATTGTTTTAGCTCTGTGAACTAATGTATAAAAGTAAACTTGTCAAACTTTGGAAAAATCACACTTATGAAAATCTTAAGAAATTGCACAATTTAAAATCATAGAAAGAACTTAATTATGAAAATATTACAGACTTTACTTAATAAATGCACAGCTAAGTCTCTGAGTTAGGAAGAACTTAAGAAGATTTAAGGTAAACCTTGTAAGGTAAATTTCTAGGAAGTGTGTAAATCAGGCTGCTGTCCCGGGCTGATGTTGTTTTTGTCATGTTTCTGTCGATCTTATGCTGTAAGTGTCTGTTAGGGTGAAGTCGAAAGACAAGGCTGATCGTGCTACTGCCGAGCAAGCGATGGATCCCCGCACTCGCATGATGTTGTTTAAGATGATCAACAGACATTTAATTGCTGAGGTCAACGGCTGCGTCAGCAGCGGCAAAGAGGCCAACGTATATCACGCGTGTAGAGCTGATGAAACCGAGTGTGCAATCAAGGTATGCTGAGCAGCACCACTGAGTCTTTCCAGAAACAAGAATTCATACTACTTTGATAGTCCTCTGTTAAAATGATTGATGCATGTGTGGCGGGCTGGGTGGGTC
>Ga0209671_1008883_pt1 | contig 10524 bp, 5 predicted proteins | sample WorMetHERISLAND2_2_FD_187401 | JGI IMG/M metagenome (GOLD analysis project Ga0209671, IMG submission 187401) | Marine gutless worms symbiont microbial communities from Max Planck institute for Marine Microbiology, Germany - Olavius geniculatus... | ecosystem: Host-associated > Annelida >...
GTAATGTGTTGCATAAGTAAGAAAACACAAATGGCGTATTGGCGTCGTTTTTACACCGATTTACAGGGCCACAGCGAAGTAGTCTGTTACAGTGCTATCGATCTTGTAGGTACAAAGGACTTGAAAAAAAGACTTGCTGGAGGGCCTCCAAGTCCAAGTCCAAGTCCAGCAAAAACGGACTTAAGTCCGGACTCGAGTACTACAAGTCTGCGCCAGGGCTCTTCCGAACATTATTCTCGCGCGTTTTGGTGTCCGTCCACATTTCGGCCCATAATACCATAGACACTAAAGGCGCGTACAGAGCGATGTAACTGAACTGAACTGAACTGACACGGTTTAGTTTTTGATGAATTGACCAATGGGTAAGCACGGCGCGCCCATTGGTCATTAGTTGACGCGTGCGTGAGCGTAATCACGCAGTCACCGACGCCGTTAGATGGTGCCTACTCTAATGCATCCTTGCTTACCCATTGGTCAGTTGGTCAAAAAAAACCATGTCAGTTCAGTTCAGTTACGTCGCTTTGTGCGGGTCTTTATAAAGACAGTAAGTTGGATTACATTCGGAGGGACTTTGTCTATGGCGATTTTGTGCGTTCGTCGCGGAATAGATCATTTGCCGTCATCGTCGATGCTGCGTGGGCTTCCTGGAAACCGCGGCTTGCTTGCTGCGGTCAGAGATGGAGTGGTTGGTTTTCTGCAGTGCTGAGTCAGAAGGTTGTCGTCACTGAACTAAGATTAGATACGCCACGGTGATCGGTGACGTGCAAGGCAGCTGATTAAAACGTGTCTTCCTTGTGCCACGGTCTACTAGATGCAGCTTGGCAAGTTTTTCATGTTACTCACTCCGCTTTCGACAAAACGGTTAATTCGTACTTTGATGACCTATACAAGCCAGCTTACCTGGCTTGAGCTGAAATTAACTGCACTGCCATAGGCCGTCATGTTTCCGTAGCGGTTTGTATATCTGTGCCCAATCAAAACAACTCAGATAAATTATTTAGTACTGCCCACAAATCGAGGACCGAACGGTCGAAAATCGAGTGCGAAAGTCGACGACGGAGAGTGGGTTTCTTGAGGAGGGGGTTGAGCTTTTTGCCTACCAACTACGGGGTCTGGGAGAGCGTCGTAAGCTCCCCAGAGAGTCCAGATTGAGCCCCCGGTGCAGTCACATTTTGGGCACGAAAAACCTTTGATGATGATACATGTACCGGGTATAAATTTAATTATTCTAATTGCAGCACAAACCTGCATTTCAGCTACGCGCAGGGGCGACGTTTACGGGGGGTCTGGAGGGTCTACAGACACCCCCTAAGGATATGTGATTTCAGTTTTTCCCGTAACAAACGACTGACGACAAACTTTTGGTCTTTAATTGACCTTTACTATATATAAACTGCACGAAATTTGGTCATTCAAATTACTGTTACCAGATGTCACATTTTGAGGCTGAAATGCACCAAATTCGATTTTGGCTGGGGATCTGTTCCAGACCCCAATGGGGAGCTTACAGCGCTCCTCCAGACCCCCTGGCTGGATTTAAGGGGCTCTGCGTTTAAAAGCAGGGAGGGAGATGAAAGGAGAAAGGAGGAGATAAATAAGAAAAGGGGGAATAAGGGGAGAAGAAAGGAGGAGAAGGGAAGGGAAAATAGTGAGACCCCAGTGGTTTACTGAAATGACGCCACTGGCTTCGTGACCTCGTTTTAGAACTGCAGACATGAAGTGAACTGAACTGAAATATGTCAATGCAGTTTGGTTTATTTCTGTCGCTTTGTACACGCCTTAACAGTTCCACTTTCACGCCAGAATGCCATAGATGTACTATAGGGACACTTTGGCTTCTGCATGGGAGGGATATAAATATAAATATATAAATAAGTCCTAAATCATCGTGACACACGTGCACGATGACCAGTGACCTGCTCGATATTGCCATATCTTGTTGCTCTGCTATGCCTCAACCGAACCGGTTGCCTTAATTTTTGCAATACCGTCATCTACGACTCATAGTCATTCGTCCAGCCAGCTGTTAATGATTTCATCGGTCATTTAGTCTGTCACGAGTTTATTTTGAAAATGAAGTTTTTATGATTTCTTTCCGGCAGCGGAGGGCGCGGCCTAATGAGCAGTCGATTACGATTTTTAAAGGATTCATTCTTTTTCGTTAACTTATTGAAGTTTGAATACTGTATAAGTTTCTCTGAAAGTTTCTAGGGGTGAAGCATGACGGTATGGGGCGTTTTGGTAGTTAGTCGTGACCCCCCAGTGACACATTATAGTCGATGACCAAGCTAACTCTGGGAAGGATAGAACTGCAACGATATTGCTATACCTTGCCGCCTTTGTCATGTATAAATTCTGGTCATTCGTCGAGCCAGCTGTTAGTGATTTCGTTGGTCAGTGGGTCACGTGATCGGTCACCTGACTCACGGAACAGGAAACTAATACTGTCTGCCTGAAAGTGACGTCATCTGCATGACGCGTCTTCAGGTCACATTGTCCACGAATTTCGCGTCATGTCCTGATCAAGGTGTTAAAGGATTTCCTGGTGAATTTGTTCGAAAGGGTGGCCCTCCCAAGCTTATGGCCCTCAATAAAAAAATAAAACCACTGGTAACGAAAGTGGACAAATTTACGCTGTTGGTTTGCGCTTCCTAAAGCTGAAGTAGTTCCAGCGTGATTGGCTTCTACTTTTACTCACTCTAATATTTGAGGCTTGAGTGGAGCCGGGCATTGAGTTATCAGCCGGTTATGCCACTGCAGACATAGTGCTGGAGGTAAGCAGTACGAGCGAAACTGGAATAAATATACGCTAAGTTTATACACGACGTTGAATGAATGCAAACTCTTCATCACCTGTCTGTCTCTCTACCTTCTGCATGCCAGCTGTTGAGCCGCCGCCTCTGAAACAAGTTATCAGTTAACCCTTTAACACCAAGAAGTTCTTCATTACCAAGGTCCAGGAGCGTCTACCCCAGTGCAGTCGCAGGAGCATGGGCAAACTTTTCTCCAAAAATACTAAATGTGCGGCTTGAAATCCCCATTTTGGAAGAATTTTGCGGCGAAATTTAGAGCACCTATAATCTTCTTTGTCGATTATTGGCAGCTGTATGTCCGAAAATTACAACTTTCTGCTATGTCTGATATTTTAAACCTGCTGGTCTGCGCCCTATTCAGCGGAGTGGCCCCAGTTCCCTTCGCGATTACGCTTAATTTGCGAGTTATGTAAGAAACTGTTCGCATTTGCTGGCTTTCGGGTGCATGCAGGCGGACACGGTCGGCTTCCCCTAGGGACAGCTGGGCTTTTGTTGTCAGTGGCTATATAACGTTAACCCCGCCAGCAGCCGACAGCGTGATCAGGTTTCTAGGCGGCCGTCTTGGAGCGAATGGATATCAACAATCAACTTACCACGAGAGCGAATACTGGAACGAGTGCGGCAGTAGAAGCCTAAATATATACTCCCTGTTGAGCCTATACGGTATACACAGCAGCGTTCAGGTTCGTCACGACTGAGTGACAAAACAAGTGTGTGCGCCGGACTGCCGGCAACTGACGGTGTGCTTGTAAGTTGCCGGTTTTTGCATCGCTTGAGTACGCAAAACCACTGGCCTGTGTAAATTCTTCTGCTCAGGGCAACTCAGCCTCCTACCCTCTGCGGGACGGGAAGTGAGTAGTAGCTTACGGGCTACAGGGTGAAGACTTCTTGTGGCTGATTGGAGCGGTGGTATGGCTGCTAACTGCAAACCGCGGGTCTATTATTTTTCCCTGATGCCGGCAGTGGATGGCCGCATAGTGCGCTGTGGTATCATTAGTTTATCCCAATCAGCTGCCATTTCTGAGATTGTGAAACACTTCTGGTCGCGAGTATTCACTCATGTAAGAGAAGCGCTATAGCAAATAGCGGATTTTTGCCACGAGTCGCCTCCATGCCGCTCTGTACTGAGTGCGTTACGTGTGCTCAAAATTTAATTTTGCCTCTAAATCTTTTTCAAATGCGAGATTTCTTGTAGCAATTTTGTTTTGTCTTTGAAGAAAGCTTTCCGACAGGCTAAAATGTAAAAGAAATGGCTCACCCTGGGAATGCTCAGTTGCCCCTGCCCTCTTTGCGCTGTCCTGTCAGACCTTTGACACGATACCACTATCACATGTATATTACTTCGTATATACACCGTGTCTCAGAAAAAAACAGTCCAAATTGTTTTGTCATAATTTTGTCAAGTTTTTACTAAATGTGATAATGTTTGGCAGAACGATAGTCGAAACAATGAGGTTACGCAAGATGCACTTATTTTTCACCTGACTTAATTTATGTCAATGCACTACCGTGTGAAACATAGATGTTCCAAGTTGTTGTATAGCGCTGAGTTATTTTTCTAAGTAAACGTTTAACGACTTAATTAAGCACAAAATAAATCCAAATGTAAATTATTTAGCAGAATTTTAAGTTTGTATAACAACTCAGTTGCAAATCGTCAGAATTTATGTCCAAAGTGAGCCCCGCATACAAAGACAATGGCTTAGATGCAACGCCACTGGCTGATAGCGGAATCAGCAAACGATTGATCAAACGACATTCATTTATCGATTAGACGTGTTTTAAGCTCATCAATCAGCTTTTTTGTTGTATGCTGTTTTTACCATAAAATATTTCATACCACAATATTATTAAACCACGTGGTACCCTCTGTCGAATTGATGATGCACAGGTAAGCAGTCCGATACAAATAACCGCCGCGTAATGCAACAATTTAAAGCATCTGTGTTTCACACGGTAGTGCATTGACCTAAATTAGGTAAGGTGGTAAATGAGTCCACCGTACATAATTCTATTGTCATGGCCATCTTTTTGCAATAAAATTATTAAAGTTGGTGGAAGTTATGACAAAAACAATTTCGACTGTATTTTTTCTGAGACACGGTGTAGTGACTAATGAGTGATAGAGTATACACTGTGTCTCAAAAAACATCCCTGACATTTTCGACTGTAACTTGTAAACCAATTATCAGATTTTGATAATTTTTGGTACGAACATTCCTGACACAACTTGCCAACAAATGACTCTTCAGTTGCCCACCTCATCCAACGTTTGTTTTTGCACTACCTGGAGAAAACGCAACGAGCAAAATATCACTTTTTTATCTAATGCGATATGATTGCTTAATTAACATAACGTGTAAAAACATTCACATTTCTGACACTTGGCTGACATTATATCCAGTTGTCTACTTTTCAATTGCCTGTAGTAAAAGTGCTTGAACTGCTAGCCCACTATGCGAACACAAGCAAGGAAACGCTTTCTCCATTCATTGACAACGGTATCGATAATGTTCTGCTCCAGATTAATCCAGGCTGTACCAGTCGCTTCTTGACCTCACAAACATTCCTAAACTTTATCTGGTGGACACACTGCTGCAAGACCTGCTGTTGGGGCCGACAAATCAGGATAAATGGAATTTATCGACGTTTTTTCATTCATTTTAACACGTATTATGCTTGGTCTGATTTCGCCAGGTAGTGCAAAAGCAGACGTTTGGTGAGGTAAAAACTAAATTACTTATTTAATAGCCAGTGGTGTCGGAAATATTTCTGCCAAAAATTATTAAAATCTGCTAACCTTTCTTCAAGTTACGATCGATAATGTCGGGGACGTTTTCTTCAGGTTTTTCTGTTTATTTCAACACATATTTCGCTTGATCCGATTTCCATAGGTAGTGTAGAAACAAACGTTGGGTAAGGTGGGCAACTGAATAGTCATTTGATGGCAAGTTGTGTCAGAAATATACATGCCACAAATTATCAACATCTGATAATTGGTTTTAAAGTTACAGTCAAAAATGTCGGGGATGTTTTTTGAGACACAGTTTACAACTTAACACTGTTGACAGTTGGTATAGATTGTCTGTCCCGTGATGAAGCACCCTGACTGCTACTTATGATGACACCGACGCAAACAAACGCACACACACAAGTTGTCTAGGGCCTATATACAGTGACAAGTGTTTGCTAACAATGCACCCTGGATCCAATCATTCCACTCAGTATTAAGATTCGTGGTTGCAAGGTTGGACGAAAAAACGCTAGATGGGCTACTTTTGGCATATGCCGTTGGCGCCATAGAATTAAGCCATGCAGCTACTTCTAGGAACGACATCGTCAATATTGTGACTGCTTTTAGAAATTTACAATATAGGTCTACGACAGTTATTACTGTCCGCGGTAGCGACGACAGTAGTTTTCAGCATCGTCGCTAAGTTTCTGTTTTGTTTCTCCGTTTCACTGTTGACACGACAACTCATGAACGGCTGCACTTAGCTTGATGAAATTTTGCACGAACATGTATCCTGAAAACCCGTACAATTAGGGATGTCGAATTTGAAGGTCATAGGTCAAAGACAAAGGTCACATGGTTTTTGTGCGTGTTATGTCTGAATGATGCCCACCAACAGAACTTAGCCTTGAGCTAGGGTTTTACTAGTTTGTTGCAAATTTTCATCCGTTTGTCGTATGCTGTTGCAGACAAACCATACAATGCTCATCTGTATCGGATAACAACATGAATCGATTTCGCAAATCGGATTCCAAATCTCACGGGTCCATGCACCATCAAAGCAGTGAGCTACAGCCCGTTCGATTGTCTGCGCTGAATCTGAAGCTACTGCGTCGCTGTCGCATGGTCCTCGTCAAAGATCTGGACGCTGTTGAAGTTCTACGTCAGCTACCAGAAGATGACGGACTTGGGCCTGAGGTATACTGAAACTCGTAAACTGGTTAAATGGTTAAATGGTATAGTTTCTAACAGCAAAACTCATCGCAGAGCTATACGGAGCGTCCGTCCGTCACCTGCCATATAGGATCACACAGTGTTGCTTGCCACCCGACAGAGGTGAACGCGCCGTGCCATAACCCCAGCCAATCAGGCCGGTACGCGATTTACCTACCCAGAGGGATGGAAGGCTGCAGTCACTCATCCTATTAGTAACCACTCGATAGCGATCTGACCAAGAGTCGAACTCACGATCTCTTTATTCTAAGTCCGACACTGCCCCATTTCGCCACCAAGCCATTTCAGAAAGCTGTTAAAAACTTTGCTAATTGGGTATTTACACGATCGAGCAAACATCGAGCAGCTAGCTCGACGTTCTATGGTAATTAGCATGCTAATTAGGAGGGTTGTAATTGGAAGGCCTATATAGCACGTGATCAACTGTGGGCTAAGAGCCTAAGCCTAGGCCTACATTTGAGCCAGGAGGCGGGGTTCCAATAAGCCTGCTTGAGCCACCTCGATGTTTGCTCGATGTTTGCTCGATCGCGTAAACACCCTATAAGAGATTAAAAGCATGTGCTAAAGCTGGCGGTGGGCACTTCTATTTCTCATAGTGACTGACAAACTGTTTATTATTACTTTCTTTCGATAAAGCTGATTTTTCTGCAGCACAAAGATGCTTTGCCTTTCGTTTTGCATGCATACATTAGGCTATGCTGTACGTGAACGTGAGAAATGACGATGTGGCTACATTCAGGAAAAGAATCTAATAACTAGACCTAGTTACAGATAATTAAATGCCGTTTGGCACTTCTACGTCGGACCTGATGAGTAGATAGCGAATATGTGAAATGTCGCTTCAAAATTCTCGGCGATGCTAAGAAAATAACAACAAAATTTAGACGATACTGTTTCGCCACACACTATATAGGCCTAAAGACCCTTTGATTTGTTTTGCCATAGGTGAGGTCGGCGGTATCTTCTATATCTGACAGAGTTCACAGGGCGGCAGCACTGTTGGACGCGCTAGAGTCTGCAGGTGACGTCACGTTCAGCGCGTTCTTGGCTTTACTTCGCGACCAGCATCGACAACTACATTCCGTGCTTGAAGGTATGGTGCGAATGGCGGTCAGAAAACCTGTTCAAATACTCTTTCTTCCATCCATACTGTGTAAAACATTTCGTCTAACGAACGTTTTACTTTTTTCTTACAGTTCAGTAACCAAAATCTAGTCGCACTCCGTAAGTTGGACCAAGTCTGACATTCCGTAAAAATTCCAGCCTAACCCGTCTGTAACATACTGTGCAGTCCTGCTGGCAGATCAGCAGACATGTAAAAGTAAATAAAAGCCGGGAATCCTGCACGTCACCTTCTTGGCGGAGGTAATGTACGTTGATTTCATTTTCATGGATAGATTTCTCAAAGTCTCGAGGACAGCTTGAGAACAAAAAAAAATCGTGGCTTTGGCCTTGGCCTTGATACATTAGCCACTAGGCTTAATTGACTGTATTCTGTTTTTACAGTCATAACTGGTCTTGATGTGACTAGTCTGCAGCAGTGAAACTGTGTTTGTCTGAGTATTTTTATCGTTAATTGCGGTTTGGATATGTTTAAACTGGTTTTTAATGCACAGTATAAAATTGTCATACATTTACTTTACTTACTTACTTACTTAGTCCCCTTGGCATTGGTCTTGGCCTTGGAGGCAACTTGTCTGGCTTTGGCCATGGCTTTGAAAATGCAAACATCGAGCAATCGTCGAGCAAACATCCAGCAAATGCATTCAAAATACACGTGCACGACGCGTTCTCTAATTGCTCGATGTTTGCTCGATGATTGCTTGATCGTGTAAACGGGGTATTACTGTGATGTGAAGAGACGCGTCACTCACTCAAGAACGACGAAGACAACGATGACGATGGTGATGGCGGGTTCAGGGAGAGGGTGGGGATCAGCGGAATGAATGTCCGCCGTCTGCTGCGGCGCGCTGACTGCGGACGCAGTTCCCACCACGACCACCTTGTCCACCAGAGCGGCGAGTCGACCAGTGGGTCTTTGGACCAACTGTCCACGGGCGAATCCTCATCGTTGACCGGCGAGCACATATTTTGCTTCACGGTGCCGACGCGCGGCCGGCGGCTGCAGCCGGAACCGTGGATCACGCACGCCGACGATCCGCCGCCGAGTCCATCCACCATCACATCTGCACCGTCGACCTACCAGACACAGGTCTTTGTTTCGGTAGTATGTAAACAATTTCTATCACCAATATCATCATCAGTGTAAAGCAGCAAACCAGCTTACATGAAGAAAACACAGGCAAATATGGAAACATGAAAAAGTAACGAGAAGCCCGTCGCAGAGCTACGGAGCGTCACATGCCATATAGGATCTCGCTGTGTTACCTGCCAACCAACACAGGTGAACGTGCTTCGCTTTAGCTCCAGCCAGACATCAGCCTGGTTCTCGATTTACCTAGCCCGAAGGGATGGCCAGGATGAGTTGACTTTGGTGTTGGCTATACATGTATCTCGGATGGTTTACCAGTCTGCAGCCAGTCATCTGTTCAAGTAGTAATCGCTTGATAGCGACCCGACCGGGAGTCGAACCCACGTCCTGTCGATAGTAAGTCTGACACCATACCGTTACGCCACCAAGCCACTTGCGATATGTATATTTCATCACGGTCTATAGTGTATTAAGTCAGTGTAACGAAGCATAATACACTGTCGACCGTGTTGAAACGTACTTATTTCATGGCTGTGATCGACGGCGTGTTCTACCTAGACGCACGTGTGATATACAGTCGCGAGACGCTATCAGTCGTCACGTTTGAGTGGAGTGAGAGTATGGGCTCGCATAACACTTTAGACATTACAGTGATAGATAGGAGGACGAAGCAGGTAGTGAAATATAATAAGCGTTGATCTGATGTTGGATCAGGTGACAACTCGGGACCTGATATTCCGTCGTGTGGAGTGGTCAGTACTGCGACAACTGGCCGGACTGCTGCTGCCGCCACAGACTGTTAGCAACGTACATGTCATAGACAGCGACTACGTTCCACCCACCGATCTACGGTCCCCGAGTCCTGTCGCTGGAACGACCATGGACCGGACTGGTACCCTGGTGCCGACTGCTACGAGCGAACCAGCTACGCAACAGCTCGCAAGAACCAGGTGATATATTACAGCGTGTCTCAAGAAAACGCGCCACTTTTATTTTATTTTGTGAATAACTTTCTGAAACGCTGATTGAATGACGATTGTTTGTGCCGAAATGTGTTAACATTAGACAAAGATTGTTTGAACAAGGATTGTTGGTATCAGTGGTCCGGTGTTTTTGAGACACAGCATAAATCTGTCGAACGGTTTGAGCAGGGTGTACAAATGTGGCAGACAGACGACAGACTACACTACTGAGAAATGCGCAACTTATGGCAGAATTGCTTGCACTGTGTATCTGATTCCGCCTAAAAAGCTAAACTAGAGATTGACTGCTAGATTTGTTGATTGGCCACAGGTTAAAGAAGCCAGAAACGAATGCATCGAGTAAGACATCACGGAGGAATTCCAACAACAACAACAACAGAGTGGACAGTCCACATCAGCAGGGTAGATCACCACCGCCGCCGCTACCACCCAAGCCGGCCGACTTACCGCAGCTTGGCAGCAGCATATTGCCCCCCGGGGGTCGAGCCTCACGACCCCCGGGGGGCAATATGCTGCTGCCAAGCTGCGGTAAGTCGGCCGGCTTGGGTG
>Ga0209671_1008886_pt1 | contig 10522 bp, 5 predicted proteins | sample WorMetHERISLAND2_2_FD_187401 | JGI IMG/M metagenome (GOLD analysis project Ga0209671, IMG submission 187401) | Marine gutless worms symbiont microbial communities from Max Planck institute for Marine Microbiology, Germany - Olavius geniculatus... | ecosystem: Host-associated > Annelida >...
AATTTGTCAGCAGAAGTGCAGATAGAGTGGCATTATAAAAAGTTTTTTTCTGCATTTTTGTTGCATTTTAGTGAAAACCGCGCTCAACATTCGGCTGAGTGAAGGGGACTCGAAATTGGTCTCAATCTTGGAGCTTCCCGGTGACATTCTAATCGTGCCGCAGGCGACGCTCGGAGGTCGGGTCAAAGGTCGCAGCATGCAGTACCATGGCAACGTTGATAAACAAACCGGGTCTCAGCTGTACGAGCAGTTTGTGGGTCGGTGTCGAGAGGCAGTGCAGCAGACTGCAAAGCAGTGTACGGTGCATTGTGGGATGTATGGCATTCAACAAGTTCTGAGCATGGTTACAAATGGACCGTACAGTCACGTGGTCGATATCTAACAAAACCGATTTGCTTTTATTTCCAGGGTGGCCATGAAAATTTTTGAAAAAAATTCTTTTTTCCAGGACCTGTGAAGTCCTTGAAAACCAACTAAGATCTTGAAGTTTTGGAATTTGATGGAAGGATCTTGAAAGTTCTTGAATTTTAGTTCTTCAAAATCATCATAAAGGTGATGTGAATTTTTTTATGCCATAAACGTCTAATATGATATGATAAAATACTGTGAGCTAAAGTACTTAAAATTATTGGAAAGTCTGATTTTTTTCAAAATTGTGGCAACCTTGAATTTTATGAAATTTACGTCATTTTTGAATCACTGTGACTTGAAACATACTGCAGATTGTTAAAGTGAGCTGAATTATTAGCAGTTTAATTTCCATAGTGGTAAAATATATTTTTTTGAAAAAGATAAAAGAAAATTGCACTTTACTGTATATTTTGAAACTTTGTTGAGAGATGAACAAATGCAATACAGCAAAATGTATTGAATAAAATCAAGTTTTCACTAGATGCATCTAGTCCGTAAGGGAGGGAGTTGGCTCCCTTGAATTCGCCACTGCCCCACAGCACATATTGGTAGTTTTCAACTAGCCTACAAATGGACCATGCAGTATTATGTCATTTATTTGGATGTTGTTATGCTGATTTTCACAACAGTACAAAGTTTCTACATACACAGTATACAGTAGTACGTAGGAGAAGTTTTGCATATTTAATTGACTTTTGTTGTTTGTTCATGGTGGCAGCATTTTCTTTTGTGACTTGAATTTTGCGTACACTGTGCCTTGTGTCGGGTGTGTGTGATATGGATGTTTGTGTACCAGTGTATATGTTGTTCACTGATTTTATTTCAATGCATGTTTGTTGATGGCTATAAACTTTTGTTGTCACTTTTGTACCCGACAATACGTTTTGTAAACTTTTATTGTCACCCAGGATCTGTTTGCAAACTAAGTATTGGTAGCCTAACATGTGGCCATGTCAAAGCAGTCATGAGTTATGTCGTCTGTTTTCGGCTGTGGTGACTATTGTAATTGAATATCAAGTTTGGTTCTATGTCAGTAATTCCAGAACAATGTGTACTTTTAGACAGTTTTTGTCAGCGTTTTTTTCTGGAAAATATGCTGGTTTTCCTTATTACCTCCGCCAAGGAGGTTATGTTTTTGCCAGAGTTTGTTTGTCTGTCTGTCTGTCTGTGTGTTAGCAAGATAACTCAAAAAGTTGTAGAAGGATCTTTCTGAAATTTTCAGGGAATGTTGGGAATGGCAAAAGCTACAAAATGTTCAATTTTGGGGGTGATCTGGAAAGAATCCTTGATTCTGGATCACTTTGAAATTTCCGTTAACATTGTTTTCAATGGGGCATAAGGGAAACCACTGCCAAACCGAATATGGTGCTGCCACCTGGCGAACAAAATGGCGTTGGCGGAGGTCTGCAGTCTCTGACTGCTTTTCTAGTTTATTTGTGGGCCTACTGTACACATGTTGTTGTTGTTGAATAAAACAGAGAGGTCAGACCGCCGCCAAGCTTTAGCTTTTTGATGTTTTTGCTGTACTGTTAATCTGATGCCGACTGCAGTTCGATTGTAAGGAGCGTCACCTGCCGTAGTGCCACCTGACATAGGTGAACGCGCTCTACTATAATCCAGACAGGCCGGTACCCAGAGGGATGGAAGGTTGAGATAATCTGGGTGATTTGTTGTTTATCCATAAGTGGTTTACCTCTGCGTACTAATGACAGTCACCCGTCCAAGTACTAGTAGTAAGTTCATCTATTGAAACCCAGGACCTGTTTATCGTAAGTCCGACGCCCAGCCGTTACACCACCAGGCCTTTCCTGCTCTCTCCATGTCCAGTGAAAGTGCTTCATTAATTGTTTGTGGTTTGTAGTCTACTCGTCTTAATACTTCAGCTATGCCTATACCTCACTCGTGTACATGCACTGAGCGAAAGAAATATTTTTCATTCGGAAAAAAATTCCAGTATTTTTTTCATTCTGTCTGATCCCAGTTTGTTTAACGAGACGGAGCACTGGTATTGATGAGAATGAAAGATGACGTTAATTATACCCACAGTACATAATACAGTGTAGGCCTGTACGTACGGCGCGTATGACGTTGTATACCTCTGTGACTGATGACACGCACGTGTGCCAGTGCGCGTGTTCGTCGCAGCGAATTCTGTGAATGACGTCAACGCACGATCAAAGCACAGACTGCCGATGCTGCCGCTTTATGAATGAAAACAATATATTAGGCTAGTACTGCAGTATGCGTACGAGCACGGGCCCCGCGGGGTCAGCGAGTTCGTTATACGTGCAGTTATTGTATTGTGTGCGGTGACCATTCTTTCCTTTTGTACATGTAAGTCTGTACGACGCCCCGTCTTCGCTTTTTCTCTCATCAGTGTCATTCTTCAAGTTCAGAACACATACGGCAGTTGTGGAATAGCAATCAGTATACAGACAAAAATTAATAGCCTAAGTGACAAAACTATGAGAAACGATATACCTGGTAGGCCTATGTAGGCAAAACTGTGAACAAAATTAGCCGTATACATCGTAACTTATAAGGCCTAGTTCAACTAATTATATAGGCCTATGAAAAATGTATTAGCTTACATCACATAACCTAACGACGTACGTGCTATCATAATTTTTTTCCCACTTTTGGTGCTCGTTATGACAGTCGCGCTAACTCGCGCGATACTAAGTTGTTCGACGCAAAACATTTCTGCCAGACCTTATAAATATTAACTTTTACTATTTTTATTAAATACGTTTATAAAAAGCGAACTAATAATAAAGATTGGTATATAATAATGTTAAATTTTGATTCTGACAAATAAAATGTTCAATGCAAATTACCAAATTGAAACGTCGTTTCGGGGTGTCATGAACATGTATTATGCCCAATATAGGCCCTTGTCGGCTGCATGTGGCTGGTTAATGGGTCCCAATTCCTCACAACCGTGCAATTCAAGTACAGTCTACGCACAGTGCTCGTTGAAATGACCACACGTCATAAAGGGCGGGCGGCTTTCGACGGAACTACAACTACAGGGTGCGACACGTACTAGCGACGGGCAGGCGGGGCGGCAATCCGTTTCAAGATGACAGGAGGAAAACGTGTGTCAGTGTGAACGCGCGATAACGATGCCAACCAGCTGGTGACAACTCCGCGGGGGAAACGTTCTGGTTGCGCTTCTCGGATCCCCTCGCAGCGAAAGACGTGGTCGATCACCATTAGTGTCGTGGCCGGGGGAGAGGGCGAGCAGGTAGACAAAGGATGCAATACAATTTTTGACTGTCGAAAATTTGTCGGAAATTTTTTGTCGGACAATCGTTCGTCAAAGATACAAAATTTGGAGCTAAAACCGCCATTTTATGTAAATTTAAAGACAGAATCGAAATTTTGGGTACCAATGATCTCTTCTGTCAAAAATTCGCAGCTGTCTGACGGAATTCTGTCGGAAAATTGCAGCTTATTGCCCCGTCTACTATTTTAGCCCACGATGCATGCCGCTGCATGTCGATGATTACTGGCATGAAAATAATACCCTGTTTACAGGATCAAGCAAACATCAAGCAAGCATCGAGCAAACATCGAGCAAACGTCGAGCAAACATCAAACAATTAGAGCACACGTCGTGCACGTGTATTGTGAATACATTTGCTTGATGGTTGCTTGATGTTTGCTTGATCGTGTAAATGGGGTATAAGAAACGATACGTAACGACAGAAAACCGGTACAATATAGGCCTATACAATCAATAAAATTATTTATCTCAATTGCCTATGTATCGAATTTATTGTCCATAATGGCATTGCGTCCTTGGCACAATAGCTGGCTCTACTTTGGAGTCTTAAATAAACTCTCCCACCCTAAACCAAAAATTTGAGTATCGTTTTCGCCACATGATAGAGTCTAGTAGAAAAAAACACGAAAATAGTGACAAACAAATACTGACTGTATTTAGTTCAGTTAGGTTACCGTAAGTGCTCTAACGAGCCTGGCATCTCTTAATTTGCTTGTGTAAACATCTTTGGTGCAAACTTCTCTGAGGTGATGTGTTTATTGAGCAAAGGAGCGATTGATGAAATGAAATGAATTACCATAACGTAAAAACCGGCGAGCTTTCATGCCATTCCGTAGACGGAACGCAGTCGAACGTAAAATGGTGTCCACCCGGACTTGCTCGCGCCATTGTTTGACTGACTGACCCCCCGCGTCGCCGTTGCTTTGTCCTGGCGACAAGCACTCGGCCTCAGAGAGTTCTACATAGTGGATTGATTGCTTCAACCTTCGGGTCATACGACAACAGAGTAGTAAGATATCAACAAGAACTGCTTTAAAGCTGTATTTACGCCAGTTGGATATGCATAGACTTGATCTTGATTACCCGAAACGTTGAAAGTTATCAATCGGTGAGTTCCTTTTTTTCTTATCAAGTTATAATTTTGCTACTGCACCAGTTTAAACGACGAGCTGGCTTGACAAGCGCTCGTTAAGCTCGTCGTGCGCTGGTCGAGCCAGCTTCGTCGTGTAAACGGACTCAGGCAATGCGCCATTGTGGTGGACCCCATCGATGAATTTGCCTTGACAGTGGGTGCACGTACTATTCATCGTGCGAAATGCTGCCTCACATTGTTAACGATTGATCGTCAGTGAAGCCGTCCATTTTATAGACATACAGTTTCAGATTTGTCATTGTATTTTGCAACAGTGCTTGCTTACCTACAGTACTAACAACCGTAGCCTAACGATATTCTTGCTGGTGGCATTTCGATTAATAACAGTAACTGCAGGCGTATCCACAGTAGCCTATAGACCTCCACCTTGAGGGGAACGCGCAACAGCGGTGCATGTTTGAAAGTCCGGTGCGAACAAAAACTAAACTCACCCATCCTAGCAACGATGTTTCTTTTACACTCGCCAGAGAGCGCCAGACAGCAGGACCGGTCTCGCTCAGTCGTATTGGCTTAAATGGCAAATTTTTCCTACCCCCTTTCATTTAGCTCCCTCGCTCGAGGTGACCTTTTTCGAATTTATGGAAAAGTTTTACGGATCCTGAAACTAGAGTTTTCCAGGCAGCCCTTGGTGAAGATTTGGCGATCCTAGCTTGCACCGTTTTTAACTGATCCACCCGTGTGACGGACAGACGGACGGACAGACAGACAGAATTGCGATGGCTAAGACGCGCTACAGCAGTAGCTGCTGTTGCACGTAATAAGCCTACGAGGTGTGAATGTGAAGCGAGGCTCAATATGCTGCAGCGGCTGGCAGATCTTAATGCCAGTTGCTGAATCATTGACGGCGCTATATCAGCCTCATTCAATACCAGACTAAAGGCTGACTGGCTGCCGGCCACAAATCTCGGCCGTCATCAATGTTCATGACACGACACCATTGATGGCGAGTTAACGCGCGCTCGTACCAGCTCGGCCCGGTCCACGTGATGTCCCACGTGACTTCACAGTTCTATAGGCTACTTCCGGTCAGCTGGAGGTGAGAGAGGTGTTCGGATTCTCAGAACGATCGATCGATCCGCAGAATCAAATCCATTAAGCGACGACTTTGCCAGCTAGCACGTTGAAGATTCGTTTTAATGGGATGCGCTATTCTAGTTCGTACGTAAACTCAAACGTAAAGTCCTTTCCGAGCCGCAAGCTAGCCCTTTCCCTCTGGTAGGGTATCGCTAATCTTCGTTTCATTAGCCATCACCTAGACACCAGTTTACACTGCAAGACCACGGATAGGGGGCTACTACATCGCGCGGTGTCTTTTTGTGCATCAGCTTTCGTCGATACTCATTGTGCCTATCCACGGAGGAATGGCCAGACTGAGTTGATCAGGCAGTTCGCGCTTTCCTTATTTACTTATGCCCGTACTTAGATATGGGCTATCAGTTTAATTATTCCCTAATTCTAAGCCATAACCATTATCATTTTTTGATACAATATTATGTTGAACGAATGAGCAGAGATTCACAGCATTATGTTTGGCTGAGTAGAATAAGAAGACAATTAGATTATATTTGAAAACTGGAAAAAGTCGTACTACACAGTACACAGTATATCAGATCATTCTGATGAAAAACGTATACTTTGAAAGCGTTCTCTAGACAAAAGAATTGTGTTTGGTTTTGTATAAGTGTGAGAAGCAAAGAACCTATAGGGCCTGCACATGTTCAGTCAGGTTCCCTCGGCGTTTTGCTGTAGATTTTCATATCGCTGCGGACTAGAGTCCGTATTCCGCAGTCCACACACACTGCTATTATTCCGGTCGCCATTTACGCCAAGGAGTGCACTTGCGCTAAGTGATATACGACTTACCTCCGCTAATGTTGGTGCTGCACGCTCGCCAGCTAGCTTTTCCTTCGGCTATTTATAGCTCTGAGTCATTCCAGGGCACCTTGCGTGACGTCATGGACGATGACGTCACGCCAGGGAATGACTCGATGACAATGCAAACATTTAACAATTAGTGGAAAGCAACAACAGGCCTAGGTAAAGGTAAAAAGGTAAAGATCGTCAATTTATATAGCGCATCGTCGCGTACACGCCTCTAATGCGCTTTCGTCACTAACCATATCCACCAGTCGCACAGCCACGGCGTGCAGCCTGCAGACACAGGCTGGCGCAGCGGCCAGGCCAGGCAGCCCCAGTCAGCTGTACTGAGGTCCCCACCTTCCTTAACCCATATAGGCCTAATGTATTATAGTCCGAGTCTCGTATTTGGCATCATATATACGGCATCGCTATCATGATATGTCGGTTTGGCTGCGATTTGGAATGCAAATTTTGAACGGGATTCCGACATGCGTCATTTTTTTCCTCTGGAAGACCAACGAGCACGCTAACTGTCAGTCACCGAGCCTAAATCGCGACGATTCTCGTCTTGTCCGGTTTCGATTTGTTAATTTCAATTTTCGTTATCGTTAACTGTATTTAATATTATCAGTGTGAAGGTTTCGCTGTGCGGTGAGTGACTCACGCATTGTTTACCGTTTCCTGGCGCCGCTGCCATGGCAACGGCTCGACGCTTCCCTGCGCGACCGGAAGTCGCTCGTAGTGGAAGTTGCAATCACGGCGCACGCGCAGACGGACGGACGGACGGCCTACTAACGATGGTACGACTCATTATGCGGTCAGTCTGTCTCTCATTGGTGATCGTACGATCAAACTGATGCTCGACGTGGGTGGGCTGTGATGTGCTGTTGTGTGGTCCTGAGATAGCTAGACCTCTAGGCCGAGCTGTCGTTGAAGTAATTGACCTATGACTACTGGCTGCCGTCCCTAGACGACGCCGGTCAGACGCACCGAAATTACTAAACCGACATTCATCGGCTTGGAGCCACCATTTCGAAGGGTGCCATTCCAAAGATCTGGTAGTTAAGAAACTAAGTCTAAGTACGTAAGTTGAAAATTTATTGTATCTACCGGGCTACTAAAATGTTTTGAAAAAATATTGGAAAGTCACGTGTATACGTTACACCCAAAAAATCAGCAAGTTTTAGATGAGCAAGAGCAGGGGCAGAGGTCTGAGACACATTCAATGTTTGGAATTCTCAGAAAACGGACATGGATTTCTGGGGCATGTGCTGGGAAGAATGTAAAATATTTAAAATGCGTATGAAGAACAAAATGACAGATGGCACTTGAACAACAACGACCAAAAATTTTACTGAGTCAGTAAGTTTTAGACGTAAAAGTGCCTTATTACATCGAATATGCACGTGTCTGTCAACATTATGAACTACGAGCGTACTTTGTAAGTGAAGCAAATTCAGCACTAAACCCAGCACTACCTCAGCGATTCGGACATCGGTAGCACGGTAATTCTATAGGGAGAAATTTGTTGTGTGCGAGTCGATATACTTTGACACGTTTTTTTCTGCTGGCGTTAATTGATAATCGTTACGACTTATTGATCGAGTTAGAACCTATACACGACGGTTTACCGCTTTTTTTAAGGCGCGTACAGAGCGACGTATATAACTGAAGTGAGCTGACATGGTTTAGCTTTTGACGAACTGACCAAGAACCAAACCGTAACGCATTACAGTAGGCACCGTCTAACTGGGTCTGTGACCACATGACTACGCCTGCGCGTCAACCAATGAACAATGGGCTCGCCCTGCATGCTCGCTGATTGGTCAGTTCGTCAAAAACTAAACCGTGTCAGTTCAGTTCAGTTCAGTTAGATCGCTGTGTACACTCCTTTAGGAATCGCGCTTGGAAGAAAATCTATTAGCGTATCGGTATGCGCTTAATAACTGTCAGTGTCGGATTAGTTCATAAGCTTACTACAGACAACAAAAACTCACTTTTATAGCAGCACGCTTTGTAGATTAATATAATTTATATGTGGTGATTAAATTATCAAACCTCATTATGTATGTGATGCATGCACGCGTTGCTTGTACTCTTTTTCATCGCGTTTTTCTGGTTTACGTGCCACGACTGGCGAAAATAATAAGGATTATTAAAAAATAATCAGTTTGATAAAATAATTTGTAATTCCGGGAGTTAGCGGAAAGCTAACAACGTGCGTTTTGAACTTTTTACCACGGCGTATAGCCGACAAAGCAGCAGAATCTGTCACCACAGCTAGTCGAACATTGTTTATCTGTTGTTTTACGGCAGGCAATAAATGTAAGCTATGCGTTATTATATCTGACAGCAGCGATGTCATCTGCTGTCATTAGCGCATGCATTACCTTGCCAACTATCAATTTCATTAGCCGTATTGAAGTCTTCGCCAGACCAGCGTGGCAGCAAGCCATAATAACGGTCAACGACACATCTCCGCTGCCCCCGTAATATGGCACGTGACCGAATCACGTGACATCGTTACTTTAGTTGAACTGCGTAACTGTAATATAAATCATGATGAAAACGGTTTGAAGTACTTGTCCTTTAATTCATCCGCTCCCAAATTATCCATGTTAAGTCTAACGCTAACACTAACCCCAACCCTGACTCTAACCCTAACCCTAACCTCAACCATAATCCTATCCCTAACCTAACCCTACCTTTAGGCGTAAATCTAGCAGTTAATTCGGGTGCGGGTGAATTAACGGACAAGCACGCCGATCTAACTTTTTTAAAATCTTAGGCCATGTAGACATTATGTCTTACATTCTTAGCTGTCTAAAGTTTAGAACTTTAGATAACATGTTTTATGCAGGCTTTATATGTCTTTACTACGCATACTCTCTGACTATTTCGCTACGTAGGCCTACAAAACTTAAAACTATAAAACTTACAACTTTTTTCAGCAATAATATTGTTTAGTAATATAAATAAACAGTATTTGACATTAGGGACAAGTGTATGGCTCTGTTTTCATGCTACGAATATTTCGACGGTCACAAAAGCCAAAGTGAAACCGAAACTTGAAAAGTAATAATTGTTGCTAAAACAACACCACGCACTGCGACATGACCTGGGTGCAATGCTGTTTGCGGCTAATTGAACATGCCAGGGACGGTAGCGTGTAATTATCATCAGTTTCACTGCATCCCAGCTCCAGCATCGCCATCCATCCAATACTGAATTAGACCTCAGCGGATTAGTGATGGGTCGGTCGAGTATTTTTAATATCGTCGCAAAGCCAACAACGATATCGTTACAGTTTTTCTTTTCTGCACAGAATGATCACATAACAACTAAAACCCTAAGTTTGTGCCATAACTGCGTCAACTACTAACCTTTTTAAAAATTCTTTCACTGATACGTTCTGCAGTAAGTTAACAAAAATTGCAATTTAGCGATCGTTAAACATCTAATCACACCACGGACGCGTCGCTACACTACCTTGTGAAATTATTGAATAAAAATAAGTGAGTTACAACGTTCAGTATATTCTAATGCCGACTGTATTTCATGGCATAATGAGTTTACACGTGTAGTCGTCGTTGCGGTGCGTTTCTGTTTGTTTTGTATTGATGACTCCGCCAATTTCAATAAGTAATATACGATTAAAATCTATGACAAGAAGCTCAGCTGTCGCTTGGGTGGGCCGACCGTACCCAAGTCTAACGTTTGACTTCCAATCGCAAAAACAAAGCGATTTTCCAGAGTGAATACAGTCGCATACACTTTACAGGGTGCGGCAGAAAAGTAGCCCCCTAAAG
>Ga0209671_1008888_pt1 | contig 10521 bp, 5 predicted proteins | sample WorMetHERISLAND2_2_FD_187401 | JGI IMG/M metagenome (GOLD analysis project Ga0209671, IMG submission 187401) | Marine gutless worms symbiont microbial communities from Max Planck institute for Marine Microbiology, Germany - Olavius geniculatus... | ecosystem: Host-associated > Annelida >...
ATATATATATATATATATATACACATATATAATGGATATTATTCAATCATCATATGACCGCAGTTCAACTGAATTAACACGTTAATGTGTGTTAAAGAATTAACTGTTATTTTAAAAAATTAATCCTGTTAAAAACACCCATACATAAATTCTGTCATAGCAGGATTAGAACTTCTGCTATGACAGAATTTACGTATGTGTGTTATTTTTTTAACAGCATTAATTTTTAAAAATAACAGTTAATTCTTTAACACACATTAACACATTAATTCTACAGCTCTAGTTTATTGCCATCAGTGGCGTGGTGGGTTAAAATGTAGCTGGGCCAGGCAGTTGCAGTTTTTCAACAGAGGGCTGCAATCAGATTGTGTGTGCTTAAAATTTTAATTTTTTGCCTCTAAATTTTTTCCAAAAATCAGGGTTGTTCAGCCTCATTTTTTGGCATTTTGGTTGAATATTTTTGATGGTAACAGATTTTTGCAACAGTTTAAAATTTAGGGGAGGCAGAAGCCTCCCTATCCCACCCCGTCACTGCTTTGATCTACGTTGTTCCGGCAAACCGTATGTGACCGTGTGTACAGATCCTATCGACGGTGTGAAAGGTAAGACCTGGGGACCAAGTACCATGCAGAAGGATCGCTTCCGTCCGTCGACCTCGGCGATACTCGGCACAGCAGCCGATAGATGCTGCAAGAGTGCTCCGAATATTCAGAAAACGTTTTCTCACTTGGGCGGCCATTCAAATATCGGTGCTCTCCAGGAACTTGGTAATTTTTCAGTTATAACTAGGCTACTACTATGCTATATGTGTGATTGCGTTTGACAATCAGATGATATGATGTTGATGGTGATATGAGAAGTTTTTTGTAAATGTTTGCGTAACCTATTTTTAAATGTATTTTCACGCTTGTGTTGTTAGAGGTTGCACTTGTCAGCTTTTTGTTAAACGAATCTGTGATGATATGATGATGATAATCCATTGCTATGTCTCTATAACAGTTATAAACGATTACAATGACATCTGCTGAAGGTCGTTCACCCATTTTTTCCGAAGAGAATGGCGTTCTCCCAATTCTCGGACACCTGGGGGAAACTCTTGATGGTTTACGCGTCACTATTGACACTTTTAACATTGGGGTTTGAACCTTTCTGTCACCATTTCCTGTTGTCATTTTCATTTTAAAAATCAACACCAGAAAATGCACCAAAATTTAATTTTTGCTGGGGCTCTGCCCCAGACCCTGCTGGGGGAACTTATGATGTTCCACGGACTCTCTGGTTAGCTGGGGTGGGTGAAGCCTAACCCTCTCTGTAACCCTAGAACTCTGCCTTCCTCAGTTCTCGGCGTCTGCAGTGCTTTGCTTTCTTTTTGGAGTTCTTTCACTTCTTTCACCATAATTTGTGCACTCTTACTGTGTGCTGTCTGTAGATTACGAAGATGATGAATGGCCGGAGGATATCGGTGGGGAGAGTGGAGTGACGACAGCAACGACGTCACGAATGACGTCATCGGCAGGTGCGGGCAGTGCCTGTGCCTTGGCTGCCACTGAGACCGAGTCAGTCAAGCGCATGAGCTCGCTGAAGCGTACTGAAGCCGTTATCTGCAACATTGGCGCAATGTTGGCAGGCTTCGCCGTTGGATTCGACGTCCGAACTAACATCCATCCTCGCACGGACTCCGCTGCCACCGATGTGGCAGCAAAGTTTCGCCCCGTTGCGGGTTCTGAAGCTTCGAAGGATCTGGCGGTCGGGCAGCAGCACCCTCAGCACCATACATATCATGGCACCCAGACGCGCTATCGACCGACCGTCAACTTCAACCTTCCCATCCGCTTTGCCCAGTCGCTGTCGTATGAGGGCGATTACTCGAGCGGCGGTCACAGTGATTCGTTCACGACGCCATCCAGTGATCATCACACCACTCCGTCGGCCAGCGACAGTCGCCGGACCACGCCCTCGCTGTCCGGCCGGTCATTCTTCTCTGCAGAGAGCGGCAGTCTTCAGTCCCCGGGGCCACCTTCCAACAGGCCATCGGTGGCCGATTCCGCGAGCTTCTCTGCTGACCTGGCGCTGATATCCCTGTCCCCGTCCACCGACGAGGCATTTGTGGAGTGCCAGCGCCAGTTCTCGGCTGACAGCAGCTCCAGTGGCTGGGCAGTGGTGGATACATCGACGTGGGGCAGGTGTCGGAGCTCAGACAGTTCCGATGTGGCCCAGACACCAGCCGGAGGCAGTAACTATGCATCACCGGCTGCCGGGTCATCGTACTGTCTGGCGTCGGATGCTCTACCGACGGCACCAGAGGCCGAGGACAGTGCCGGATCACAGTGTCTAGCTGGCATTCCCAGTCCCATCTGTCCACCTCCGGTGATGACCCGACGACCCATTGCCCATGAGCAGCATGCTCAAGCCGAGCGCCCAGTCACCCTAGACATCATCCCTCGGCCGAGACCTCTGCCGGGCATTCTCAAGAACGTTTCACCGATGCATGTCGTGACCCCGTACTCGGGGTCCCCACGTAGTCGGGTCACACCCAGTCGGGTCACGCCAGGCAGTGAGGGTAGTGTGGGACAGTCTCCCTACCACGTAGCCAATCATCACCGTCGCCCGTCGCTGTCCACCACAGACCAGCGTAAAACGCTGTTAGACATCGACGTCGAGGGCCAGACTGCCGACTCAACGAAGCCGCTTTCGGTTACACGGCTTGCTCAAGAACCTGATACCTGATAGATGAATGAATGAATTATTGTGCTGTCAATCAACTTCTAAGTAGTGATGCTGAACGAGGCCAAACTCTCGAGGCCAAGACCAGAAGGACAAACCTGAGACCAATTGTTGCAGGCCGAAGCAGCCACCAAGGTCAAAAATAGAATTATAAAAGTGACAATGACAGCAAAAGCTAGGAGTTTTCAGGTATTAACAAGGCCAGTGCATTACAACTGAGGACAGTGCTTAATAGTTTTGGGCTCGACCATTTTGGCCTCGAGGACTTAAAATCTGCTTCCAAGTACTGCCGCAAATGCTAACGTTCACCAGATAATGGCATGGTGCATGCACTTCACAAGAAAGCAGTTTTGCGAATTGTGGTACGTCATGCCTCCCAGTCCAAATTTTTTTTTCAAAATACCAAAAACCCTCAAAATTCAGTCACTTATTGGAGCATTTTCCGGTTGGTTGATGCAGTAGGTACTACAAAAGGGAAAAAACGAAGTGCTAAAACTTACAAACTGTATCATAGTGAGAACATATTCAGGGAATTGCAGTCTCCCTATCCGTTATGATATAATTCGTTTCCGTTATTTTGCAAGATTTCAGTTTCCTGGGCATTCAACAACAATCTGCAAATTTTTGGAATTTGAGGATGAATGGGAGGCCTGAGCCTGTATCAGTGATGACTCTAGGTTGGACATTTGAGATTTCATTGGTTTGCCAGCCATTCTTGCCAGGCTGCATAGCAATTATTTACAAGATGTGTTAAAAAGCCATGCCAGTTATTTTTGACAGTTCGGATGGTGAGCCAGCAATCTTCTTGTTTGCAAAATTTGGGCCGGAAAAAAACTCATTTTGAAAAAAATTGGAGGCAAAATTGGAACTGTCGTTAATTTGCAACTTCTTGCACTGCCTACTTTTTTAAACCGGGGATGCTGCTATGAAACATTGTGCTAGTCAAGCGCGTTCCAGTGTCAACATAATACGGATGGGACCATTTAATGAAATATAAAATTATTGAATATCAGTGTATTGTATCATCGAATTGCGTATCAAATATTTCTGTTATGTCCGAGTACTGATTTGGTGACATCTGTTTACATTAACCTGTCATATCATGTAGCTGCTAATGTCTTGTTCTGAACTAATAAAAAAGTCAATAAAATGATTCTTCAGAGCCACCATGTATATGATGTTCTGACATTTTGTTAACTTTCAATAATGATTATGAATTGCACTGTGTCGATATTAATATGTAGCACCGTTATGACACATGTGCACAGCCCATGCAATTTCTGTGCTGTCCCACCGTCTACATTAGCAAAGCCACCACTTGACCTCCTAAACTGTTCTTCAACATTATTTTACAAATGTTTTAGATGTGGTTATATGAAAAATAGAAAAAAATATCTTAGATAACAGTTTTAATTACATGTAACTAAACCTGACAAAATGTGAAATAACTGTGCACGTGTTGGTCTGATTAGCAGCTGATAATCACTTCCGCCAATCAGGCTGTTTTTATAGCATTCCGCATGATTGTCTCTCTGTCCATGTACTGTAAAATATGTAAGAAAGTTGTCAATATTCATGAATGTCTATTTTTTTAAATTTAAGCACAGAATGCACATCAAGCAAGCCTATAATATCATAGTCACGGAGACACAAAGAATGCTTAGCGATAATGCTGAAACAATACTGCGGACAGTAATCAATGTGCATAAATATGATCGAGAACATGCATCTCTGGGACACAGCTAATACTGAGCTATTTACAGTAAACAAGGTGACAAGCTTTCCCCACTTATATACAATTAAGTCCATTAAGTTACTAAATACACAGAAAAATCCAGGTCACAGTAACAAAAACAATCAGCAACCTGTTCTTGTCATCTCTAGCACTTTAAACGTCGCAGCTTAACACATTAAGTTACAATACAATGCAGTATAAATTAAACTCAGCAAATTGCAGTCCAACTGAACTCTGGTTCTCGGCTCCATAACCAAACACCTTAACAGAACATTAGTACTGTTTTTGCAGTTTCAGTTTTGACAAGATTTGGTTTGTAGATTCTGATGTTTCAGTCAAAACTGAAGTTTCAACTTTTAGTTGACCTTTACTTTCTTTAGGCTTCCGATGTCAGATGAACTAGGACTTTTTCAGCTGAAAGTTGGCACCGCGGTTAACTGTCATAGGGAACAATTGCACAAAAGTTGTTTTTTTACGTCTTTTTGTTTTCGAGTTGAAAGCCAGTAAAAGACGGACAGTCAGATCCCGTCAAGATAGTGGCTGCATAATAATCGTTGCCCTAGATACTGATTAAGCAAGTAAGCCAGCAGCCAAGCAGTGGAAAATAAATTAAACAATCCGACATAATAAATAATACTATGGTACACGTGAGAGTGAGACTAATCAGTGACGTCGTGGAAAGAGGGGGAGAAAGGGGGCAATTGCTCTCCCTAAATTTCAGCCTGTCAAAAAATTTATAGCCGAAAATGCAAAATTTGGGGATGAAAAACCCTCATTTTCATGCACGAGAGCTAGTATAGTGATAGCACGTATTAGCTATGGTAATTCTGTCTTGGTGGTGTCTGTCACGTCCCAGTACTGTTTCAAGCCCAGGTGAGATAGAGTCTTCTGGTTTTCACCCTATGATAGCTTAGAGTCTCTAGTATTTTGTGACAAAATTTCATGCCACTGGGTGAAGGGGTCCCCACGAACAAGGGGGAGAAACATGGGCACCCTCCTTAAAAAGCGTTATTCTACCTTTATTGGCTCGTCTAATGTGAAAATGGTTGCAGATAGGCACAGACATGCTGCTTACCATAACAAGCACTGGCGACAAGCTTTTTAGAAATGTCAACATCGATGACCTTGAACCCCTAAAATAGGGGGTTTTAGTGAATTTTTCGCGATTTTGGGCTGCGACACGCATTTCAAGAGTGAATTGCGCCGAAATGGCTGGAGATAGACCAGGACAACCTGTGTATGAAATTTTCAGCATTGAATGTTGATTTTAGCAGTCCAAGCCTGGACCCTCTAATTCAAAAAGGCCTGGGTGTCAAAGAGGGTTACCCTTCTAAAAAGTGGTTATTTATCCACTTGTCTTGTCTAGTGTAACAAGAAATCTGAGCTAATGCTCATGAGATGCACAAGAGCCTATAGCAGTTCCTGTTCGCAGGTAATCTTGGTCTATCTCCATTTCGTTGCAATTCACTCTTTTGCAGCCAACAATCGCCAAAATATCACTAAAACCCCTTATTTTTAGGGTTCAAGGTCATCAATGTTGACAATCCTAAGAAGCCCATCACCAGTGCTTGTTATGTTAAGCAGCATATCTGTGCCTATCTGCAACCATTTTCACGTTAGACAAGACAGCAGCAGATGAATAACCACTTTTTAAGAGGGGAACCCGTATTTGACACCCGTATTTGCAGGCCTCCTTGAACCTGGATGGGACTTGAATTGGTAAAATCTACATTCAATGCTGAAAATTTCACATGCAGATTGTCTTGGTCTATCTCCAGCCATTTAGTCGCAATTAACTCTTGAAATGAGTGTCGCAGCCCGAAATTGCGAAAAATTCACTAAAACCCCCTATTTTGGGGGTTCAAGGTCATACGATGTTGACATTTCTAACAAGCTCGTTGCCAGTGCTTGTTATGATAAGCAGCATGTCTGTACCTATCTGCAACCATTTTCACATTAGACGAGCCAATAGCGGCAGAATAATGCCTTTTTAAGAGGGTGCCCCTCTTTCTCCCCCTCGTTTGTGAGGACCCCCTTTACCTAGTGGCATGAAATTTTGTCACAAAACACTAGAGACTTAGCTATCATAGGGTGAAAACCAGAAGTCTTTATCTCACCTAGGCTCCGATCAGTACTGGGTTGTGACAGACACCAAGACAGATTTACCATAGCTAATACATGCTATCTCTCATGCGTAAAAATGGCTGCAGAGAGGCACAGACATGCTACTCATCATAACAAGCACTGGCGACAAGCTTCTTAGGAATGTCAACATTGAATACGTTGAATGACCTTAAACCCTAAAAATATTGATTTTAAGTAATTTTTGGCTGCAAAAGAGTGAATTGCAACGAAATGGATGGAGATAGACCAAAATGACCTGCGAACAGGAACTGCTGCAGGCTCTCGCACGTCTCATGAGCATTAGCTCGGATTTCTTGTAGAGAAATGTAGCGACAATAAAAATTGAAATTTTTAGCACCTGTAATCTCTATCAGAAATTTGCAGCTTTCTGTCCCAGCTACTTTATCAACCCACGACGTGGCTGAGACTGATGGAGCCACATGCTGAATTCAGTTCAGAAATCGGATGCTCATCTGCTGTTCAACATCCACGTCCTCCATCAGTCTGACAAACTCAGTAAAACTGATCATTCCATCGTTGTCTTTGTCCGCCTCCAGAATCGTTCGGTCCGCAATACTTCCAAGCTGCCAAACACGCACAGGGTTCCTACAGGTCTTTTGTAGCAAAATTCCCTGACTTTTCCAGTCATGGAATGACAATTTCCCTGACCTTATCGAAACAATAACCCTATCGCACAAATGTCAGAAATAGTACACTATATCATAAAAATAATGAAGCCGTACTAATGGAGCAATATGCAAACAACAAAAGCCCTGGTCAGGGGACCAGGGGGGCCCTAGTCAGGAGATCAGGGGGGCAATGCCCCCTAGCCAAAACACTTCTAGCTTTTCGTCATTTAATGGAAGCTGCAAATTTGCCTGCTTTTTAATATCTGGAGATGCAAAAAAATCACAGATGTCTGCAGTCTGCACGATCCAAGATCATTTTCCCTGACTTTTCAAAAATAATACTTTTCCCTGACCTTTCCCTGACCACACAAATTCCGACTTTTTCCGGTTTTCCCCGACCTGTAGGAACCCTGCACACAGTGTTGATGCATACTGCAGGCAGTATTGGTCACCAAAGCATGTGCCTTGTGTAGTTTAATGCAAATGTAATCTAAAATGTAATTCAGTTTTCAGGGAAAAAATCCAAGGACTTTTCGAGGACTATTCAAGGACTTCAAAATAACTTTTCCAAACCCATTCGAGCAATGTTTAACCACATGACGTTATAGTATTCAATGCTTCCAGTAAGAGCGTAAAATAAAAAGTACTACTGAATAAATAACAGTAATTAAGCTATCTAGCAATTCAGTAAGATGAATCTGAAGATTGAGAAACTAAAAGTACAGTATTGACTGCAAAGTTTTTACATGGCGGTTTCAATGACTATAAACTATTAAAAATCAAGAACTCTCAAGACCCTCTTATTTCAAACTCAAAACCTTTCAAGCCCGTATTTGGTTTTCAAGAACTTTCCATGCAGATCCTGAAAAAATAGAAACTTCTTTTCAAGGACTTTAAAAGATCCGTTTTGGCATACCTGTTCGTCAGAAATGTTTGAACCAACCATCATATGCAAGACAGCCAGCAACTCTGCCCTGGATATGCTGTCATCATCGTCAAGGTCGTACATCTTAAATGCAACTGCGCAACCCAAACACAAAGAGTCAGTACCGACAAAACTGTCAAGGTATGATCAAGCTGTCAGCCTGCCTCTTGCAGCAAATATTTCTAGACAGAACGGAACAACATTTCAACAATCCAAAGGCAATTTTTGCATTGCCAATGACTATACCAAATAAGACCACAAAATATGAACTTTTGCATCAAACCTTATGCAACATTTATGATGCTGTCATCATGGGCATTTTGTGCAAACAGTTTCCTAATGAAGTTAATAAAAAGCAAAAGATTTTACTTTTGTATTGAATAAGGAGCGATGTGTGTCAATCAGTTTAGTCTGCAAGTCTTTCATCAACAACAATAACAAAAACTAAAAAGAATTTGATTCATTTCAGATAAGAACTGAAAGGAATACCCAGAACCAAATAAAAACTAAAATGCAAAAATGCGGAAGCATTATTTTACGGCAAGTTTCATGTGGAGATGCAACTATCAGGCATAAAACGTTTCAGCACAGTTATCCAATAGATGTAGCAATGTCGACAGAACAGAAATAAGTTGATACTGGAAACGGCTGTCACTACCAATCTAAACGATCTACAGTGGTCATGGGACCATGAAAGATGTGACACGCTACCCATACAAGAGAAGATGTCAGTCATACAGAATTATTCAGTAGCAACTAATGACAGACGAAACTCTGAACACAAGTTGTAGAAGACTAAAACAAATGATGACTAACAGCGAAGTTTTTCTGTCCTGCTGTTGAGCTGGTCGGCATGTGAGAAACTGCATGTCGGACGAAACCTGGCCAGCATCTTTAGAAACTGAGGAAACGTGACACCATCCACATTCCTGTACATTAACATGATAAAGGCATCAAAGAGCTAGAGAGTGTCACCTGCCATATGGGATCAGTGGATCACACCTGTCATGCGACTCAGATGAATGTGCCTTGCCTTAACTGCAGCCAGACAGGCTGCTACTCGATTTAATAACACCAGAGGGACGAAAGGCTGAATTGACCTTGGTGTTGGTTTATCCGTTCACACAGAGTCACCCATCAAAGTAGGAAATATGCAACTGTCTGTTGAAATTCTGTTCGAAATTTCCAGTGCCTGTTGAAAAATTGCAACTTCTTGCCTCGTGTACTTTTTTTAACCCATAAAACTGCTGTAAACAGTAACTGCCAACGAAAACTGACTTTAGTCAATTTTTGCAGTTTGCATTTCACATCGCCTATAAAGAAAAGAAGTTGCAAGGCTTAATGAAAAACAGTGCTGATACTTACGACAGACTATTGTCATCCGCACTCTGCATGAAAAATGCTTGCACAATGCGATCACTCAGAGGGTTAATAGCTAGCTCCGGTATGCGCAGGAAGTCTTCTCGACTGCACAACATCACATCAAACACATACAATTACCAGAAAACAAACTGTGGCTCTTGATACAAAAATTCAGAAATTCGGCTAACCAAAACTTACATACCAGTTTAGTGGCATTGTGGGCTAAAAGTGGGAGGGCCAGGAAGTTGTAGTTTTTTTGACAGACGCAGCAAATTTCCGACCGAGATCCAACAGACAGCTGCAAATTTCTGACAAAGAAAATTATGGGTGCTCAAATTTTCAATTTTGCCCAGGCTGAATTTCCTCAAAATGAAGAGTTTTCCAGCTTCAAATGTTGAATTTCTGGATGCAAATTTTTGAACGAAATTCTGACAGATTTTCCAACAGCCTAAAATTTGCACGAAGTGGCAATCGCCCCTTGCCCCCCCACCTTTCTTCCCCTGCAGACCATGATGCCGCTGTGTCAGTTGCAAAGGATAATCAGCTAGCATACTCATCATCCAAATCACCGCTTAATAACAACAAAAAGGACATCATGGGCCAGAAAAATGATGCCACTGTTATTTTTAAAACAAATGGAAAATAAAACTGGTAACACTGGGAGACCAACATGGCAAGTTTTCACTATGAACTATGATGTCCATGATGTGGCTAATAACAGCATGTACAAAGCAACAGAACTGAACTAAACTCCCTGTTATACCCCAAGGGCCAAATTTTCAAAACTTTCCTAAAATATTTTCCAAAGATTTTCCTATGTCAGATGATTTAAGAATTCCAAAGAAGAGCTGTCAAATTAATGCATTAATTAACATGTTAACGCGTTAGTAAATTAACGCACTTTAAAAAATTAACGTGCGTTAAAAAAATTAATGCATATATGTAAATTTATGTTAATTTACTAAATTCAGTGAAGTAAAAGTTTAAATATTCCGTTCAACTGTGGTTATTTGACAATCGTA
>Ga0209671_1008893_pt1 | contig 10516 bp, 8 predicted proteins | sample WorMetHERISLAND2_2_FD_187401 | JGI IMG/M metagenome (GOLD analysis project Ga0209671, IMG submission 187401) | Marine gutless worms symbiont microbial communities from Max Planck institute for Marine Microbiology, Germany - Olavius geniculatus... | ecosystem: Host-associated > Annelida >...
CTTAGTATAGTGTGTAACAATGTAACGATAATAACATTTTTATTAATTCCAGTGTGCATTCTCGGTCGCTCCTAGACAAAAAATCAAACATGATGGTAAAAACATAAATGAAGCTACTTCCATATATCATATCATATATAAAATTTATAGCGCCACGTTAGAGAAGAAAACCATAGCACATTACAACATCAATACGTCATTCAATACACGTAATGTCCTAGAAGTTCTGACCTGGTTTCGGTGCCTTTCCTACACGGGTGTTCCAACGTCACGACAACTCCCATGTGGAAACATCCCAAACATTTGCCGAGTTTTCCGCCAGGTCCAAAGATCTGCCTTTCATACATCTCCGCAAATACCACCTGAGTCACGCAATATAACCATAATCATTTCGGCACGGGCTTCTACAGGATGGACCAAAAAACCGGACCTGTTTGAGTGTTGATAACTCAGCGATGGTTACCCGTAGAAAGGCGTGTGATATGTCAAAAGTTTTAGAATATTGTAGGCAAAAGGGGCCGAACTTGCATAGCAAATCATTTAAATATTCTTTGCATAATTCGCCTAAATCTTCATTACCCCTGAAATTAGGCATTTGCCTGCACTCCCATGTGCCCGAGTTCATTGAACTCAAAAACTCATTGCCAAAAAGTCCACATTTAAATTCTGTGAATTAATCAGTGTGGGGGCATTGCATGTAGCATGGTCACATAATTTTAGTAACTGACCAGCTAAAACGTGTGCTAATCGAATGCTGGGCTCAGCTGATCCTGAATACATTGACTCCAGCGATCGATCAGCTGCTTGAAAAAACCGATGACGGTTATGAATGCAAAAGCTGGGCAGCTTCCTATGTCGAATCTCATCTAAACTCAACGCATATGTTAATGATTGTTGATATTTCACTGTATGCTGAATGAAAATCAACTGAAATTCATGCGTTACTGCCAATTTAGCATGATTTTGGGGGTGGGACAGATTTGTGTAAATCAGACAAAGAATATTTAAATGCTGAGACATGTAAATTGTATACTTCTTCTGTACACAGTTTTGAAACTTTTGGCATATCACATGTCTTCTCATCAATAAACATCGCTAAGTTATAAAAGCTCAAATGTCCATGTTAAATCCATGTGTTACAGTCAAATTTAGCAGAATTTCGGGGGTGACGAATATTTACGTAAATGAGGCAAAGAATATTTAAATGCTTCACTATGCAAATTTGTCGTTTATTTTATACAGCATTCTGAAACTTTTGACGTATCACACATCTTTCTACCACTAACAATCGCTGAGTTATCAACGCTCAAACAGGTCCGTTTTTTTGGCCCACCCTGTATAGTTGTGTACGTATGTGTATTTTTCAGTGCGGTAAAATTAGCTAAAACGCGACGGGACAGATTAGAAGCCAATGTGGAATAACTGACATGCACGACAGGCAATTACAACTAGAGATGACCATGGGAATGAGATTCTCGTATATGAGTTTGCAGAACATCAGAAATTTCCTCCTCATCAGAAATTTCGTGTAAATTTATTGTCATTCGACCGACGTATGAAAGAAAGACAGAAGAGCGTGTATAGAAAGTTGTACTTGCCCTGATGGGTTCGAGTTTGATCATTTCCTGTAAGTCGATTGAGTCGTCGGATGCATCGCGACGACAGCATGGACATAGAGCCGTCCAGCTGATCCACTCTTCACCACACAGGCTCAGTATCGGCGTCCTCAGCAGCAGCATCGTCTTGTCCTCATCACACATCTAATAATACATGTTTTGGTTTTGAACTGCCCAGCAAGTTAACCAGAAAATCTCGAGATGTGACAACAATATTACGTTTGTAAGTAGATTTAGTCCATATAATCCGGATTCCAGACCTATATGTTACAGGCCTATCATATTGTATCAGGTATGCTTCTTTCTTTACTGCTTTTTTTCCTGTCTGTTGTATAGTTTGTGACATTCTTTGATCGTGGTGAATAAAGACGTATTTGCATCACCTGAATTTCTCTTTCGACAACTGCGTCCTCATCGTCGTCCGCGTCATCCCTGAGTGATATCATGGCGTCACTGAAGTACCCGCTGGTAAAGTCGCCGCTGCTGTCGACGTCCGTGAACTGACTGACGCTGAATGGACTGACGCAGTCGCTGGCGACGTCGAGGTCGACGTTCTGTGCGCCGGAACTGCAGTCGTCCAACAGTCCTTCCAGCGACAGCAGCATCCGTGCTGCGCCGGCCTCGTTCCCGGCGTTGACCTGATCTCGTTCTCGCAGGCCGCGCGTGGACGTGATCTTTGCTCTGCGTTTCTCGGCGATGACGCTGAGTAGCCAGTTGTTGTCGGCGGCGTAAAGACAACAAGATGTCGACGTGCGTTTACGCCGACACGACCGTGCCGATCCACGCATTGACTTGCGTGAAGCGTCGCCCGCTCCAAAGCCCGACACACTGCCACTGATGTTCCCCATCGACCACCGTCACGCGTGCTAGCTAGCACGACTGTTTGTACCTTATACCGGTACAAGATGTAATCAGTCACTTAGACCTTTCGTATCGATTTGTTACTGGTCAATGCCTAAAAAGATGGAACAGTGGGTTATTCGTTCCGTTGTGGCTGTATATTCGTCTCGCAGCGAAAGTCTAGCTGGTAGTATCGTCCTGTAAACTTACCGGGCTGTTTCTATTGTTGGCCCAGTAACGCCGAAGCGTTTTGCACCTAACCAAAGCTCTGGACGTTTCCTGGAAACATTGTTTGTTTAGAGTACGAATGTACACATCGCATGGGGATTGGGGACGCTTTCTAGCGCTATGAATTGATGTTTCACTTACGTAGTCTCTTCTTACTACTTAGCAGCAAGAATTATATGCGATACGAAAGGTCTTTCCTGTAACAAATGAGTCCTATACTGATGTGTGTTATATTACCTCGTGCTGTCGACCGACTCCTCAACTGCTTTGTGAGCGGTTGATACTAGTTTCTGTTTGCAAACACATTGAGCCGTCATGGAGTGAGTACATGTACAAACCGCAGCTTCAGAAGCTGTAGCAATTACAGACGAAATTCGGCCAGCTCGCATGAACGATGAGTGCTCGATATGAAAGTTTTTGCACATGTACAGAGAACAGATTAGAGAACAGTATTATTTGGTGGTGCGAGCTGCAATAAATTACAATGTCCTGGCGGTTTACAGAAGTCACAAAAATGCGTTACATTTAGTGTTGTTGAATTACAGGTAACAAACGTCGCTGGTAACTTACCGGTAATTAACGCATATCTCACGCGTAAATTACCGGTAAATTACCCGTAACTTACGTAATTTACCCGTAACTTACGGGTTGTAAGTTACGGGTTTTCGGTAATTTACCGGTAATTTTGCTCGGGTAACTTACCGGTGACTTACCGCGTTACCCCGCACCCAGGGCACGAAATTTTGTCACGATAAACTAGAGTCCTTGGGGCAGCCCACAGCGAAGATTTCGTGATTTTAGCTTGCACCGTTTTGACACAACTCAGCAGTGTGATGGACGGACGGACGGACAGACAGACGGACGGACGGACGCCCAAACCATGGCTAAGACGCGCGAAGCATTCTGCTATCGCGCGTAAAATGATGGGGTGATGGATGACAAGAGCGGTGTTGGTGACACTGGTGAGGTGAGATGATTATGGAAGTAGGCCTATGGTGAGTCAGGAAGAGGCAGATCAAGACGTGGTTGACGAAGTGAGTGAGGGAGTTGATCTCACAGATGAGGTGATGCATGACGAAAAGAACGACTGGTAATTTTTGAGGAGGAATGAGTAGGTGGACGAGCAAGAGTGACGACAGATGAGGATCGAGTGTTAGTTACGTAATGTCTGGGGAAAGATTAAGTTACAAAGTAAAGAGGTTGAGTGGTATAGAGAAGTTTAAAGGAAAGGGAGAGAATTTTATATTCAATACGTTCGTTTATTTTGAACCAGTGAAGACGTTTAAAAATAGGAGTGGTATGACTAAATTCAGAAGCAGTGACGACACTACGAGCAAGGGAGTTCTGGATGTGTTGAAGACGAATTAATTGAGACTTAGGAAAATTATATTGTAGAGAGTTACAGTAGTCGATTTTGGAGTGAACAATGGAAGTTGCAATGAGGAAGAAGTTTGTTCGTCTGCAGCGGTTGTTCGCTGTGCACTCGGCATGACAGACATCTGATGGTCACGTGATCCCACGTGTGTGACCCGGAATACTACAGCACTGCTGTAGTGTGGTTACTAAGGTGACGGCCACATCAGCTGATCAGCAGCCGTTGCCGCACGACTGATCAGATTGATGTCAGTTGCCCACTTCAACACACTTGCCATGCGAGCATAAAAAAGTTTAGCTCTCCGTTTTAACTGGCTACATGCGAAAGATGAAAAGTAGCAGAAAAGAATGCTTGAAATTTAAGAATTGGAATCATCGACAAGCGTCACGATCCACTAATTCGTTAGTGTCAAGGCGGGGTCAGAAGTGCATAGATCATTCAGCAAATAAGCTACATTTCGTTGAAAAAGATCGCCGAATCAAATAATATGCAGGGCTATGCTTCGTACCTCTGTATTCCCCAAATTTTCACCTGTTTCCTTTCGGTACAGAGATAACGCAACGCGGAAACTACAAGGAATTGTGTAAATTGTCGCATATCGTTCTATTTTTAGTAGATATAAAAATACAAACAGATTGTCGACTGCTCGAGGTCCTACATTTAGCGTGAATATGCTGGGAACAATATTGAATTCGACAACGCTTTTTTCGCCAGAAATGCATAAATTCCGGGTAGCAAAATTAATGGATCGGTCTTTCGGTTATAATTGATGATGATTAAGTGCTCATCAAATCAGTGCGGCTGAAACCGGACGCTTAGCGCGTGACCATTCATCGGTGGACATATGTATGCACTGTATTGACCGAATGGTGTACCGTAGATAAGTCATGTGCCTCATCCTGTGTTTACATCGTCGAAATACCTGACTGCTTAGTCACCCCATGATACTTCTTACTCGTATTTAAAAACTCTTATTCGCTGCATTTAGCAACAAGCACTGTCACAACAGATATAGGCCTTAACCACAGTATCATGCACGCCAAAAACATTTTAGGCCTCCCTATATGCCATTGCAGAAACAAATCACAAAGCCATTAAATCATATGATCAAAACTTTCTGTTCCGCGTTAATTATTCAAATAGCGCAAAATACTTTCTGTTTAGCGACAGTTCGTAAATCGGGCTCCGCGTAACACTGAGAGAGAAACGGACGGAGGACATATAGCGACTGTTGTAAGTTGTCACGTGGCAAGGTGATGACGATGAGGACGACGATGTAGCCATATGATGTGACTTTGATTTCGAACAAGAAGTTACTGTCATGTGAACGGCAGAGCAGCAGCTGCCGTGTTCATGCCCGCGAACGCATTCACTCACATGATGCCATGAGTGATCGGCTTAATACTTGGTCCAGTTGTGAGTAAAGACCGCGACATCACGACAACACTTGATGCCAATGGCATCAATCCGTCGTCACCATTGGGGGCTCCCTCAGCGGGGTCCAGAGCAGAGCCCCCATTACGAAAATAAATTTGGCGCATTTTAGCATCGCAGAAGATTCTGGTGGAACTATAGCGTATAACGTGCAGGCAAGACGCGAAAACATTTTTCGGTCTTTGCCTGCTTTTGTCCTCTGATATGGTTTTTAGTGAAAGAATTGGGACATTCGTTCTGTTTACCTTAGCTACACTACAGTACAGAACATGTCCAAATATCTGAGTCCCGACACCCCCTATTATTGACGTCCCTGTTGGTTCCGTAACACTCAAATCTCGTTTCCATCTCTTTTCATCTTCTCTCATCCTCTTTCCTCTCTGTCGGATCTGCACGTTATAGCGGAGTAAACAAACTTGACTTGTCACTTCGATCGTGATAATCGCGATGCACTCAGCACGTGTACCATACAATGTATACAAGATGGGCAGGAAAAAGTAACCAGCCATTAATGTGTGGTGTGTTATTTAGGCTAATAATTACATTATTGCAAATTTTTCACAGAATGTGCCAGTAAAAGATACAAGCCGTTAACACTTAACGGCAGAAACCTATATAACAACAACAATAATATTTAACTTTGTTTGTCATTCCAATTAATTGTGCTCTTATATTGTATAACTTCTTAGATTAGTTTGGTCTGGTTTAGTTCTTTTTATGTTTTCTGCTTGTCTGTGCTGCCTTGTCTGTTTTTATGGGCCTCGTGCCTGAGTCAAATAAATGATTGATTGATTGATTAGATAGCATACCGTATTACAAAATCGCCAGCCAACGAGACAGAGTCGGTTGTATCAAACGGTTACGCTAAGCAAAAGACTGCTGTACTGTTCACAAATTTTGTCAATAATGCATTGCAGTTTGGAGACTAGACTAGAAAGTAAGTAAGTTTTCTCGCATTCCAGCGAATATGTCTCGAATTTACCACGCCAAGACTGTACGACCAGCGACTGAAAACGAACAAAAGAGCACACGGAGTTCCAGACAAAGATCGCTTTTTCGGTCTTGAGAACATAGCTACTACTACACGAAGTTAACAGTAGCAACATCTCGCATTATATCTTAGCCCGTGTAGTAGAAATTTCGGCGTAATTTATCAATTCTGTGGGTTGTGTCGTGTGACAGAAATACGAAGCTTCGTTCAACCAAGAGTTCGCTCTTCAGCAGCTGTACCAGTACACGCGGCGATTTCATAACCAGGTAGGCTGTGCTATGTTGTATGGTCGTCATTTTATTATCTCTGTCTACATTTATGTCGTTTAAACAGACATGTAAATAAGATTAAAATGAAAAAGCAAGATATAGGTCGCTTGATCATGCACCAATAAGCCAATTTTGTTCTATTATGGGTTTTGTCCGTCCGTCTCTGTCGAAAAACCAAAATTTGTGTGAACGTTCCCCAAGATGAGATTAACAGTTGTGCCAGTTTTCAGTTCAAGCAGACTTAGGGATAGGTTTAGCGTTGCGCAGGCGTAGTAAAGTATGTCTGATGTCACTTCTCTAACTGATTTGTTTCGTATGATTGTATAGCGTGGGTGCTTGCGTGATAGCGGATGATGTGTTTCTGTTGCTAGTAGTGAATGAAGATGAATCTCACTGGGCCGATGACATGACATATTCTTTTAGTCATTACTGTGCCTGATTTATTTACATCGTTTTTGCAGCTGCTGCAAGCGCTGGACGCGGATTCGTCGGGGAGGAACATGCAGCTGGCCAATCGCTTTCAAGAGATCGATGACGTCACCAGTGATGACGTTTTTACGCTCAGCCTCGTATGATCACGTGACCAGGAAGCTGCTAACGGCGATCATGCAACGATTACTTCCAGTAACAGTGTTCTCAGGCTGCCGTCTTTTTTGTTTAAACTAAGACCAATTTATTAGCAATAGACAATTTTCAGTGATGTAATACCCGTGTCCGGCTGTGGACTTGAGTCCGACTCGAGTTCTTATTTTTTAGGACTTAGACTTGGACCAACCGAACTGGAGTCAGTGCTTTGTGATATTTGGAAGCAACTGCACCAATGAACCTTATTGATTTTTTTGGTTTTTAACTTGTTATTTTGTTAACGTAGCATCAACAGACAAGTGCTGACTAATTTCAAACGTTCTGTCATGTTGTTCTTTCTCGCCGCATGCTCAAATTGTGAATACGCAATTTTACGAACGTTTTGTCTCGTCGAGCTTGTTGGACTCGGACTCCGACTGAGCGAACTGGGCTTCGTCACTGGCAGTTGTTTTTGCAACAACTTTATACGGACATTGTGTCTACTTCTATAGCTCTCAACGAGAGCTCACTCATTGTAAAATACCATTGAACGATAATGCTCAAATTACAGAGCAAGTTTTTGCTGTTTCTCTGACCTCCAAATCTGACTGAAAAGTTGGCAATTAGACCCAACGTGGCACGTTGATTTTGTAAGGGACATTTACACTGTAGCTCCAGCGATTATCCTGTAAAACCATAGATGTTGAAAACATTAATTTGCAAATAAAAAAACATGTTTTTATAGAAAAAACATGTAAAACATGCATAAAAAAACATTGAACTACATTTGGCGCAATAACATGTTAAAAACAAAAACCTACTATTTGTAAAGACTGAAGACCGGAATGTACTGAATGTTATTATGTAACCGTGATTATGGTAGGCCTACAGATCGAAAACAAGACTAAACGCAATTTGTCCATGAGAAATGCGTCATATTTGTAATTTTGTACGTTTATTTTTAATAAAAACAAAATCACGACATTGAAAATAAAACAAAAAAAACATTAAAAAATTTTAAAAAATATAAAAAAACATTAAAAAATATGTTTTTTATACTTTAATAAAACATAAAAAATGTTTTTAACATTTATGTGTAAGACTGTGTTTTTTCACTATTTTTTCTTTTTCCTGTCACTTAAGTTGATCGAAACTTTCCGTATTGTTGAGGAGTATTATCGGATCGACTCCGATTTTGTGGTTTGAGGCCCGCGCATCCAACGCATCCAGTTGGAATGGGGCCGTAATGTACCCAGGTCCTCAACTTTTTTGTTTTTGAACGTAGGCGCACCAAATTTGGGGATGTTGTAGCCCTACACCAAGGCTCTCCGAAAATGCCCGAAAAAGTGGACCAAAGTTCACCGATTCCGAGAAAATCGAGTCCGAAGTCGAAAATTTGACCCCCAAAATCTCATCCCCCAAGGGGTTTTGGGGGCAAATTTTGGCACAGGACTATAGGGGGCCTAGGGGTCTACCTTAGTTTCCAAATTGGGGGACCCTCTTTTTACCCCCAATTTTTGGGAAATTTTTTCGTAATTTTCACCTTAACCCCAAAAATCTCAAAATCTAAGTCTGAGACCCCCCTTTTTTATCTTGTCGTTCGATATGTGACTCACATGGTGAAAAAAATTATCAAAATAAAGTCGGGTAACTTTTGCTAGGGCCCCCCAAAGTTACCCACCATGGTAAATTTTACGGTTTTTGACGCATAACTTTGTCGTTTTTGAACTTTGGCCCACAAAATTTTTGTGGCTCGTAGGACGTTTTAAGGCTTTTTCGCAAATGCCAAAACATGTGGACCAAAGTTCACCAGTTTGGAAAAAATCTGGACCAAAGTTCAAAATCTGACACTTTTAATAACTTTCTTGTTTTTGAACTTTGGTCCATAATATTTTGGGGTTTCGTAGTCCCTTCTTGGGGCTTTTCAAAAATGCCGACATATGTGGACCAAAGTTCACCAGTTTCGGGAGAATTGGGACCAAAGCTCAAAATTTGATCATTTAATAACTTTTTTGTTTCTGAACTTTGGCCCACAAAATTTTGGTGGCTTGTAGCCTTTCCGTAGGGCTTTCCAACAACGTCAAAATATGTGGACCAAAGTTCACCAATTTCGAGAAAATCGGAATTATCGTCAGAATTTAACCCTCCATAACTTATTTGTTTTTGAACTTTGGCCCACATACTTTGGGTGCCTTGTCGTCCTTCTGGAGGGCTTTCCAAAAGTGCCAAAATATGTGGACCAAAGTTCAACAATTTCGAGAAAATCGGGACCAAAGTTCCGAAAATTGATGACCCAATAACTTTTTCGTTTCTGAACTTTGGCCCACAAAATTTTGGTGGCATGTAGCCCTTCCCTATAGCTTTCCAACAACGTCAAAATATGTGGACCAAAGTTCACCAATTTCGAGAAAATTGCAATTATCGTCAGAATTCGACTCCCCCCCGTAACTTTTTTGTTTTTGAACTTTGGCCCACAAACTTTTGGCGGCTTGTAGTGCTTCTCGAGGGCTTTCCAACAGTGCTAAAATATTTGGACAAAAGTTCACCAGTTTCGAGAAAATAGGGACCAAATTTCAAATTTTTACCCCCAATATCTGCTTGCACAAGGGGTTTTTGGCTGCAATTTTGTCACTGCACGATAGGGGGCCTTAGCCCCTGCTTAAGTTTCAAAATTGGGAGAGCTAGCCCCATCCCCCAATTTTTGAAGAATTTTTTTCGGAATTTTGCTGTTCCGATCGATTTTGGCCCAAGACCTCCACTTTGGCGCCACCTAGCGGCGTCAAGTTCGTCGACTTCGAACTCGTTTCCCGTCCTTTAATTGACTGAGGTTTTTAAACACCACTGCGGACTTTCAGCGTTGTATCTCTTTTCTATCAAATTTGGCAAGCGATTGAAAACGGGAAAAAATTTCAATTTGGCCCCATCTCACAGCCTTGCCTGTTCAAAGGAAAGCGACTCTCACGCGGCGTGCGGATTTCCTATTTTGTGACGCTGGTCCGCTCATAGGTTTGCACTATCGCTTAGTGGATCGCGTTTGCTGTGCCGCCCCGTGTAGCTGCACGGTCGGACGGTCGGGCTGACGACGCGGCAGACGGACGGGGGAAGGGACGGCTCTCCCAGTGTAGCGCGGCAACGGCAAACAAAAGGGTGCGGTGGCCGTCAACCCGGCGGCGGGAGGGGCGGGGAGACGGTTCTATCG
>Ga0209671_1008894_pt1 | contig 10515 bp, 5 predicted proteins | sample WorMetHERISLAND2_2_FD_187401 | JGI IMG/M metagenome (GOLD analysis project Ga0209671, IMG submission 187401) | Marine gutless worms symbiont microbial communities from Max Planck institute for Marine Microbiology, Germany - Olavius geniculatus... | ecosystem: Host-associated > Annelida >...
CTTATAGTGAAAGTAGAAATAAAAGTAGCAGTAGTTGTGATAGTAGTTGTAGTGGTTATTCTATTGCCAGATTTTATTCAGCTCCAAATTACTTCCAACGGCAATAAAACTGCAAATATTTATGTAAAAAAGTAAAAAAAACCTGTTCATATTATGTAGGCTACAGTGTAAGGGTGACATCGTGGTTGTAGATATAAAACAGCACAGATCACAATTTAAAAATTCAAACTTTGCCATTACACAGTCAGCAGAGTTCTTCTGACATTGTGTGGACCCCCCACTGAATTAAAACCTTTGATCGGATTGAGGTGATATTATTCAGCAGCACATTGACACACAGTCAGTGTGATGCGGGCAATATTACCTTTTGTGAATTTTTGCTGTTTTCGATGTGCGAGTTCTTTAATATTGCCGTTAACAAGTGTATAAACTGATGTTTTGTGCATTTATTCTAAGTATGGGCTCCTTAAACACGCCGGATCGTGTTTGATTATTGCGTCACTGGCAAGGAATATCACCAGCGCCACGAATGTGACTTATATACAGTGTAGTTGTATAGTGTGTGATTCCTGCAGCTGTTGACGTTTGAGACTTTCCTGAATCGTTTGCCTCCGCGTGTCACGTGATGTAAGCTTAAGTGTTGAACCATTTTCTCGGAGTTATCCCATGTTGGGCTAGATTCCTAATGGCCAGTGTTTGGGGGAATTGATGCAATAGTTTCTACCGCTTTCCTGTTACCTCAACTAATAGCATGAAAGCACTGAAGGACTATTAGACCTCGTATTTTAATGCTAATCACACTTGCTTGCACAGGTGGTCCAGACGGCAGGAATAGCGACACAACGTATTGTCAAAAATGATAACGCTTTTTTTCTGCTGCTGTAAATGCATCCAGGACATCTAACCAGACAACGAACGTATAGGCAGTTCATATCATACGCTATTGTGTGGTCTGTATTCTGAAATATAGCGTTGGCGAAGTATCAGACAGTAGCGTGGGCATGGGTTTATCTAAAGTCCCTGGTAGGCTGGTATATGCCATAATAATCTCAGACTGAGTAATGATTATTGTGTTTGCTGCTGCTGCTGCGCGTTTTCTAATCTGTCCGCGTGGACGATGATGTAGGCCTACGCTAGAGGGAGCCTACCGCGCAGATATCGATATCCGATATTTTAGTCTAGATTGCGTCTCAAAAATGAGCCCACCGTATCTGTGCTCATAACTTAGCGTACGGCCACTTTCGATATAATTATATTTTTGGAATATAACTCAGCTGTTAAATTAATTGAAAATTTACGGTAATACTGTTGAATAACGAAAATTTATATCTTAACATGATAGGCCCAGTCATTCACTGTCTTGTGTTTAGCCCCGTGCATGACGCGTTTATTATAACTAAAAATCTCAGTCGCCTGACAGCTTCTATTGCGTTATATTTAGAATTTTTCTAGCAAATAAATATCTAAATATCTTTCTATTACATTCGCATCATCATCATCAACTTCCTACGCAATGTAGCAAGCGTGTTAGACCGAGAACACGACGAGTGTAAGTAAGCAGGCCGCACGTAGGCCTACGTTCGTACGACCAATGAAAAGTATATTTGTCATGGTAATGGCTGCTTGTTTCATTAGGCCTAAATGGCTGACAAGAGTGTCCGTGGCTGTTTACAGTGGCTGACGCTCGTATGACGTCATCACAGCGGAACGTGACGTCACTGGTGAACAAGGCGCTGACGCTGAGGTGCCTCCTAGCGGCGGTAAAGCGCGAATCATCATTGCCGACGACCATCAAGTGGCAGAAACGCGACCAGGACGACGGAATTTGGCGCCAATTACCACGTGACGGCGCCCGCATCGGTATAAGACCGGGTGCTTCCGGTGATCTACAGTTCAGCCGTCTTCTCATCTCTGACGCCGGGTTTTACCGATGCTCTAAAACCACAGACAGCGGCGTCAATAACCACTCGGCGCCGATTGCTCTTATAGTCCAAGGTATGGCACACTCAGGTGATTTGTATTTTCTGAAGAATAAGATCCGCGCTGTATACCTGGACGCCTGACTCTGCACAACATTGTCGCGCGTAGAGAATCGCGCAGTAAAAACATTTCGTTCCTTGCCCCTCGCTGACTGCCAGCGGCGTCGTCAGTAAGAAGAATTTGAGGAAAAGGAGGAAGGAGTTCGAGTTGGAACTTACCGACCGAAGAGATTATATGTGGTCAAGATTATTATTTCACGTTCAAATTTCGCCAAAATACGGAGGGGATTTCTAGCCCAATTGTATTTCTGGAAAACTATTTTTCAACAAGTACCTTTATCCGATACGCCAAAAAGTATAGTATTTTTTACCCCCAATATTATGGCTGAGGAAAACTGGGATAGGAGGCTTGGCCAATTTTTTTTTTTGGGGGGGGACTTCAACCTTTTACCCGAATAGCTGGCGCCGTCAGTTGTAGTTTGACATTATCGCAATAGCGTCCTGTATAATCGTTGCTTTGTGCATGGTGATATAAGCATAATTGCGCTCAAATTGCTGCTGCTGCTGCTGTCAAAATCGAAGCTCTATACAGATGCATAATATGCGTCATGAAGCCTATATACCGGTGTGTGTGTCGTCAGCGACTCAAAACTCAACTGTTCACAAAGTCCTTTTGTGATCATTTCCTTGACTGATTTCCATCCTACTTGTCTTTGTAGTAGCTAGCAGTAGTTTTTACGCGGGACAGCAATTTGGGGGGACTTCAACGCGTCTTAGCCATCGTCGAGGTGTCTGACTGTCCGTCCGCCCGTCCGTCCGTCTGTCACACCCTTGTGCCCTATCGATTCGAAACGGTGCAAGCTAGAATCACAAAATTTTGACTGTGGACTGCCACGAGGACTCCAGTTTTTCATGACAAAATTTCGTTTCCCTGGGTGAGGGGGTTTCACTCGAACGAAGGCATGAATGAGGGGTACCTCCTAAAAAGTCCTCATTTTATCACTATCGGCTCGCCCAGCGTGAAAACGGTTACAGATAGTCACAGACATGCTGCTTATTATAACAAGCACTAGTGACAAGCTTCTTAGGGATATCTAGCTACATGACCTTGAACAACCGTGAACCCCCAAAATAAGGGGTTTTAGTAATTTTTTTGCGATTTCGTACTGCAACACACATTTTAAGAGTGAACTGCACTGAAATTTCTGAAGATAGACCAAGACAACCTGCATACGAAATTTTAGCATCAAAAGTAGATTTTAGTAGTGTAAGTCCCGACCCTTAAGTTCAAAGAGGCCTTCGCACGCGAGCGTCAAAGAGACGCACCCTTTTTAAAAGTGGTTATTTAACCGATATTGGCGCGTCTAACGTGAAAACAGTTAGGCATAGACATGCTGCTTATCATAACAAGCACTGGTGACGAGCTTTTTTAGCAATATTAACACTGATGGCCTGAAATGACATTAAACCCTAAAATGGAGGTTTTAGTGTTCTTTTGCGACTTTTGGCTGCGATGCACACTTCAAGGGTGAACTGCGACGAAATGGCTGGTGGCAGACGAAGACAACCTGCGAACAGAAACACTAAGGCTGTCGCGCGTTTCATGAGCTTTGCTTAAATTACTTGTTATTAACATTTTTTAAATAATCCCGGATTGATTGATGATTGACGATTGATTGTGTGTAAGAGAATCTGTGTGTTTTTTGTGCAGCCAGAGCGCAGATTGTGGTCGGTTTGCGCGATCAAGTCGTGCCGTACAAGACGACGGTCACGTTGTCATGTGAAGTGGTCGGCATTCCTCTTCCATTCCGTTCCTGGCTCAAGAACGGACATCCGGTATGTTGCAACTCGACTGACTTTTTACTTCACTTGTGTAGTTAGACAAATTTTCCAGCAGGGAAAACAAAATGTGGATGTTGCAAGCTGATGCGGAGAATCGTGACACTGATGGAGTTAAAGCGGAGGGAAATTGACCCCCCTGGGGTATCCGTTTACTTCCGCGTCCGATTATGGGGTCTGTGGACTCCGGAGTGTTCTAGCCGAGAGCGGTTTGGTGCTTTGTCTGCAGTTTGCAAAAAATTCTACCAAAACAATTTCCAAGCGTTTACTTGCTCTGGAAGCACCAGTTTAACCTGGGCGTATTTGTTTGTTTGTTTGTTTGTTTGTTTATTTGTTCAAAGAAACATTTAATAAAACAGTAACAATGTTCAGCAGAGCTGGAGAACGCAAGGCATAAAAATGCACTCACTGCGGCCCAAAAACTGTCAAGGCACACACATGTCAACAACCATAATACATCAACATACAAACTATTTAGAGACTATAAAAACTACCATAAAAACACGAACACATTATCTAAAAATTAAATCTACACAATCAAAGCAATTCTGAATAATAGAACTCAGTTGAGCGGAGAAACCGAGTGATAATACGTGTGGTCAGTTATTGAGCTGGTTGATTATAGATAGTGGACGAGCTGACGCAGATGCCTTACTCGCGACCTACTTTGACGTTCACTGCTGTTCAGTCAGCCAGTTACACGTGCATGGCAGAGAACTTTCATATCAATGGCCACAGCAACGTCAACTCCACCGCTTTCGTACAAGTCATTGGTCAGTATAATTTACGATCAAGCTATATACTATTTGCTGTTTATTGTGAATATTTGTTTATATGTGTACTTGATGTACAGCTTGTTGTTAAAATTGCGCTCCTTTATTTTTCCTACTTTCGTAATTAATTACCTCGTTATTTAGCAGCTGAGATACCTCAAGCATATGCTTAATATTAGGTGGTTAAACAGTTAAAAACAAAACAGTTGAACGCACTGTCATTTAGCTGTAGAAAAGCCGAACTTAACAGCATCTGTAAGTCTAATTTGAAAACCGAACTGTTGGACAAAACGTGAACATTCGGGATACTTTTTACTATTATGCGCCTCCGATTCGTTCGGGATGATTAATTGATTCTCTCTGTACAGACTTTGGCTGTGTGTTTACATTTACATTTTACTTACTAAAATCGATGGTAATTCGTGAGGTATGTATGAATATATGACTTTAATTGTTTGCTAACACAGGCAGTGGATGGCCGCATAGTGCACTACGGTATCGTTAGCTATCACGAGTCTGGCTCGTGTAAAACCGCTATAGCAAATACCGGACTTTTCCGTTTTTACTTTCTAAAGAGCCAGGAAACGTTGTGAGATGCTGACTGTCGTGTGGACAGACGGCGGATGTGGTCTGTACACTGGCAGCGTGTGTCAGCAGGCATTCAGTTTTCCCGGCATCAAGGGCGTGTTTATGAAGGCGTCGGTCAACGTTAACGTCAGTGACTCGGCGATAGAACGCTGGCTTGAGCAGATACATGTAGACAGCCACAACGACGAGTCTTCAGGATGCTACTCGGCGGCCAGGCTGCTGCTATGTCATCACGTCTATCCACCATGCGACGTCAATGATCTCGATAACATCGGTCAAGCACGCTCTCGCCAAGTTTGCAGGCAAGTCTTCAGTCTTGTGCATCTCCGGAGTCTGGACTGCGCATTCACGTAGGCTTAGCTAAGACGGTAGGCCTACGTACATGTAAGACTGGGAACAAATAAAGTTAAAATTTGCATCGTCGTATGCGATTTTGTTTATCGGAAGTAATCACTTCATTTTCTGAGATGTAAGTATCGTTTAGAAATTTCTGAGGGGTTACTAAATTTCTGCCTTTACACCGCCGTCTCTTTGAAGTGACGCGATTAGCAATGACCTTGAATGACTTTGAACGAATATTTCCAGAATTTATTGCAAAATACGTGGGATTCGCGGTTTTGCTTCTTGTGAACGTAATTCGTCGTTACAGCTAGGCCTACATGTACGGACATACAGCGCAAATGTAATTGCTGCACTGGGACCATCTCTGTGTGTGTCTCTGGTAATCAACTTATGTCGCTTTTTATGCGCTGGCTGAAAGTACGTTGTTGTTTGCCCAGCACAGCTGATCAGACGTATAACACAACGTCACTGACGTGCAATGCATAGCCACTGAAGCCGCTGGTTTTTTTTGATATGGTGTTATCCTAATAGACGGCATTACGGCAGTTGTCTGTCCGTAGCTTCTAACTCAAAAGCTAACAAGAAATTTGAGCTAATGCTTACGAGACGCGCGAAAGCCTATAGCAGTTTCGGTTCAGTAGTTTAGCTAAAAATTGGGGTGTTCACGCTAAGTTAATATACAAATATTAAATTCTCTATCTTGATTGCATAACGATAGTAGCGTCGCGCTACCTTGTGAATGATATAGACGTGTGTCGCAGCCGGAAATCGCCAAAAAATCCATAAAACCCTCTGTTTTGGCGTTCAAGGTCATTCAAGGACATTGAATTCGGTGCCAATCGAGAGCAAGTACGACTTCCTATTAGTGATTAATAGTAACTTAGGCCCTATCACGCACCGTTACTGAGATACAGCGACTTATTGGCCAAAATCGCAAATTTTGCCCACCTCCTCTCATTTAGCGCCCTCGATCGAGGTGACCCCTTTTGAATTTATGGAAAAGCTTTACAGTTCCTGAAACTAGAGTCTTCCAGGCTGCCGATGGTGAAGATTTGGTGATCCTAGCTTTCACCGTTTTTGACTGATCCGCCCGTGTGACAGACGGACAGACAGACAAACGGACAGAATTGCGATGGCTAAGACGCGCTGAAAGCAGTAGCTGCTTTCGCGAAAACCAACGTGAACGTTTTCTATACCAGGCTATAGAACAGTGCAAACGGTTAGAAATACGTCTTTTTTCTTTTCTTCGTCTGCCGCGGCGAGATTTCTCAAAAAATCGTGAATAGATTGTAATGAAATTTTGCACAGTCATTTGGACCCAAAAATATGAATGAGTTCTTGTCGTTCAGATAACGCTTCCCTTTCTTGTCCCAATTTTTCACTTCCGTAGGCCTGCCGCCTAAAACCTGTTTTAGTGAAATATCCTGCAATCATTTTGTTTTACTAACATTTACTAGTGCTGCAGCACTATGTTGACTACTTGCAGTGTGAGCGAGTGGTATTCATGATGAGCGTAAACTTTTAACTGCGTCGCAATTGTGATTACAGAACAGATAGATCTCAACCGAGCTATGCGCTTTCCGAGTTTTTAAAGTTTAGTTCTAGATTCTTGCGTTGTTTTGCAGAGAAAGTTGTGAGGCGTTGACTGACATTATCTGTGCTAATCAGTGGAGTGTGCTGCCTCATGGAGGTCTGATGCCAGCCTGTGAAAAGCTACCACGTTCAACGCGCAGTGTTTCTGCGGGCGCAAAGCCGGCCTGCTTCTTAGTCGACTTGTTTGCTGTTACGCCGGACAAAATCTCAGGTTTTTATCAACTTTTTTTACCATTCTGTGTTCAGGTTTAGTTATTTAGCTAAATATGCATGGTTGATTTTACACACAGTTTTTGTGCGTCTCGTCAGTTTTTTTGCAGCAGGGTCGAAGCTATTCATTTTTAGAACAGCCTTCTAGGTTGTTTAAGACAAACCTACCCTTTAACATTAATTGTACGGTTCAAGCTGTATTTAAGGATATTTTTGTACTAACTGTTAAATCAAGCCTGCCTAGGGAGTAGTTTTACTAACTTTCGTATGAGTTTGTTGTTGTGGACTGTACAGTTGACTGTTACGAGGGCGATGGACGCTACTACGGCGGTGCAGTCAACGTGACGGACGGCGGTCTGACGTGCCAGCGTTGGTCCGACCAGCACCCTCATCGTCACACGTTCAGGCCGGTTCTGGCAGCCATGTTGGACGGTGCCGGCAACGCCTGCCGCAATGTTGGCGGTGTCTACGCGAGACCTTGGTGCTATACCGTCGAGCCCGATGTTCGCTGGCAATACTGCAATGTCTCCGCCTGCGGTCTGTATAATACCCCGTTTACACGATCGAGCAAACATCGAGCAAACATCAAGCAGGCCTGATGGAACCCCGCCGCCTGGCTCAAATGTAGGACTAGGCTTTGCCCACAGCTGATGATGTGTTATATAGGTTTTCCAACTACAACCCGCCCGCTCTCCTAATTAGCATGCTAATTACCATAGCTTGTCGAGCTAACTGGATAAATGCTAGCAAACTTAGAGCAGACGTCGAGCAATTAGCACGTGTTTTTGCTCGATCGTGTAAACGGGGTATAAAGGCGCGTGGTACAGAGCGGACGAACTGAACTGAACTGAACTGAACTGAACGCAGCTGAACTGGCGTTTCAGTTTAGTTTAGCTCTGTCGCTTTGAACACGTCTTAAAGGCTTTACATTAGTTGTTGAGGCCTTAGCAAACGGTTCTGGGGACTACTTATTGGAATTACTAGAGCTGGATTTATGCTTATAGAGTGCACTTCTGTCGCTTAGCCAACACTGAACAGCGTCGGTGGTAAATAGTAAAAGTTCCGTTTATCTGTTGAGTATTGCATTGCTGGGAAGAAAAATAAATGCGGAAAGTTTTTGGCGAGTGAATCAGTGATTTTTGTTTGTGTAGCGCTGAACGTGGGCGGCGCGATGACAGACGACGTGAAACGGATCGAAGTTTACACGATAACGTTCTTCGAAGTCGCAGTCATCGTTATTGTCACTGTCGGCATAATCCTGGCGCTGGTAGTCACCGTGACGGCGCTGGTTTGCCGCAGGCGACGTCCGTCTGCTTGTCCGTGTGCTTGTTCGTGTTCTTGTTCCTCTCCTTGTCCCTGTCCGTGTCGCTGCCGCAGCCGGCTGTCGCGTGGAGGACCCCAAACCCGTGACGCGGAGCTCAACATCGACCTGTTACCAACCAACAACGAGTACAGACAGCTGGCATCACCCGATCTCGTCATCGACCTCGGCGGTTCCTCGTCGGCACTGGAACGCTTCGAGCTCCACGAACGACGAAACAAGATCGTTTTCGTCGCCGACATCGCTCTGTGCGCGTTCGGCAAGGTCAATCAGTAATCAGTTAGTTAATCATTCAATAAAATATTTACATAGCGCCAATGGTCGAAAGTCGAATTTGAGGCGCTGGCGTGTGGGTGACTAGGCGTGATAAACAGAAGCAAAAAGCTGAGATTTAAGACGGAATTTAAAAAGTAGCAAGACTGTCAGATATGGAGCGGATATGCAGAGAAAGAAAATTGCATATTAGGCGAGGTTACACAAAAAGCTCGAGAGGCAGTAAAAGGTTTAGCGTATGAAGAAACAACAAGAAGGTGACAGTTAACAGATCGCAAAGTTCTACATGGTCTGTATAGTTCTATTAAGTCTGCTGAATAATACAGCTGTTTTGTTGGAAGTGCTTTATATGTTAATACAGGTAATTTATAAATAACACGCTGTATGATTGACAGGTCTTCAAGGCGACGTTGCCGCAGGGTGATGATGATGCTGACAGTCAGGTCGTGGTCAAGATGCTACGCGAGGACGCTGACGTTGACGCGCGGCGGCTGTTCGTCCACGCGGCGTCGACGCAAGCGGAACTCTCCCACGACAACGTGGTCCGACTGTTGGGGGTCTGCGTGCGCCGGGCTCCACTTTGCGTCGTCCTGGAGTACATGAACTCCGGCGACCTGTCCGAGTACCTGCGTAGCCACTGTCCACACCGCCCTCCTGCCGCCGGAGGCCCCGACCGAGCCCTGAGCACTGGCGAGCGGTTCGACATAGCGACTCAGATGGCCAGCGCGATGGCATACGTCTCGTCGTGTGGGATCGTCCACCGCGACGTCGCGGCGCGAAACTTCCTCGTCTCCGAGACCTCGTCGTCGGCAGTGATCCGTGTCAAGCTGAGTGATTTCATGCTGGCTCTGAAAGTTACGTCACCGGATGGTGTCTGTCGGCGTCCTGACTCTGACGAGGCGCTGCCAGTCCGCTGGCTGGCGCCCGAGTCGCTGACCGACGCCCGCTTCTCGACGGCGTCCGACGTGTGGGCGTTCGGCGTGGCGTTCTGGGAGGTGTTTGCCCACGGCCGTCAGCCGTACGCCGGGGTGCCTAACGCCGAGGTCGGGCGCCGGATCGGTACCGGAGAGACGTTACCGCGCCCGGTCTACGCGCCCGAGGAGGCCTATGTGTTGATGAGACGGTGTTGGCAGCGACGACCTGATCAGAGACCGTCGTTTGACTCTTTACTGACTTCTCTGAGAACACTGTTGGAATTAGGACGCTATGGGCCGGTAGTACTGTAGCAGAAATAACGGCACTTTCTTGGCCGTCTGGAAAGCGTACCGCCACTCTGTTTTTGCGAGTCTGTCCTAGACAGAGCGAGCGCATTATAATGTCAACAATCGTTTTGTACTGTGTGTGCTATTGTCAAATATTGGTTAGCAGTTAGACACGAGTTCGCCGTGACGAGTTTTTGAACTTATTACAAAGAATCAGTGCAATCTGTGGGCAAGAGTTTTCGTTTGGTGTTCGTTTTTGTATTTTTTGTCTGATCTGTTCTCGTTGCATGTTGCGTTATGGTGCTTTGGCGGCAGAAAAGATATTCAGTCTTTCCCAAAATTTAAATGCTGTCATTTTGGAACAAACGTCTGTCTAATCGAGATAAAGCTTAGAC
>Ga0209671_1008895_pt1 | contig 10513 bp, 3 predicted proteins | sample WorMetHERISLAND2_2_FD_187401 | JGI IMG/M metagenome (GOLD analysis project Ga0209671, IMG submission 187401) | Marine gutless worms symbiont microbial communities from Max Planck institute for Marine Microbiology, Germany - Olavius geniculatus... | ecosystem: Host-associated > Annelida >...
AATTTAGGGTGGGCAACTGCTGCTGCCCCTGTCACGACGGCACTGGAAGAAAGCGACGATGCTGCCGTGTTGTCTGGAGAGAGCGTCCGTCAATCATTCAGCGGTATCCTCGAATAGCATCTGACATATGGCACCACAGCACAATGTAACTAACATAATAGCATCAAGTGTCGGTGTCGGGCGTTGGCTTTGTACAACAATTTCACAATCAGTTCACACTCGTTTGCACAGGGTGACCAGTGATTCACAAGCTCAGATATAAAAAGCAAACAGAAACTGCATTAAATGACAAAGAAGTAATTATTTAACTGCATCAGCATTCCACATATTAAACTGTCATTAATAACACTCCAATGTCATTTTCACAAGAATGCAAAAATTAACGTTATTGCAATGTGCTGCTCAATGCTTATTTTGCCAGGTATAATCTTTGGTCCAGGTGTTAAGTGGCACTATGGGTCAGCAATGCTGCAATCAAAGAGGCAAAAGCTACAAGCCTAACTTATTTTATGGTTGCACACATAAGGCTTATTTCCAGCACTCTGTCTGCAGTGGTATAACGGGTGATGAGGGCAGGCTGTGCCACTGACGGTCGAGTTTACGACCATAATTTTGCTCTCTGCTCTAGCCGCTGTAACCGGAGACGGACAAATTTAATAGGCTAGACGTATCGTAATATTAGTGTGAAAAGTAAGTAAGTAAGAAGGCCTACTCGTACCTTCGTACGCCTCTATCTGTTTGCGTCGACACGTTGTGCAGACGTCACTGTCTGCTGGTACCATCACACGACATCCTTCCATCATGCACTTGACACTTGTTGGTCCTCTGGCCACCAGGCTGCTCTCACTCCCTGCTGCAACTGCACGCAACAGCTCGCCGAGGTCAGTAATCATCAGCGTAACCACGAAGAACGTTACAGTGCCCTTGTCTGCATGGACCGACAGTGCATTACGATGTCTAAAAACGCGTATAGAGCAACGTAAGTGAACTAAACCTAATTTAACTTAGGGCTTAACTAACAGTTTAGTTTTTGACGAATTGACCACTAAACGAGCAAAGCAAACCCATTGGTCATTGGTTGATGCTACAGTTGAGCTACACTGATCAATACGCGTTTCGTCTGACTGGATCTACGACTGCAGCTGTTGTCGCTCTGCTACAATCTGTCACCGAACTGCTTTCGTACAACCAGTACGTGGTGGTCATTGCTCTAGATTTTACCAAAGCTTGTGATTCAGTTCGACATTCTACACTCCTCCACAAAATGTCTTCCATGAATCTACCTGATGAAGTTTATAATTGGCGCGTCGACTTTTCCGCTGGTCGTAGTCATAGTACAAGGCTCAATGGTATCACCTCTGAACTGCTTGACATTTCAGCTAGTATAATTCAGGGTTCAGTTGTAGGCCCTGCGTCTTATGTTGTTAATGCTGCTGATCTTACCACTGTAGGCCTAACTGTTGGTAACGTGATATTTAAATATGCTGACGATACGTACCTTGTAATACCAGCGTCTAATGTCAGCTCCAGGGCTACTGAGCTAGATCATGTTGATCGGTGGGCAGACTGCAACAACCTGAGACTCAACAGGCCAAAGACATCTGAAATAATATTTACAGACGGTATGCGTATGCGTAAGTTTACCAACAATATGCCTCCTGCACCTATACAGGACATTCGCCGCGTCACTTCCATTAAGATTTTCGGCATTACTATCACAAACCACCTGTCAGTTGGAGATCATCATATTTGTGACGTGATCGGCAAATGCGCGCAGTCTTTGTATGCTCTTAAATTACTGCGCAATCACGGCTTGTGTGACGATTCGTTGAGGCATGTTTACAAGGTCGTCATTTTTTCGAGGTTACTGTATGCTTCTCCAGCCTGGTGGGGATTCACCAGTGCTGCTGACAAACAGCGTCTAGAAGCATTATTACGGCGTGCGGTAGGCTACGCTTCGGCTTATACTCGGTTCACGATCCTTCATTTTCTCAATTGGTTGGAGACATGGACGACAACTTATTCGCAAAGATACAGCTCAATCCCCATCACGTTGTGTACAAACTTTTGCCTGAGAAAACTGATCACACAATTTCCGACCACGGAGTCATTCTTTCTCATTAACTGTCAAGACTGATAGTAGAAATTATATAAATAGAATGTTGTTTAAAAAACATTTATTAGCTTGTGCTCTTTGTCAGCACCTTTCGCCTAATAGTCACACTACAGTAGTAACCATGTGGACAAAGTTCTATTCAACGACATTTATCAGATTTTTATGTCATTTTGTATGCTATGTGTGGTTGCGTTTTGTCAATCTGTTTTATTAAAGAGAGATGATGATGATGATGATGATGCGTACGTGAGCATAGTCACAAGTAGTGAGTGGTAGAGCATTAGACGGTGCCTACTGTTATGCATTACTGTTTGCCCATTGGTTCGTTCGTCAAAAACTAGACTACGTCAGTTCAGTTCAGTTACGTCACTCTGTACGCGTCTTAAAAGTTGCGACAACAAGTAAGTCTACTCATAAGACCTCTGCGAAAAGCCGAAGCAAAATGAAGATTTCTCATGCGGGAGATGGTTCAATTCAAATGACTGGACCACAGACGGAGAATGCGTGCTTCCCGAACTGGGTCCGTGTGCTCATCACAAAAGCTGCATTAGTCGAGTTGTGGAGGAACAGAGTTGGTGGCATAAGATGTCGACCCAGTGCCAACAAAATATGCGGTCGTCCACCTAGCTATATACGGTACACTACAATGCGAAATTTTATCTTTCACTTTTGATCTTTTGAACTACAAACTGGCACAACGGTTTCTCTTGGTCTGAAGGACGTTCACACAAACTTTGGTGTTTCTATGCCTTTGTGTTTGTGCTTGTAGGGGACAGATGTACAGACAGACTGAATGACGGGCAAAACCAGTAATGAGGTCTGTCAGGATGGCCGCATAATAACTATCACGCAAGTTTTAACTGTTACAACAACAGCTCTAATGTGATAATAATCGCATAATATTAAACGACGTACGGCTAGCAGTAGACGCGAAGGCGATAGCAGTTGGCGGTGGGTCTGCGGCGGTCTGAAGGCGAGTCTGACAGACAGCGCTGAAACACTCCCGACACAGTCCCTTGCACTCCGCCGACCCGACGTTACTACAGAAGTCCATGATGCAACTGCTGCTGCTGCTGCCGCCGCGACCTGCTGCTTCACGGGTCACGTGCTGCGTTGCCACGGCGACGCGTCTGTTGCCTACATCACGTGATGGCGAGATGGCGGCCGTGACGTAGCAGTTAGCACAGAGTCCCGTGTACTTGTCACTGGCCGGACGACTACAGCCGGTCGTCAAACATAATAACCGGTTCTACACAAACCACGCGACACACTCGTCCAGTTTTAAGGTGTGTTCACTGTGACAGAAATAAAATGAAAGAAAATGAGATAGTTCGGCTTGAAGTGCACGCTGCGGCCTTCATTTCAGCTCGTTTCATTTCCGTCTGCTTTAAACACACCTTTAAGGTGCTCATGCATGGCCGATAAAATAAAACAAATGAAAACAAGCTGAAAAAAATTGTGAAACAATCTATTTTGTTATACTGCGATGCATGCAAACTTTTGTGATAAAATACAGATTCTCCGTAATTAAGTTTGTAGCGCCACGTTTTGCTCTGTGTTACTGAGATTAGCAGTAAACGGAGTTAACGGCGACCGTCTCCAATTTTAATTAATTTTATTCTATCGCACATGGGCAAGCTCCCTTGTACATTGCATAGTGGATTAAAACGTATGTACATAGTAATGACAACAGCCTATACGAAGAAACATTATCAAACATAGGTCCGTACTCCGTTATCAAGGCTGAGTTAACGCAGCAGCAAAACTAGCAAGTGTTACTGCCCATGTGCCCATAGTAAGTAAGTAAGTAAGGAAAGTGTAAATTTGTATAGCGCATACTCAAGAAAATCTCTAATGCGCTGAATACATTTTGTCGTCAATATTTCGCGAAAATGTATGTCTTCAGCTGACGTTTGAAAGTGTCAAGATTCAGTTCTGGGTCACGAAGGCTGTCGGGCAGCGAATTCCAAGTCGACGGGCCCGCAACAGCAAAGCGTCCACGACCGAAACTGTTCAGTCGATAGCGCGGCACGACTAACTTCCGCTGACTGGTAGACCGCAGATGTTCACGACCAGTGACGTCCGCTGTTAGCGTGCAACTGTCCATAGTGGTCCCGCGGGTCTAAGTTAACGCTGTTCTATTAAATTTAGCCCAGTAGCCTGCCTGTTATTTCTGTTACAAAGTGCGCCTGTCTGTCATGTGTGTACTAGAATTCTAACCGGTAGTGAGGCGTGAGGCGGCGGAGAAGCGTGCTGAAGACAGTAGAGTTGGCTATCATTGCAGAGCGGTTGACTGCAGTGTGGCACTGCACACATCACGGCCGTCGTCAATCCAGCTACACACACATTATACACGCTGACATACATTAATCACACCTCATCACACATTGTCACACACCAACACTACACCACTGTCACTCCTCAGTGACCTTGACAACTCACAGATGACATCGACTACATTTGACAAACACCTCAAGGTCAACGGTTCAATGATTGTAGGTCGACACGTTCGTCGAGTATCGTGTTGGTTTCATGGTAGCTTATTAGTCGTTAAAGCAACTTAGTTTCTTGATTGCACCGTGCAATATGCATGTGCTTGTTTTGTCATTAACACAGGTATATTGTTTACTAACAACTGCACAACAAACAAAGTGCGCTGATAACAAGCGATGTCGGCAGACCGATTACTCCGGCCCTGAGAACGTTCTCACCGATTGTGTTTTTCTACATTTTTTTTGTTCTCGAGTTGGGACCCAGACAGACGTAGACCTAAGGACGGACGCACGGACGTACAGACATACAGATGGAAGAGTAAGACCCGCAATACGGTCTATTAAGATGGCCGCATAATAACCAACGATCAAGTGCAGACACAGACAATTTACCATTCCAGCGTGGTTCACGTTCTTCCAGAGTCGACTGAACCATGCCAGATGACGTGACGTGACCGGCAGCGGACGATGCTGATTGGCTGGTGGTCGACTCGTTGCCATAGCAACGTGAACACTTCCAGTCATGCTGCTGCAGCGCGTAGTACTGGCAGCCGACCGTCTGACATGGTCTGTACTTGAGTTCCTGGGCGTCGTTATTCACAGTGCTGAGGTTTGCAGTCATCTGTTCCAGCGCTGTCATCTCACCGACAGCACGCTGATCCTAGTTTATACACAGCCTCGTTCACCAGTGTCATCGCGGCAGGAGGGCAGAAGGGGAACAACTAACCCGCCCCCTAAATTTTGGGCTGTCGGAAAAACTATCTTCTTGTCGAAAAATTGTCATCTACAAAATGCTAAATTTGGAACCAAAAATCCCAATTTAAAAAAAAATTTGAGGCAAAATTAAAATTTTAAGCACTTAAAATTTGGAGCACCCGCATGTTCTGTTGAAAACTTGCAGCGGTCCGCTGGAAAATAGCAATTTTTTCTTCGTACATTTTTAAAACCACGACGCCGCTTTCGTTCACAACACATACTGACGAGTGTAGTCCTCATCATCATCATCGTCATTATAGAGGGGTTTAGCGTAGCTCAAATAATAAGCATAACTTCTAGGACTATGACAATGCCGCAGCGAAAGTGTCAGATAAGTGGCTCCGGATATGAATGACAGAGCAGAAAAGTCTTGAGACGCTGCTTGAAGACCGAGAGTGACGATGCAGGTGAATTCCGATGGAAGCTCGTTCTATAAGTCGGCAGTGATCACTTTTCTAAGTCGTTAGTGCACCGGACATCGTCACGTACGTTTATTTGAATCTAGTTCATTCAGTATACATAAGAGAGTACCGTACTGTCGCTGAGCAGGTAGGCCTAACCAGCCACCAGGTCGACTCAGCCTTCTATCCTCCGTGGGATGGCAGAATGAGTAGTATCAGCAAGTACAACAGAACTGTACGTTTTCAACTGACCGTGGCCGGCTGCAGTGTGGGTTCCAGTGACGTCATCAGTTCATCGACGATGTTGATGTCGGGAGCGATGGCGTCACACCTGGCGACAGGATACAATGCGGTGGTCGTGGCCGACGTGTGCGGTAGATGTATTACACGCAGGTAGGCGTCGACAGCCAGCTCGGCCGACTCGCTGTCCAGTAGACATCGCACCAGTAGCGGCTCGTCGACGTCTGCCCTCCACAGAGGCACTCCGGACTCCGCCGACAGACCACCCACATCTTGCCGTTCTGTACATATATACCAAACAACGCAAAATAATAGTACCACAAACTGACTACCGTTCTATACGCATAACTTCTTACAACTTATAAGTATTTTTTGTGTTTTTGTTTACATTACTAAGCACATTATCTTCAGATTTAGCGTGCCGTTAACAGAAAGCTTCGAGGACACGGTACAATGTAGGCCTACACGCATTAGTGGCGCATGCTAAAACACGCGATGTCGAGTAAAAAAAGTTGAAAGTTGTAATTTTTTCTTAAAACAAGTGTGATTTTAGATTACTAAGGTCCGTATTGCATTGTGCTCATTGCATTGTCTACTCAGACTAACGTATTGCAGCTCACACCTGGAGCGCGTGGCAGCAGCGGCACGAAGAGACCACCCAAGTGACCACCGGCGACTTGGACGACGACCAGCGGCGACCTACAGCAGTGCACCGGCGCTTGCAGTGCCGGTAGGTAGAGATCACACAGCGAGTCACTGGCTGATGACAGCACAATGATTGGACGACGCAGCACACTGCACAGCACGAACACGTGGATCTGTCTGATGACGTCTGATGACTTCTGCTGCTGCTGCTGCTGGGTGAATTGTTCACTGAATACGCCGCTCAGTCGCTGCCACTGCAGACAGACACATGCCAGTCACTATCACAGCGCCGTCATCTTCTGCAACCATGCTACACATACTGCAGTATATACTATAGGCCTAGATGTACGCTTTTTGAAATACGGGCACTGCCAAAAAGTGATATAAAACGGTTTAAAGCACTTGAAACGTAGATTTGGCGTCGCGCGCTGAAGATATCTTGGACGAAACACAAAAACAGTCAAAAGAAATGTCTGGTGACTTTAGATACGCGTACTCTATTGAAAAATACGCACGTATTTTAACATCTATTTTAGCGTGCGCGAATATCGTAGTTTTGGGTTTGTGGCGTGGCGTAGCGGTAACGCATTTCATCCGATCAACGAAGTTGCTTTACGCCGGGCCGAGTTAGTACTTGGATGGGTGACTGCCTGCGGGCAGGTAAACCATCTCGGTATGTAACCAGCAGTCTAGGTCAACTCCATCTCTCCGGGTAGATAAACCGAGTACTGGAGAGTTAAGGCGGGCGCCTTCACCTGTGTCGGGTGGCAGGTAACACTGTGTGATCCCCTACGGCAGGTGACGCTCCATAGCTCTGAGATGGGTTTCCCATAAAGAGCTATAGCATTTAACCATTTGGCCATTTAACCATTCGAACACTGCTATCTTACCTGTGCGTTGCTAATGCACTTTGTGTTGTCGTCATCACCATCCGCAGCATGTCGTGCAGCCAGCATCTGACGACTGACAACGACTGCATCAGATTGACCAACCAACTTCATCATCCCATCATCATCAGCAGCAGCACTGCAGCAGCGTTCACGCAGCCTCGCCGAGCGTACCTGTATACATACCAGCTAGCTCTAAACGTTACACTCACTACGGCCAAAACGAAGACGAAAACTTTCGGTCCTTGTTTTACGAGAACGTCAAGACGAATTTCTACGTCGAACTTCGAAGAAAAGAGAACACCGTGTACAACATAGAAATTATAACGGCAAGCAAAACGAACTAAAACGAGATTAAGACTAATGAGATAAAATGCCAGTTTATAGCATAAAACTCCGAAACATCGTAACAGAACATATGCATCAGTGTGACTCGGTTATTAGCGAGACCACGGCACTGCACACGTCACGCATCAGCCATAACAATCATAAGGAAGGCTGTATATGTAGTCCTGCTTGCAAACTTGAAGACTTGAAATTATTTAAATTTGGCATTTTAAAAACGTTTAGTCTAACTAAAGTTGAACTAGAAATATAAAAATAAATAAAAACAAAATTTTGAAAATAATATAAAAACTATAACTAAAATTAATTTGAGAATTAGAATATCTGTGACCTGTTGCGACTGAGTCATAGCATCATAGACGAGACGACGAAGTAGTGCTACAAGCTCCGCATCCGCGCTGCCCCACATCAACGTTGTCATGGCAACCAGCAGACTGTCACGCGACCCCGCGCTCAACAGCTCTGCAACGCGCACATCAAATAACAAAAACCAAAACAATTTGAAAAAAGACGAAATCGCTGATCAACGCAACCACCTTCTGAATCCTAAAACATCTTTCTTTCGTAAGACCTAAAAAATTCCCGTATTTCTCTAAAATGTTATTGGACCTTCAAAAATATTAGTGCAGTTTTTTTGCATGCTTTCAAAATTCTGCTGAAAAAAAACTGGTTGCATCTAGCCTGAAATGTTGCGGTATCTTTGCTTAAGTTCTTGAGTACTATTTAGTGTGTCGGTTTGTTTTTTTCTGAGTTGTTGGGTAATATTACATGATCGTCATGATATAAAAATGAATAATAAAATAAATTTTCCGCCGCCCCCGTTTCTAATTTTTTGCCAGCTGCAACCGGAAGGACGGAATTGTTTTACGCCGAAGTTAAAAGCATGCATGTTTAGGCTTAATTTGATCCTCAAAAAACTCCTCTTCCCTTCAGGGCGTCCCGGAGACCTTATTTGAAGCAATGTATCCTTGGACCCCACAAGTGTGTCTGCCAATTAAATGGTATCTGAATCAGTCGAACAGTTTAAATAAGCAGGGTGCTCGAGTGTGACAGACGACAGACGACTAACCACACACGCCACAGAGAAATGGATATAGCTATAGGCGGAACGTGCTAGCTTAAGCGACTTCGCCTGATAAAACAAGTGACGCAAATGCATGGTCTGTTACCACTGCTGCTGCTGCTGATGCCGATGCGTAGTGGGTACAAGGGCCTGACGGTGCGACACCAGTTGATGGTCTTACTGAAACAGAGTTGCGTCATCAGCTCGACGTCAATGACCTGTGACTGAACGCTGTCTGACATGACTGCTGGCAACTGGCTCTGTGTCATTGTCACTGATGAGTCGATACTCACCAGCACTCGCTCGTCGCCCTACATTACATTCATTATCTGTTCATCATCATCATTATCATCATCATACAGAACAACGTTGCCTACATTATTTTCAAGGATTACTTGAGTAAAGTGTCAATGGAGTAGGTCCGTCCGAGTTATTTTACTTGTAAACAGACTGACATGATTTCTGAATTGTTTAGATTTTGCAAACGTCTCAAATATTTTTTGTTGACGCTTTTGATAAGCTAACAGATGAAATTATTGTAATTCATTGCTAATTTTGTTTTATTTATTCACTTTCACTATAGTTTTCTATCTATGCTGCAAATTTTACAATTTGGAGAGTGTGGCCAAAGATTCTGCAGATTAGCCATTGTCGGCGCAACAACCGTGCATGCGACAAACTATACGATACCATGATAACGTTGCGAACTCGATCCAGGCATCGCTGGCTCAATATTCGACGATCTTCTAACTGCTGCTGTTGCTCTTTTCCCGCCAACATGACGTCACTGCGTTACTGTATCACCTTCAAAAAATTAAAACACTGCATTCGTTTTCTACAGTTTAACCGCCATTAACTTATGTCCACATTTGCTTGACATCTTCAGAAACGCAGAAAGCCTATATTCGCAGCCGCTAAATTAAGTCTCTAACTAGAAAAATATGTTGGTCTGGTGCCGACATAATATGCGGCCGTCCACACGGAGTTCTGCAACCTAACACCTTTTGAACCGAAAATTGTCACGTCGCAATTTACTTTTGACTTGGAAAACGTTTACACAAATTTTGTTTTTTGCGCATTATTTTACGCATTACTATCTGGCTGGGTTTAAGGAGGGGCGCGTTCACCCGTGTCGGGTGGCAGATAACACTGTGATCCCATATGGCAGAACTGGTGACGCTCCGTAGCTCTGAGATGGGCTTCCCATTAAGAGCTATATCATCACCACCGCCTTTATTGTTTTCGAGCTACAGGCCTACAGTGCAGGCGTTTATACGGGACAATTAGACAGACAGACAGACAGACGGACGGACAAGACTCGTAATGCGGCCTATCAAAACCGCCGCGTAAAAAGTAAGTAAGTAAGTAAGTAAGTAAGATTATTTAGAAGGCGCAATTTAACAATAGCCACAATGCGCCGCGCTCTCAACGCCCGAACAAAAATGTCTTTAACTGCCGTTTAAACTGTTCAAAGTTAATGTCAGTTCGTCTCAGATGAGCTGGCAGACTGTTCCACAGCCTCGGACCTGCAGCAGCAAAGCATCTGTCTCCATAGCTGCTGCAGGTCC
>Ga0209671_1008897_pt1 | contig 10513 bp, 3 predicted proteins | sample WorMetHERISLAND2_2_FD_187401 | JGI IMG/M metagenome (GOLD analysis project Ga0209671, IMG submission 187401) | Marine gutless worms symbiont microbial communities from Max Planck institute for Marine Microbiology, Germany - Olavius geniculatus... | ecosystem: Host-associated > Annelida >...
GGGCGGACTCACGTTGGGATTTGCCCCAAATTTTTAGTTATTATAAGTTTTCGATATTTGTTAATTCGAATACAATTTGGCGGCGGTATAACAGCAGCTGAAATATATGCTGATTGACAACGGCTTGCGCACTGCAGCATACACGTAATACACCTTAGGAAAAATTAGTTTAAAAACAACATCTCATATAAAATAAAAATTAAAAAAACATTTAGAAACTACAAAGAAAAGTAATTTTTATATGACTTACTCACGTAATTTATTCTTTTGTAAACAGCTTTTCGTATTTTACATTTTACACGTAACATAAAAATAAATGACTTTTTGACTAAATCCAAATAAATTACGTTTTAATGTTAACTTTTAAACGACATAACGTTGATCTGTTCCAAATTCAATGCCGACCTGAGTAACACTTATATAGTTACAAGCCGTAAAACGAAGTGGCTTATTCTTTATAAACGTTTGGTGCAACTGTATAGACAATGCCGAAGCATAAGACGAAGAAGTCATCGTGTCGGAACGTGGAGCAGACGTCGACGCCGTCGGACAGTGTGGCCAACTGCCGGACGATTGAACACAACGAGTCGACGGTTCTACTGCGCCCAGGCACATCACACTCCGCGACAGACATCCGGGCTACGTCGACCTCAGCAGCCAGGCACTCTTCCATCAGCTCCACCGCTTCGGCGTCCACCTGGAAACTCAAGTACCAGGACTTCATGCCCCGCCCACTAGACTCGCATTCCGCCGACTCGTGGAAAACCGTCGAATCTTTCCAGTAGGTCTCGCTGGATTAACTTTCTTTTGTCCAGTACTAAAGTACAACGTATTCATTCGCTGCGAGACAGGCCGTAAACAAATTTACATTTCTTTCACAGCAGTCAAGTCTTTTTGAGCAAATCCAAATTTATTGTGCATTGATTTGCACAGTGCATACGGCATTCATAAATAGGTTATGTACATGCTAAGAGATTTCTAAAAGTTTTATTGTTATTGTGTTATTTTTTAAATAGCACTGTTTTGTAATTAACGTGTATTTTTGCTGTACTGCACCTTCTTTTGTCACCTGCCGCTTTTTTGCAGTACAATACATGACATTAGCTAGCGGAGGATAAACCGTTCTGGCGAACGATCGCAACGGCGGGACGCTTCGGCTGATCGCTTCTCGTCTGATGATGATGACGATGATGATGAATACATGACTCGTTGCATTAAAAATGAATTTTTACTTGTCGTCGCAGCTTCAAAATTTTCTCATCCTGTCGTTTTTATGTGCAAACTCCATTGTACAGCTTTTTGTACAGCAATCTACGACAAAAAATGTAGTTTGAGCTTTTTCTTCCAAGTAATGCGGCACATATCAGGTACGAAGGACCTCCACGGTCGGCGTGGATTAGTGGTGTATGGCGTCAAACGTGCGATCAAAAGGTCGTTAATTCGATTCCCGGTAGGGTCGCCATCAAGTGGAGGTGCTTAAATTGAATTGATTATTTCCTGCGGACCGACGAACCATATAGGTATATAGCCAACACCAAGATCAACTCAACCTTTCATCCCTCCGGGGTAGGTAAATCGAGTACCGGCCTGCCTCGCTGGGTTCAATGCGGGGCGTGTTCATTAGTGTCTGGTGGCAGGCAACACTTCGTGCGCGCGTGATACTATATATGGCAACTAGTGGTTCTTGATGGGCTGCCATAAAGAGTAACACACACCTTCAACTTTTCAAATCTCTAGCATGCTGTAAGCCACAGCAAATTCAGAACAATTTGAGGTGGTAGTAAAGTTTCGCCAAAAAATGTTTCATTAACGGCAAAGAAAGAGCTTCGCTTCGCAGTGTTTTGGATTATTTGTTTGTTTAACGAATACCAACTTTTTCAAGTTAAAGGTCAGACTAAAACATCAGGCAAAGCGGGGAACAATCGGCACTAGCTGTACGCGGTCATTGGCTGCGTGGTCCTCACGTGTTGCTGCTGGGGCGTTTGTTGACACGAGAGAGTACCGTTAATTCTCTGAGTGCGCGAGGAGGTAAGAGCTAGGGGAGAGATGGGGATGAGAGGGGTGGACAGATCGACAAATACCGGTGTCGGACGACAAGTTGTGAATTATTGATGGCGGCTACCGAGACAGTCAGAGCTCATCATGTGTAGGCCTATGTACTTCCGTACGTAACCGCCGTAGGCGACGGCTCGAGAAATTATTGTAGGGGCGACTTTTCCTTCCTACCCTGGTTCTATTCTTTCCCTCTTTCTTCGCTTCTTCTCGTTTGCTTCTTCCCCACTTTTTTTCTTTTTTTACCATTAAATCGAGTTACGAAGTTTGGAGTTGCTCTCAGGTTTCGCTATATAACAAGACTATTGTGTCATCGTGCAAGTGACTAAATGGGCACAGAATAGGGCCTATATTGGAATATACCAAAAATCGTTTGGCGGTCGAGGCTCACCGCCAAAAGATTTTTTGGTATAGTTCCAAGGCTGCAATTGGTATTTTTACTATTCAGTTTGGACAGCTTTGATGTATAATATTGAACCGCATGCCGATATGGAAAAAGTTTGCCCATTACACGGTTGCAAAAATCTACAAAAATGAGACGCGTGTGGCTGCGTCGCCTCACAAGATCTTAGTCGTGACGGCAGTCGCCCCCATCGCACCCATGGCATGGCATCGGCGCCTGTGTGGCCGGTGTCCCATTATAGGATCGTCGCCAGAAAAGTCTCCCCCGGCCGACAATTTACCGGTAAAAACCAGCCCCGCTTGGCAGCCGGGGAAAACTTTTCTGGAAGCAATCCTATAATAAACGGACTTTTTTACGGGGCCGGCGATATTTTAATAAAGAAAGCCATATCAAATCCGTGATTATCTCTCCCCGGGCGGATTTTTTATTGGAAGACATTTTTATGCCACACTGGCGTTTCTCTATAGAGTGGCGTGCAACAGTCGCCTCTCCCCACCCAGTACTGAGCAGTGTGTCCGTATTCTGAACAATACACGGGTCAATACCGGACCACTGGCATTAAACTGTCATACTTGCCATAGGTCACTCTCATTTGACGCTGCATATACAAGCTTTATCATCGTCATCCACGTCATCATCACGATAGAGAGGTTTAACGTAGAGCAAATACCTAGAAAAATATAGCGGTCGAGTGTCTACATAATAATTGATATGCTGCTGTCCGCTTTGAGCTACGCGTTGCCCAACTCTAATTCCAGCCCTGACCTCAACTGAAAATTGACACCACGGTTACTCCTGCCCTGATAAACGTTCACACCAATTGTGTTTTTTGTATTGTTTTGTTTCTAGCCGACCGTACTTAATTAACGGTCGAGCCGGTCGAGCTTATAGTACGGTTGTCGTCTGTCCTTCAGTCTGTCAGTCGTTGTCGTCTGTAACGGATGTATTGTGACTAAACGATAGGTCTTAAGGAAAAACTTTTTAGACGAATCAGTAGCCATATGTCATAGACTTTGGAAAGAAACATTTTAGCGATCTAGCGCAAAAATATTTTTAAATTTGGGGTCAAATGGAAGAAAAGTAGGAAAAATGGGGGGTTTTCAACGGAAAACTGGCCATATATCGGAAACGGTGAGAGATAATATGGCTAAGGTTACTAATGATCATTAATAAGAGGTGGCATATTGGCTTTTAAATGGCACAAAATCGTTGCTCTTGAATGATCTTCATGGTCAGGAACTGTGCTACAGCGACAGCTGGGCTTTTTTGTTCGAGTTATAAACCGGTACGGGACGGTCGGACGAGCAACACACGCATTGCTCAACTGCGGCTTATCAGGACGGCCGTAGAACAAGCATTATTTCTAGAACCACGTCAGTGAAGTGTCAAAGTGACAAAACAGTTTTGAGACGCTTTGTGAAGACCGAGAGTGACGATGTCGGATGGACGCTCGTTTCGTATCATGTTGACACCGAAGACTTGCAGAATAGTAAAAAATGCGTCACCGGACCAGACGCAAGTAATTAAAAGGCGTATATGGCATTTTTTTCTTGGGAACCCATTTTAGAGCTACGGAGCGTCACCTGTGCTGTCATGGGATCACACTGTCACACATGTAAACGCGCCTCGTCTTAACCCCAGCTGAGCAGCCCGGTACTTGATTTGACTACCACTGACGTTGAAATGCAGGACGGTGGACATGACTTTTCCGCACCCGACAATTCGATTACAGACACGGATGCATCTGGTTCACACCGAATACTGAATATGTTTCAGATGCGTTAATACCGTTCAGTTTACGCATCGTCTGGGTGTGTTTCGGTTGTTAGATTAAACTCAAATTCCACTTTTTCCACTAGTCGTGGATTTGTTGTACAACATGTTGTGCAACGAGCTGTACGACGAATACATATCAGGTCGAACGTCCAAAACAAATTCATGACATCCTGAGATGTTGCTCGACTTGATGTCCAGGAAGTCCACGGTGCTGCACAGTGGAGCATGAGTTTGATTCGGTTAGGTGAAAATGCGCAGTCACGGCTTCTAATGGCCGAATCTGTCGGTCGGTCACGTGACCCTATCACGTGCTATCTCCGCAGCATAAAGCGTCAAGAGCTGCAGCGTTCGTTCGGTCGCCTGTCACAATGTCGGCGTCAGTCCGTCTAATGTAAAATTTATTAATCCAATGAATGTCCGCTGGCTTGAGCGTCCGACAGTCTGGTCTAGGCAAGACGGTGTCGACTCAGGATTAGACTTAGCGTGACTGTCTGGCAGCGGAATTGCGCTAGCTCGACATTATCGACGTGACATTGCCACTTTGCGCACCGAAACAAGACCGCCGTACTGTCACAGCGACCGGACCGCGCGATGCGTTCATTTGCGTTTACAGTCGTACTTCCAGGTGACGTCACACGTTACGCCGGTAATAAACAATGTGTGATGTGTCTCGTCCGACATTCGGAATATTTTCTTAAGACTGGGTCGCCGAAGTTAGAGGTCAGAGGAGCGATAACTCTAAGCGAATTGAAACGAAATTCGTAGAATAAATTTTACAGCTTTCTAACCTTCAGAACTACTGTCTCTTATGTGCTGACGTCTAAAATAAGACCGATACAAAATGTTCGGTTCTAGTTTTATTTTATATGAGGACGGCGCTAAGTAGCCTACAAGACGGACGGACGGACGGACCACGCTACGAAAATTTCTTCCTACAATAGCCGGCATCGACGCCGCTCAACAATACGAACATGTTTGAGCAGAATACAGCACACGGTAGCAATGAAGGTGAAAAGAGAGGGGACCGAGGAGTGTCTGTCGGTCATATCGGTTTATTAGGCGAAACAACGAGTATTGTTGATATTAGCGTAGTGATCAATCATTTGCGACATTGCGCTCAAAACAAAGCTTTATTGGGCCTTTGGCAATAATTATATTGTCACGCCAGTCTCTCACACCGTCGCCAACACATTTTCATCACTTAACGCCAGCGACATGGAGCATAAATCGGAGAATATTGAAAATTTTTATGTCTACGCTTTTTAAACTTTTCGTTCGTCTTTTTGCATTTTCTTAATAAAATTTTAGCAGCAAGTTTTTACACGCTTTTAACCAAGCTGCTTCATTTTATTTCTTATCAGGCCTGTGTAAAGTCGATAATCACAGATCTATTGCGATAGAAAACGGACATTCCCCTTGGGTCGGTCAACGCGTTTCCCCCATCGGACATTTCCCCCGCCCGGACGTTTCCCCTAGGGTCAGCGCCATGCCTGAGCAGAAATTCTTTGCACCGCCAAAAGCAACTTCGCCTTTGAAGTCTCGTCGCCGTTTTTTAAACACAATGAGTCTTAGCAGGCGCGATGTAGGCTTAAAATTACGACTAAGATTTTAACTGAGTATTTTCTGAAGAAAATGATGAAAATTATCGAGAAAAAAAATTTAAACCACATTTTCTACCAGACAACTCGCGTATGCTAAACATTCTGAGTTTTATTTTTCACAGGCAAGTTTGAATTACTTGGCAGTAAAAAGAGTCAACTGGTAACAATGTTTTTCGTCAAGTCGGCCCAGGCTTCAGAGTCCGCCAGAAAGCAATTTGCTGATAATCAAATCTGCACAAAAATGAGTCGGCTTCCAGTGACCTAGCAGAGCTACGGCTTGAAGTAATGACCGTAGACTCGACAAAACAAGGCAGGGAAACTCGGCAGATGCATTCTGGGCCCAAATGTAACTGAATTAAGACAATAAACAGCTTGAAAATGACATTAGGCTTGTGCGTTGATCTTTGCCTGTGTAGTTCATGTTTACTCACCGAGCAACTACAATACTACTGCTGCTAATCATTTACTATATCCGGCGCCACAAAAAGGTAAAGTTAATTTAAACAAATTTAAAATTAATATCGTACAAATGCAAAAAAATGTCTCTTGAATCGAACGTAAAACGTTTCGCGAATACTTCAGACGTGGTCAGATAAAAACATTGGAGATGAACATGTATCGAAGGATGACGCGAATCAGCTGGACGGAGCATAGAATTAACAACTCAATACTGGAAGAGTGTTGCAACGGTCACGTCGCTTCCTGGTAGAGGTCAAGAGAAGGGAGTTGCAATGCTTTGGCCATGAAGTAAGAGCGGACAATTTATGTATGCGTGTGCTGCACGGCACCATCGCCGGGAATAGACGCCGAGGAAGACCAGGAAGACGCTGGAGAGATGATATCAAGCAGCGGACTGGTGCATCAGTGGCTGAGTGTGTGCAATGAAACAGATGGAGTGCCTTGGTGTCCGTGTCGGCGATATCCGATCCTCAATCTTGAGAAAGGACAAGGCAAGGCAAGATCAGATGTAAAATAAAATACGAAATAATTGCAAGATATTTTGTTAGTGTTCTGTGTATTGTAACTAAGTGATCGTCGAAAACAGCTTCAGCTCTTATCCCGGCTTGTGATGTTGAACCGGCTTTTTCCGTGTTATTATACGACCGTCCTAACAAGCCGCATTACGAGTCTTGCTCGTTCGTCTGTCTGTTAACAACTGTACGTCTATCTTTCTGTACCATTTTTTGGTTTAAAAGGTCAAACGTCACGGTTGAAGTTAGGGTTAAGGTTACGCAGCGCTGTCTAGGCGGACGGCCGTCTAGTATGTCGGCACTGGGCCGATATATATTTGTAGTTTTTACAACTGCTTCGTTGCTGGCTGCAGGAGCCTGGTAAGCCGGGCGAATGACTGGCTGCGGAGTAACCCCGAGATGTCGGTGCGGACGTGTCAGACGGTCACATGGTCGTCACATGACTCGACGACGTTAGCGACACCTGGCGGAGGCGCCGGCGAACTAATGGTCCTTTCACGAGGTTTTGCCGACAGCGCTGCCACGTTCTATCTGCGCGGACTACGGTACGGCTATAAACACTCACGCAACACGCTCACTTGTACACGCCACGGGTGGCATCTTTATGAAGTCGTCGTTCTATTATTTCATAATGACCATAGACGTAAACTTAGGCGAGAAAGTGAGCAAGTAAGTAAATTTATAGAGCAAGACGCGCGCCGAATCTGCAGCGTACAAGGAAGCATCTGTCACGTCAATATTTATGTAACTAATTTGCGAAAATATTCACATAAGCTAATAGTAGTCTGAAACAGTGACTGATAAGTTGTGTAAATAATATTCACCGAATTACGACCTTCATTTGTCTAGTTGACGTTGAGAGACCGCTGCTATTTTCTTGTTGAAAAGGTGAAGGCAATAGTTGTTTTCGAAATGCTAACTTAACAAACTATAGAAAAAAACTGTAGAAAAAATGCGTCGGCTCAGTGGCGGCATATGTGCGGTCATCCGCCTAGAGTTGCACCACCCTAACCCTAACACTGACCTTTGAGCTTCTGAGCTGAAAATTGGCACTTTATTCGCACCTGCCCCAAGAAAGGTTCACACAAATTTCGGGTTTTCTACGCTTTCTGGTTTTGAATTAGGAACCCCTACGGCGCACACGAACAAATCGAAGAACGAGCAATGCGACCTGTTAAGACGGTCACATCACACTGGTTATAATTTGACGAATTTATCTATAGCTTATTAACGTCGGAAGATTTATTAGATACTCTAGTCTGTCTGTTGATGTGTAGAGGCGTCATTTAAGGTTGACTGGAGAGGGTCCAACCCCCAACGATTTTTGATTTTAATTTTTCCTTCGTACCTTTGAAACAGTGTCACTGCTGCAAGAACAATACGTTACGTAGACTGAGACTCCACAATGATTGACTGAAATGACGCCACTATTGATGTTTTTGGTATATACGTGTAGCTTGTGGTTGGTGCCGTCGCGGCTTGGTGCTAGTCCGTGCTCGTTGCGATGTGTCGACTTCGCTCCAGATCGCACCGCCACCAACAGGATCCAACGTCTACTCTCCGTCGCCAACACCAAGATTGACCTTCAACAGATCAAAGGTTTGTAGTTCTCCCGCCTCACCTTTAATGCTTCATTATTAGGCGCGGAACGATTCCGAATATTGCGTCACGTATTATCCTAGTGTGGTCTGCACCGCGTATTGCGACACACTTTACCGCAGCCTGGTCTGTCTGTCTGTCTGTTGGCCTGTCACACTAGTGTACCTCGCTAAAAACGCTGGACGGAATAAAATTCGAATTTGCACAAACACTCGCAACAATGCGTTTCACGGAAGGACATTTTTTTCTCAAAATCTGCATTGTAATAAGTTTGGCATTTGACTGTTAGACGTGCTAGCTAGTGTCATGACATTGGTTCGCTGCTATAATTACTAGAGAAAAGAAAAGTGTGCAGTAGCTAGAAGTCTGTCACTTCGTCGATGTTAAAAATAATAATCTCGTTGTTATCAATATTGCGTTGTGATTTTGCATCGAAATGCAACCAAAAGAAACATAAATGAAATTGCTGACATTTTTGTCGACAGTTTACTGAAAGTTTCGTAAAAGTTTTATTAATCAAAGGAAAGTCAATAAGTAATTTACGTTGTCATATTTGACGTTTTAAGGTTTTACGCGTACCGGTATTCAAAATAAATATTTCACGATATCAAACTTTTGGTGAAACATTCAAAAACTCTCTTTTCGAACTGTCATAAATTTCTTAAAAGTTTTAAAAGTTTCTAACACAGGCCTATGCTTGTAGTTTTTGACCACGAATGTCTAATACCTCCAACCAGCGTCTAAGTAAATAAGCGCTGCCAAAAATACGACAGAAAATGTGTGCGGCGCATGTATGCAGGTCGAGTGGTAACGCTGGAGACCGTGACAGTTCCACTGCTGGGCTCTTCTGGTAAACCGGAAACTGGTATAACGCAGTGGATGGAGAAGGTCATTGACGACATACCAACCGTGTTCTTCCTGCGGCTGTTTTATGTTTGTGACAATGGCGGCGGCGTCACCAGCAAACCTGTTGGAGAACTTGGTCTGTTGTTCAAGCTCCTATGACATAAATCTTCTGTATGACTCGCATCTACACTGTGTCCAGAAAAAAGTAACACCGTAGACATCGTACAATAAAAATGTCAAATGTAAACAAATTCAAATAAAATTGCATACGATTAATTTCCAGTAAATTATTAAAAAAGATAATTAAATTTCGTTTAAAAATATTATTTCTGAGCGGAGTTATGAATTGTTGAATATCGATAACGAAATATCACCATTACCAATATGGCGTTACATAAGTAAACCCTGCCGTTAATGCACATTTTCGTAATTCCAACAAAAACATTCGATTTTGGCAACATTCTGTATTAACAGTGCACTATTTATTGGCAATGAAATTGCAAAATTTTAAATAAGTCTGCCAAAGCAAACAATAGTTACAGACACTTTTGTGAAGTTACTCCGAAACACTTCAGTTTTATCCACAAAAACCTGAAACTAAAGTGTTTTGGGGTCACCTCACATAAACGATTGTAACTGTTGTTTGCTTCAGCGGATTTAAATAAAGTTTACCACTTTGATTGCCAACAAATGGCGCATTATTGACGCATAATGTGGCTAAAATCGGGTGTTTTTTGTTAAAGGTACGAAACTGTACAGTAACCGCGGGGTTTACTTATGTAGCGCCATATTGGTAATGGAGATATTTTGTTATTGATATTCAACAATTAATAACTCCGCTCTAAAAGAATAATTTTAAACAAAATTTAGTGATATTTTTACTAATTTATTGTGAATTAATCGTATGAAATTTTATATACATCTGTTTAGATTTGACATTTTTATTGTACGATGTCTAGGGGTTCCTTTTTTCCGGACACAGTGTACATTGTATTGTTCTGTTCTGCAGGACGTTATGCGGGTTTTCAAATGCTTATGAAGTAACATAATCAGTCAGACTCATTCAGTTAATCAATTTATTATTAGACCACGAAAATCCATATATAAAAAATCTACAGCTGTGCGTTTAAAAAACTACGACAGCGGTTAACTGCAGGCACAATATCACAGGCTGAACGGTAGTTCAAGCCCTGTGTTAACGGCGACTTCTCTTTCTTATGGGAAAGCCAAAAATTCGACCCCCCACAAAATCAAAACCCCTGATC
>Ga0209671_1008898_pt1 | contig 10512 bp, 3 predicted proteins | sample WorMetHERISLAND2_2_FD_187401 | JGI IMG/M metagenome (GOLD analysis project Ga0209671, IMG submission 187401) | Marine gutless worms symbiont microbial communities from Max Planck institute for Marine Microbiology, Germany - Olavius geniculatus... | ecosystem: Host-associated > Annelida >...
GGCACGCCGCCAATCCCGGGATTCGAGATTGGCGAAAATGGCCGGGATCCCGAGATTTGGGATCCTGGGATTGCAATCCTTAGACTTAACTACAAAGCCAGGTAACAGTCAGAATTGCTCGGAGCCAGTGGCGAATCTAGAATTGTGGTATAAGGGGGCGAAAATGTAGGGGTAAGATCTGGGCAAAAAAGGAAAAGGAAAGTGCATTAATAATTTTTTTTCCGCTTTTTAGTTTTGGTTTTTTAGAAATAACGCTGTGAAAATTTTTGTGTGTTAGTTTTGCAAACGACGTTTGCTGTACGAGCGACTGTAAGTTTGCGACGTCGTCGGTCATGTGTAACATTTCGTCACCAGAAAACTGCTTTATGGACACCAAATGCTCGTATCCTTTATGCGAACTACATAAACGCTGATCAAACAGCGATTCCAGCTGTTGATATATTATCAAATCAGTTAAAACCGTTCACGTGTACACAGCTGCAAAAAGTCGTGCAAATATTCTGTCTGACAGGGCTGCCGTGGGAATTGAATTTCACTTCCCATACCCATCCCATATCCACAGAAAAACTTGTGGAAATTCCTACAGAGTTCCCACTGAATTCTCACAGACTCCCCCTATCCACTGAGCCTCAAAATCTTCCATACTTGTATTACACACTTCGCGTTTTTTTATTAGATGCTTGTTGCTGTTTGTCATGTAATCTTCATGTGCATATGCTGTAGTAGCTTCATGTGCAGTGGTATTCGTTGTCCGTTGTAAAAGATAGGCCTATTCGTAAACGTCACCATGCTGCAGCGACGGCAGCGTACCGGCCAGAGGCTTCAGGCTCTCACGAGGCTGTAAATATACGCGTTTTTGCTTGATCTCGCATTCATTCAAAAATTCCTACAGAACCCATGGGAATTTAGCACAGTTCCCATGCCTATCCCGTACCCCATATCTATTGGAATTCCGATGGGAATTTCCATAACCACGGCAGCCCTGCTATTTGATCTTAGCCGGCATGCTGATACGTTCGTTCAAGTTCACGACCAACGTCAAACACTAAACTTAAGACTAAACAAACTAGGTATATCAAAAGTTCAAATGTGGTGAAACTGAATTTTTTTCAGACACGTTTAGTTTAGTTACATCTTAGGGTAACAGTAAAAAAGTCAGGTTTTGAAGTCAACGTTAAAAGCCATATTAGATGTTTTGGAGATGAAATGTGACATATTTCAAGCGAAAAGACACTAACTACAAACTCGGGCGCCATAGAGGACAAACACACTAAAGCAGAAGATGTAAGTTTAATTTGTCAGGGTCAACTTATTACTGTCGCCCCTTACCTGGTCTCCTCTCTCGCACCTCAACTACGAAATGGCATGTAAATGCAATAGGTCTGAATAAATAAATGAAGATAATAAATATTTAATGCTGTCAAACACTCAGTTTATTCCTACTCGTTTAAAGTAAGACAGTGTTATAAGTTCGGTGTTAGATTCGGTAACTATGCGTACGTTCAGAGGAAAATCGGGAAACTGTCCAACTGCCCAGAACAAGCCTGATCATTCAGAGTGCAACACAATGTAAGTAACATTTGCAATACACGCTGAATACGTTTGGTACGTGTTTTCAGTGTTTGCGTAGACTATACGCTAAAACGGAGTATGTTGAAATACGTGCTATTAAAAATAATGGAATACTGTTGTAAAATACGTCTATTAAAATAGAATACGTTAAAATACATGCGCATGATTAGCTTATGGCGGTAATGACGTTCCAAAAGCATTGACAAAACGTGGTCGTCAGGCTTTGTTCACAGCTAGGCCTTTAAGTACTGCCGCGGGTAGCCTAGTGGATTCTGTGGGCAGTAATAAAGTGGCGCCATCTAGCAAGCGATCTTTCGTGAATCCAGATTAGCTGGTTTAAACAGTATCGTGCACAGAAATAAAACACGAAAAAAGTCACTTGTGACTTTAAATTTTGACTTATAACCTTGATATTCAGTAAGCTTTAAAAGTGGTCAAAATAGATATTTGTGCAACGTTTCACGAGTTGATGGGGACAGTGAACAACAGCGACTACGATGCTGAAAACGATACTGCCGTTGCTTGCGCTAGCTGGCAGTGGCCTAACTATTACTGTTGTCTGTGTGCGATGTAATTACAGCGGCATGTGCAAGGACGGCATATGCGTTTCTCAGTGCGAAATGAATGGTCTTTCTCAATGCACTTGTGACGATGACGGTAACTTATATCTAACTCTTTCCATCGTCTAACATAGTTATATTCTGTTCAATGCATTGCATATGGACAGATTCACTGATGCTTCCTGTGTCCGTTCGTCGATGCGTTTGTCTATTCGTTTCTCATTCGTTCATTCGAACTTCAATAAAAACAGCCAAACGCTGTTACACAATAAAAACGACTTGACACTCAATGAAACAAGGACGAAAATAGCACGCCAACACAAATTGTCACTATGGAGAATTTCCAGTTTTTGTCGTTGATGACCGATGTATTATCAGGTAGTTGGAAAAAAGAAAGTAAAAAAGGTAAAGTCCAGTACTTGCTATAGTGCTTCTTAGGCGAGACGAACTCGTGGCCAGAAGCGCTTTGACAATCTCGGAAGTGCAGATGATTGGCATGAGCTAATGATATCGCAGCGCACTATGCGGCCATCCATTGCCCGCGTTAACGAACAATTGGACCCGCGGTTTGCACCTAGCAGACATACCATCGCCCCAATCAGCCACATTAGGCTTCCACCCCGTAGACCGTAAGCCGTAAGTGGTGACTTCGGTCGCGAAGACTGTAGAGCTGCTCGCGTTCGGAAGGAAGGAGCAGATGTTGCAGGTGCAGATCCAGTATTAATAGACCTAGAAATGTGTTGCTAAATGCAGCGGTGTAACAACTAATTGAATAGGTCCACATTTTCAAGCGTTAAGCGTAAAAAAATTCCCGTGCTCTCGGTTTCCGTCTGTGTTTAAAATATTTGTTTATACTGTCCCTAAAATTTTTATTTGACTTTAAAATATTGATGCGTTATTTTTGTTTTCTTTCAGTGTTTTAAGGTCCATTTCCACTACGGCTGCGCGTTGCGTTGCGTTTGAATGCGTTGCGGCTCGTTGCAGCGCGTTGAAAAGGGCGGAGACATTTTTGGGAAGTAGGCCTATATTAATGAGTTAATATGGCCGACAAATACAAAGATTGTTGCTGTTGGGAGCAGCAGCTTGTTGCACATACGTGTTGCGTAAGAAAAAAAGAATACATAGGCCTAGATTTTGGATTCACCCCGTCATCGCCAACCGGGATGACCGAGGCGAATATCAGCATCTGATACAGTAGCTACGCTCCGACCCAGCTCTGTTCCAGCGATACTTTCGGCTGTCTGTCGATCAGTTGGATGACCTACTCGGGTTAGTTGAGCGTTTTCATTGGTCAACGCAATTACTGTCGCTCGGATAGTAAACAAAAAATAGAACCACTGTCGACGTTTCTATTTTAAACGCAACGCAACGCCGTAGTGGAAATGGCCTATTACTGAAACAAAACTGTCTGCATTTAGTTCGTTACGCGACAGTATGTTTGCCTTAGTTTTCGTAAATACTAGGCCTATTTAGTCAGTGATTTCGTTTTTATCAGCTGTTGTGTAGCGTTACACAGAATGTCGTGAAATAAAAATTGCAAAAAAATACTTCCGTTTCTACACCTTCACCAAACTGCAACCAAAAGCACAGAAATTTCAGACCTTATTCTTAAAATAAACGTTATCAGGAATGTTAAGGGCCAAATTATTTGGCTTTGGCCTCGTAGTATGTGGTTCCGGCTTCAGACTTATTGCATCTTACAGAAATTGGCCTCGTGTGCACGAAAATTTCTAGTGTACGTGACATTAATAAATTTATATTCACAATTTAGCCATCGATGAGATGCTCATTTCCGATGTATATCGGTTGCTTACTTAAAACTATGACGTATGTACTGCTGACGACTGGCAAATGTGTTTCTGAACTGCAATGACTGCTAGCACTTTGAAGTTTAAACTTAAGAAGTTAAGACAGATCTACGTCTTGAAGTTCATAGTTAATACACAGTGAGTTGTTCTTTAACGCATCTCGTTCCCCGCTGGCCTCGTCAATGATTCCTTGGAGCGTTGCACGTTTTCTGCAGGTCGACAATGTACAATATGCTTGTTGGTAGTAGGCCTACGTTTACGCTGGTCGTGATATGTCTTACAGACATAAACGCGGCCAAGTTGTGTCAGCTCTGCTGTAAGCAAGGTAACCAATGCAAACCGTTTGTCGGTGCCAGCAACAAACCCATACAGCTGAACGACGACATGGGTTGCAAGTACGGCGCCTGCAACAAGGTGCGTATTCGCCTGCGTACACCGTGTCTCGAAAAAACGTGCCACTTCTATTTTTTTAAACAACTCCGTGAAACATGGATCGATTTCAATATTTTTTGGCGTGCGACGTCGCAAAGAAACGTGACCTAAATGATTATACTTTTGCTCATCTCACTTTAACCCTGTCTTGCGAAATCCCGAAATCGTAGTTTGGCCGTTCACAACAGTGAATTCTTACTGGATAGCGCATATGTCGGCTCAGTATTGGTAAACTAAATAGCTACAAACACTACTAGCAACTATTGTCTCAAAAAATCACACGTGTCACGTCACATCATTTTCATTACTACATATGCTCAAAATGTTTGTCTCTAGCACGAACACAAGCGCGTAGACGTTGACGCCACTTGCCAACAGTACGTTGTGGCTCACAGCGGCCTACTTGCTGTTGATACGTTATTTCACTTCGCTGATATCCAAGATTTTGGATAAGATTAATGTTGAATAGGTAACAGATTTTTATGCGTGATAGCAGTCAATTAGCAGAATGCTTCGCGCGTCTTAGCCATCGTCTAGGCGTTTGTCCGTCTGTCTGTCCGTCCGTCACACTCGTGATCTTAGCAAAACGGTGCAAGCCAGGATCACGAAATCTTCACAGTGGGCTGCCCCAAAGACTTTACACCGTGAGGCATAAAAACACAATTTTTTATCATAACTTGTAGAAAGGTTATTTAATTTTAATAATTTTTGGTACACGTATTTATGACAGCTGGCCATCAAATGGCCATTCAGTTTTTCACCTCACCGAACGTCTGCTTCTGCACTACTTGGGGAAAACAAAAAAAGCAAAATATAACATTTTTATTTAATGCAATATCATTATTTGATTAAAAAAATACACATTTGGCACATTTTTCCAAATTTCTAGCACTTTGGTTGAGAGTTTGTCGAATTGTTTAGTTGTGCAGCTGCTGGCAGTAAATATTCGAAATATTGGCCATTAGTGCAAGCACAGGCAGGGAGATGCATTTTCCATTCGTTGATAGCAGTGTTGATAATGTTCTGCTTCAGACTTCAACCAGTCGCTTCTCGAGTTCATTGATATTTCTAAACAGCGTCCCATAAACTTGTTGCTGCATAACACTGCAAATACTGTCGAATGGACTGTGATCAGAGCTGTTACATATCTGTAATGATTAAATTTACTGATTTTTTTGTCTTTTTTATCTCATGTTGCACTTGTTCTGTTTCCCCAGGTAATGCAGCAACAGACGTTAATTAAGCTGGGAATTTGAATGGCCATTTAATGGCCAGCTACGTCAGAAATGTTTGTACCAAAAACTAAAAATCTCGTTATTCTTCTCCAAGTTCCTATCAGTAATGTCACGATATGCTGTAATTAACTAAGACCGTTATTAATTAAGAGTTATTATTTAACTGCAAAACAGCATTTTCTCTGCATCTTATAATTTTGCGATTTAGCAGTGTGGAAAACTCGCGGCATTTTAATTTGGCATTCTGCCCGGTGTATTTTATGTCGGTGTTGTGAACGCAGGGCAAATGTGAGAAGCAGTCTTATTTTACGGCACGCACGTGGTCACTCGTCAACTTTACATCGATCGCAGGCGCCGGTCTGTCGGCATTACACTGTTCATCTATAGCTTAGCCGACGTGTTTGTTAAACTTGTGCAAAACAGGAACAGAATTTTCGTAGTATACACGCATAAAATGTTACCCACAACTGGCTTACACTAGAACATTATTACCAACATACATGAACATGCTTATACATGTACATGTATAAGCTTATATTTAGTTAGCGTGCGCAGGATTTCGCAGTAAGACAACGCCATCTTCGTTTAGTTTTGTTTTTTTCAGAACATTAAAACATGTCAGTTCTCTGTTTGTTTACGCACTGGCTCAGATTGGGCTCGAAACGCTTTGACCGCGTTTGATAGTAATAGGCTTTCAGTGGCGTGGCGTAGGCGTAGCGGTAACGCGTTTCATCCGATCATCGAAGTTATTCTACGCCGGGCCGGGTTAGTACTTGAATGGGTTGCCTGCTGGCAGGTAAACCATCTCGGTATCTAACCAGCCGCCTAGATCAACTCAGCCTTCTATCCCTTTGGGGTAGGTAAATCAAGTACCTCCCTACCTGGCTGGGGTTAAGGCGGGGCGCGCTCACCTGTGTCGGATAGCAGGTAACTCTCTGTGATCCCATACGGCGGGTGACGCTCCGTAGCTCTGTGATAGGTTATACGTTTGACGTAGGACTTGCGATCAGAATGTCTTGATTTCGATTACAGTGTGTGGCTAGACAGTCAGGGCTACTGGAAATTCTTATTTTGAAAGTGGACAGTTTCTTTTTTTGTAAAAAATAAATCCTCGAAATCCCTTTTTTACAACTCTCAATTATCACACTTATTAGCGTGCAGTGCTATTACTGTTATAAAAGATGTCGTTTTTAGGCATATCTGTGAAAAATGTTTATATTCCTTGACCTGCAAGAATTTACTTTCGCGCAAGTTATTAGTTTTAACTTTTTGCATTATTTTGCGGATGAAAAAAATCTGGAAAAAATACAGAAAATGTGTATTTTTACAAAATCGCCAGGAATTTCCGCCGGAATTTAGATAAGACAAAATTCCCTGGTGATTGTTTGCTAACAGGCGAACTTTTTCGGTATATACCAACTTTGCCTTCCATTTTTTGGGGGTAGGTGAATCGAGTATTGAATCTAGTATAGGCTTGGCACGTTCACTTGTACACATTAGGTAGAATCGGTTGGTAACACTTTGTGATCGCATGAGCAGGTGACGGACGCTGAGGAGTAACTCTGCAATAAGTTTCTCATATTAATACACCTTTGTCGATGATTATGGTGACCCGTCTACTTTTGGAGGCCTAGTGGGATTGTATGTACTAGATACCGCACTGCTGGAGTGGATAAGGCAGTACGCAGTACGAGCTCATACCACTCCAGACAGTGCGCTATCGTAGGCTACTCAAACCACGCTCAGATGGCGAAAAACTGCACCGTCGTTTGCTTTATGACGCATGACTGCAGCCGAAAGTTGTGAAAACAGTCAGCGGGAGGGTGAGTAGTTTCTTAACGGCACATCAGCACAAAATAGGTCATTCAGTGCCATAAAAAAACAGTCAGGGGCTTCTGTCCTATACCTGCATGGAGGACGCAGCTTGCGCCCAGTGAAAAATAGAGGGAGAGTTTTGTTTAAGGTGTACATCAAAACTCTGCTTCCATTTTTCACTGGGGCAATCTACACCCTTAACAAAACTTCTCCCTTATTTTTATCCGGCAATCTACACAGCACACACAGAGCGAAAGAGGGATAAACACAAGAAAAATGTAAGAAGAAAAGGGGGAGGGAAAAAAGGCGGAAAGGGGAGAGGCAGGGATAAAAAAGCACAAAAGGATGAGGGACTTGAGAAGTAAAGGGACTTAAACTTAAAAGTGGGGGGGAAGAACTTGCACTCGATTTTGATTCCAGATTTGGGGAGCTAGAGCCGAGAAACAACTAAAACATTGCCGGTGCAAGCTGAATGTGGTTGAAGCTGGCTAATTGTGTACCGTATTGTGTGTGTGTGTGTTGCAGTCAACTTCATGAAGAAGAACGTTGCGACTTCGACAATTTTCTTCTCGCTTATCATATATGTTCCAATTGCGTACTTCGTCGTTGATCGCAAGGTATGTAGCTGTTGTTATGCTTCATATAGCAGTCTCGTATCGTCTACTTCGCACGTGCTTACGTTATAGGCTATCACATCTACACTATGTTTTGAAAAAAAAAAAAACTTTTCACTTATCATTGTCACGTATACTTGCCAAATGTTAGCCGATTTTCAAAATTCTTTCGCTGGCACTGTTTGTAAAGAATTTGCAGTATAGCAGTTAGTAAGCTTATAATGTTCCAACATGCATTAAAAGTTTTAGAGACGGCATTTTCAGAAGTATATAATTATACGATTCAGTAATCGGGATGACTAAGGTCCCGTTTTTCCATGCACATTTGATGGCCAATCAAATTGATCTTTGATCAACTTTGGGACTTGATCTAATTACCATAGCTCGTCGAGCTAGCTGAATGAATGCTAGCAAACATTGAGCAGATGTCGAGCAATTAGCACGTGTATTTTGAATACATTTGCTCGACGTTTGCTCGATGTTTGCTCGATCGTGTAAACGGGGTATAATTGACAAGTTGTTGATATCATTTGCTGGCAAAGTGTGTCATGGTTTCTGGCACCAGACGACTGGCGCCTGTTTCCGGCGCCAGAAACTGGCCAATGTGTCATCAACTTAAGTCCAGTCGAGTGGCCAATGCATGGGATGCATGTAGCAACTGCTGCTCTGCCGTACAATAGCAAATGTGCTGCTATTGTGTCGGTCGGTCGCCGTCTGTTTCCGGTCGGTCTCGGCAGGCGTTTCGCCGTTCGTCTCTGGCCCGTGCCGGCCTTTCGCCGTCTGACCCCCATTCGACCGGGGCTCCTGCCGTCCATCCCCGGCCTTGTGCTGCCTCTGGCCGACCGTCCCCAGTCCTCCGTCGTCCGTCCGCCGCCTCATGTCAGCCTTTCGCCGTCCATCCGCCTCATCGACCGCGCCCGCCTCGCGCCGTTTGTCCGCCGCTTCGACCGCGATCTCACGCTCTCCGTCTCCGGCATCCGTTGGGCCGCTCGTCCTTTCTCTCCAGCCTTAACTGAACATCGCGCTGTTCGTTTCCGGCGTCGACCTGGCGTGTTTTCGCCGATTTTATCGTGCAAATAAACCAGGTGTCATCTCCCAGCCATCACTGTGTTAGAAATTCGCCGACATTTAACTCAAGTTTGCTTTGGCTGATCGTTAAATTTTCACACAAGGTTCACATAGCCATTTTGTCTTAGACTTATATCCATTTTAATACCCTTAAAATATTTGGGAGCGGTAAAATTTTCAACGTTTTGACTTTTCGCCTTCAAGCTATTTTACGTCGAAAATTAGCACCGATGTCACAGTTTTATCCTTGCCCCCAAATATGTTGGAGTTAGCGATAAAGCATGCACTCCCACTCGACTCTGATCACGCTGATCACGGAGCGAATTGAAACGGCGATATTTTTACTATTTTTGCTTGAACAATGTTTATTGCTGTCTCATTGCGCCAGATCCTTTTTTATATGGTCGGTAACCGCCGTTTTGTTCACATTATTCATAATATCACTAGAATAAAGTGCATAGTTGGTCTCTGCATCTAATGGCGTCATGGAAATGGAGGAGCAGTCACATTTTAACCTGTTATTTTTTTTTGTAAGAAATGCAAAATGTTGGGTTAAAAATCTCCCATTTTTGGAGCTGCTCAGTAACCAAATAATTACAGCAAAATTTTGAGCACGCATAATCTCGTCTGTCGGAATTTGTATCTGTCCGTCGAAAACTTGGCGTCTCCCATTTTTTTAATCCACGATGTCGCTAAATGCATAGCTTTTATTTGACGACAAAAGTTGTTTTTGTGGCTTAGGATCGCAAGAAGAGAAAGTTGCAAGAAGTAAGAGCACTTATTATTTGAACTCGTCATTTGCAGACTTTTATGTTAATCTAGCTTATCGGCAGAAATTTAGTCTACGTATTGCTATTATGTCGATTTCGTGTCTAAAGATAGGTCTACTTAAGTTATAACGCCAAACGTCAGTTAACATTGCCGCCTGCATATCCGCATAAACCTTTATTGTTATAAACTAGTCCCTTGGCTACACGTATGCAGTCGACAGTATCAGTCTTTTTGTTCAAATTTCCGTGGTGGCTGCGAAGTCAGGTCGACGCATGATTTCATGAGTTACGACACTCTTTTTACGCTTAGGCCTAAAATTAAAAAAAAAACTTGTGCTCATAGTTGCAGTCCGGTAAAAGGTACGGACGTTGGACGAGAAATATTAAAAAAAAAATTTTTTAATTTCTTAACATATGTCGTCACATTGCCATGTAATATTAGACAACTAAAACCTACAGCAAAAATACTGCAACATAGCAGACTACTCGCGAGCACCTTTTTTCATTGAAACTTTGAAAGCAAACTAAAAACTGTGCCAATATTTTTGAGAGTCCAAAAACTTCAGGAACGGGAGTCAATTTTTATTACAAACGGACTGCAACCAGAAGTCACAGGAATTACATTTCCGCTGCATGGC
>Ga0209671_1008899_pt1 | contig 10511 bp, 8 predicted proteins | sample WorMetHERISLAND2_2_FD_187401 | JGI IMG/M metagenome (GOLD analysis project Ga0209671, IMG submission 187401) | Marine gutless worms symbiont microbial communities from Max Planck institute for Marine Microbiology, Germany - Olavius geniculatus... | ecosystem: Host-associated > Annelida >...
CCAGTTTACAACTGTGTGTAAGGACGATGTGATGATATCAGTCCTCTAAAACAGCAAAAATCATTTGGGTAACCTTAGATGGGGCTACGCATATGGCGTGAGATGGCAGATGCAGACAAACAGTCATACTTTGATTCATTCACACAGGCTGACTTTAGTTGGTAATAACTATCATAGTATAAAGCCTTCTTCATTTGATTTAGCCATTGGGCAAGTAGGCCTAATACGACAAATAAGATCAAATGAAGAAGGCTTTAGACTATGTTAGTGATTACCAACTAAAGTCTGCTTGTAAGGACGCCATATGCATAGCCCCATCCAAACTTACCCAAATGATTTTTGCTGTTTTAGAGGACTGATATCATCACATCGTTCTTACACACAGTTGTAAACCGGTAAGTTTTTTTACATATACAGTAAAGCAATCATGCCATTAACTGAAGCGGTTTGGCCGCAGTTCACAATGCAAGTATCTGGGGGTGCGTGCACATAGTAGCCCCGTGTGAGGGAATGGGAAATCGTAGGCCCTAGGGTACACCACAGGGTAGCATTTGCTTGGGCAACTTGATTTGCTTCTTCAAACAGTTTTCTGGTAAGACCTACCATTTAGCCACGATACATGCATTACACACGACAGACACAATATCATGCCATAAACGCGACGGTCGGCTACAAATGGTAATCAATGGTAATTTTGACAACGCCACTATAATATTCATCATCATCATCTCTCTTTAATAATATTATCATGCACGTATGTCATCAGAGCTAACGTAGAGCTGTTATCAAACGACTATCTGATCAATCAAAAGCGCATGGAAAGATGGCGAAACTTTTACCTTTGCCTGTGTGAATGAATCAAAGTACGGCTGTTTGTCTGCATCTGTCATCTCCCGCCACATTCTGCCAATCATGGAGCCCAGCTCACAGACAGAACGCTCCGGGTTCGCCTGCTTCACCTCCGGCCAAACCTGCACGTTTACAGCATAAATACCCCCGGTATATGAGTACACATACACAAATAAATAAACTGATCTATCCATTGATCAATCCATAAATTAATCAATTAGAATTTCTCAAAAAGGCATAAGAAGCAACGACTACTGCTAGGTCCACTGTTACAAGATTAGTTATTGTGTAGTCCACTCCTGAGATAATCAGGCAATGATTTTCCAAGGAGACGAGTTTTGAGCCGCTGAGGAAATGTACTGCTAGCTAGAGACTCAGCAGGTGTTATATTTCCTGGCAGGTAGTTAAAGATCTCAGGGCTGGCACTGGCAACAGGAAAAACTCTGCTTCTGACAGTATAACATTTAATGTGACAGTACAGAAACTATGCTAAAACTGTTACTATTCACAGCCAAAACAGAAAATTAGTTACGTTAATCCAAGAAGAAAAAATTCAGCTTTATAGTCAAGTGAGATCAAAGACATTGTTTGTCAGGACATTTTGAAAGTATCCTCACACATTTCAGATTCAAACACAAATATCGATATGAGACAGTCTTCTCAGGAGATCTCCAAGATGATCACTGCTACAGGAGATTATCAAACTAAACTAAACTAAACAGTACTGAGCAACAAAAAAGATCAAAGCACTTAAAAATCAGACACAAGTTTACACGTAGTGACTTACAGCCTTGCTAAATCTCAGGTACGGTGTGCATGGCTTTTTCGGCGGTTTCTGCGGTAGATTTGCCGGAGCAGTCACGATCAGGGGCTGTTGGCTTGCTGCAGTGGAACTGATGTCCTGGGAAACACGTCGTTCAACTAACACATCCGCCTGGTTGAGTGTCTTGAAGGCGGCGCCGGCGCTACCGATGCTGTGTGCCGGCTGACTGTTTGTGACGTCATTGATCAGCTGAGAGCTGCAGACGCTGGCTGCAGTCACCGCTGCTAGTGGTCTGCTGGTTACTGGCACCGTCACACCAGCACTGTGAGAGTCTGCGGCAGCGGTGACTGACGATGACTGTACCAGGGTGGTCGTCGGCCACCCAGCCGCGTTACTGTCTGGCAGAACAACCGGCTGCATCACGTGCATCATCGCTAGCAGTACTCAAGTCAAAAATAAGACAGCTTTTGTTGCCAGTCTCCACAGATGATCTCGATATAATTATAACTGAATTTACTGAGTGATGCTTCTGAGTTGTAAGATCACATCGTCTGTATGAGCGTCACTGTCACAACATCTACAATGCAAAACACGCTCATTAGAACAGTGTCATCAGCTGAACGCAGCTGAACAGTGCGCAAAAGACGGTATATCTATGAACTTATGTTTTCGAACATTTTCCTGACAGCTTTAATTCTGTGAATATACGCATTTTTGTCGTACCACGCACGTCCTTAAAAATGATCATTATATGTTAGCCAATAGGCCTTGACATGCAACGATCTCTTGCTAAGCCTGGCTTAAATAATCTGGCCTTTTAACGTGCATCATTATTTTACTGCTGCTCTATCCGTAATAAATACTGAAGTAACAATGAGAAATCCATTCTTATTTTAGTACAGAAAAGGCTATATTAGCAACCTCTGGTATTCACTGCAACAGACAAAGTTGACTGACAGATTCACAGAGACAATGCATCAGCAATCGACATACATGTACCTGAAAAAAATTGGAGGAAAAATATGAAAAAAATAACCAAAATAAAGCATATACACAATACATGTTATACACAGGTAATAATATAACACTTTTAATTTGGCAGGCGCCTTTTGCTCTACAGTCTGCATTAGTGATGACTCGATCAATATATCGAAAATATCGATATGTCATTTTTTGTCAGCGACAGTTCACTGTGACACCCAGACACGTTTTTGTTATCTAAATAAAGCATACTGCCTTTCTCAATGTTGACATCTTTTCCTGTGCTTGTATAAGATTTACATGCTTATTATTTTAAAATTATCGATATCAATAGTCTGCATGCGTAAATGAGTTATGATAAAAAGAATCCTTTAAAAAGCTGGGAGTACAAAAGGCCAAATAACTCGATACCCAAGTAAAAGTTTGGCATTATAGGTAGAATTACTCGTAAATAGAGTTTTCCTGTATTCACCCTTTTCACCTATCTGCCAACAGTGATCCAACAAGAAATTTGAGCTAATGCTCACGAGACGCGCGAAAGCATATAGCAGTTCCTGTTCGCAAATTGCCTTAGTCTATCTCCAGCCATTTCGTCAAGGTTCAAGGTCATTTCTCTCGGTGGCAATCGAGTGATTAATATTAGTGATTCACTAGTAACCTTGGCCTATCTCGCACCATTTCTAAGATACAGCAACTTAGTTAATGGCCAAAAATCGCAAATTTTCCCCACCCACCTCTCATTTAGCGCCCTTGCTCAGGGTGGCCCCTTTCGAATTTATGGAAAAGCTTTACGGATCCTGAAACTAGAGTCTTCCAGGCAGCCGACGGTGAAGATTTGGTGATTCTAGCTTGCACTGTTTTTGACTGATCCACCCGTGTGACGGACGGACAGACAGACGAACAGAATTGCGATGGCTAAGATGCGCTATAGGTCTAGCAGTTCCTGCTTTTAAAAACTGCACAACTTATTTGCATAATGACAGACCATAGATGTAAAAAAAACGTTTTTTACATTTTTTATTCTTGCCACGTTTTTTTACGTTTTTTAACGTTTTTTTTATTTTCTCAACGTAGGCCCTACGTTTTTAAAAATTTTTTTTAAAAAACGTTCATCAAAATTTGAAAATTTTACCGAGAACGTCGAGAAGGGCTTTTGAAGCCACACAAATGAATTCATGTGCTATAGTGGTGGTAGTTTACTTACTTAGTCTAGTGATACGTGGTCGAGACCACCGTTAAATTGAAATTGAATAAAATTTTATCTCTTTCTTTAGTTTTAGCTGTACTGCAATTACAGCATTAGGTTTTAGGCAAGAAGTCGAACAAATTAAGACTAACGTTTGTTATCAACGTTTTTAAACGTTTTTAAAAATTTTTTCTGGAACGTTTTTTACATCTATGTGACAGACCCTGATCGAAGGAAGAACTATCCATAAATTTTTGATGACAGTTAAAAGCGATGCACTGGCGATAAAACATGCTTTGATTATGAATACATGTGCGGACAGACGACTGGAAACTGGAAAGACGGACAGACGTAGCACGGTAGCACAGTCACTGTCCACAGCGCCGGCCGCCTATTGCTGTCAGAAAACGGTGGCCTCGCCGCCATAATACAGGGCTTAACTATAGGCGAGGCCTTTGGGTGGCAGTGTGGGCCAGAAATCATAGTGATTGACCCTGGCCCAGCAACAGAGCAACAGATGGGGGCCCGTCTTGCCAGTTCGTTACCGTCCACAATGGCAAAGACGCCCAACGAGTTTTAGGCTGGCAGCCATAGCCGCAGAGCAGCCTAGTAGTAGTACTAGTAGTGTAGCTGGCGGACCTGCCTATAGCACAGCAGCCGGGTCGCATTCAGTGCGTCCGGCGGCGGCCATGGCTGTCGGGTCTAGGGGCATACTTACGCAGTGGCAGTAGGTCCCCGAACAACGCGCTCCTCGCTGGCTGGCTGGCGCGGCGAGGCGCTGGCAAGGCCAGACAGCGTCCTGTACCAGGCTTCCGCGCCGACCTACACCTTCGCGACCGACTGCAGACAGCTCCACCAATTTTTACCGACAACGTATAGATGGCGGCCTCCGCAAGCCCGCATCGGTCGGCGCAAACTTTTCTGCGCTGTGCGCGTAGCCAGGCACGTAGGCGCCCGGGCGTGCAGGTGCCCGATGACGTCACTGCACCGCTGGCCTGGCTGGTGCGTGGCGTGGGCGGCGCAATCCAGGCACGCTTTAAACTTCTGGGTGGTCTACTCTACTCCTTTTCCAATATTATGCAGCACCTCCTCAGATTTGAGGAATTTCGGGCGTAGCAGAATGTGCACATGTTAAATGCTGGCAGCAACCGATAAAATCCAAGTTTCCCGAGCCGAACAGCTGATAAAAACAGAATGAATGGCACTAAAATAACTGCCTGCCAACCGAGAGTGCCCCGAAGGAGGGGGCATGCAAACTCAAGACACTGTCTTACCGAAAATCGTTAAATTCTCCCATAACTGGACGACAGCTGCCCTCGTCCGCCTTATAACACAGTCTTAAAAATTAATGCAATCTCTATGGCCACGGTTAGCCCTTTGAATCACTGGTGTAGCCATAGGGGGGCACTGGGGGCACGTGCCCCCTAGGAGCCTACTCAGTTACTCAAAATAGTACCCAAAATGCACCAAAACACGTCATTCTCACACCAAAAATCCAAAAATTCTCCCCAGACCCCTTCCCCGTGGAGAGAGGACACCCCTTCCCATACCCCTACCCTCAAGTGCCCCCCACTACAACTAGATCCTGGCTACGCCAATGCTTTGAATTGTTGTGGACGTTACTTTCTTTAAGTCGTGGAGATATCAGATGGAGGCAGAAAAGGTCAATGAAAGTGAAGCCGCAATTAAATCAATAAAAACAAATATCACCATCAACTGCAGTGGATGACGTCTTATTGAAACCAGGATTGTGAGATACACATGTATTGTATTCTATTTCCGTTACCAATTAGCAGTGGCGGATGCAGAAATTTGGAATATGTGGCGAAAATGTTTGAAAATTTTATGCAAAAATAACGTATTTTCATGCAAGATTTTCACTTGTTTTAAGATGCATCCAGTCAATAGGGGAGGGGGGACGCCCCCCCTCTGGATCCGCCACTGCCAGTTAGCGATAATTCTCCGCGGAAGAACAATTCAATTGGTATATAGTCTCACTCGCCCATAAATTAACTTTGAAAATTAACGATTTCAACTACCGATGTTAGCCCCAGTCTGCCTTTTTACACAGTCTGTTATAAGATACACAAAAAGGTAAAACTAAAAGTAAAAGAATGGAAAGTTTAAAACTGTGTATCTGGTATCTGCAGAACAGGACAGATGTTCAGAGACGCTTTCTTAAGCCTGAACAAGAAATTTGAGCTAATGCTCGTGAGACGCGCGAAAGCCTATAGCAGTTCCTGTTCGCAAACTGTCAGTCTATCTACAGCCATTTTGTTGCAGTTCATTCTTGGAGTGTGCTGCAGCCGAAGATCGTAAAAATCAATAAAAACCCCTTATTTTGGAAGTTCAGGGTCTTTCGATGTAAAACTTTACCTTTCGATGTTGACACAACTGAAAAGCTCGTCAATAGTGCTTGTTGTGATAGGCAACATGCCCATGCCTATCTGCAACCGTTTTCATGAAAGACTGGCCAACAATGGTAAAATAACGACCTTCATGTAAGTACCGCTCTTTGATGCCCTCATGTGCAGGTTTCCTTGAACCTAGAAAATCAAGATTTGGACCATCGAAATCTACGTTCAATGCTGAAAATTTCATATGCAGCTTGTCCACGTCTATCTCAATTGGTTTCTGCACAATTCGCTCTTAAAATGTGTCTCGCAGCCTGAACTCGCTAAAAAATCCATAAAACCCCTATTTTGATGTTCAAGGTCATCCAAGGTCATTGAATTCGGTGGCAATCGACAGCCAGTGTACTACTTGTTATTAGTGATTAATAGTAACCTAGCTAGACCCTATCTTGCACCAGTATTGAGATATTGGCTAAAAATCGCAAATTTTTCCCACCTCTCATTTAGTGCCCTTCTTCGAGGTAACCCCCTTCGAATTTATGAAAAAAGCTTTACAGTTCCTGAAACTAGAGTTTTCCAGGCAGCCGACGGTAAAAATCTGGTGATTCTAGCTAGCACCGTTTTTGACTGATCCACCCGTGTGTCGGACGGAGAGACAGGCAGACGGACAGAATTGCGATGGCTAAGATGCGCTGATAGCAGTAGCTGCTTTCGCGTGTAAAAATTTACTCAAGTGGGAGTCCTTTGGTTCCCTGTTAAGTTGGTTGCCACACAGTGGGCCTAACTCAGTAACATTCGAAGATGATTTTAAGTTAAAGTTCAAACCGGTGGAACAAGTCGATCCAGTCAATGTGCCACAGCTACAGTCTTCTGTGTCACTTTGAACTGAGACATGTCAAGACTAGAATGATGCAGTCATTCAACATTAATTTATGCCACACCTAAGTTCAACTTAATCACAGCAACGTTTTTGAGCCACAGATGGATTGCATTGAAGCGAGGAAGTTGCAACATTGACACCAAAATGCACAATACTATAATTACATCAGATATGAAACAGAACAGTAAGTTTGGGTTGATGCGTAACACAAATACGGTTACATCAGAACCATAAATGTTAATTTACTAACTACAGTAAGCTTAGAGATCAGACTATCAACAAGTTATATACTCAAAGTCAAACAACAAGATTATCAGGATGTAATGTGTACAGTGCACTGCTGTACTACACCAATGCTAGCAAATAAGTTTATTATTACCGGGTACTAGAGAATATTGAAGAAAATGCAACGTTAAGACTGGCACATAACCATATAAGCAACAAAAAAAGTTCGAACATGAAAAGCTATTAAGATCAAAACACCTACGAAAATAAAACATCAGAAGCAGAGAAATGCATAATTGTGATGCATAAAGCTAATCTTTGTGCACATTATGTAACATCAAATCTGTATCAATACTGGACATTTTTAACGGTTCCAACAATTACACACAGAAACTAATTATTAGCAATTAACTTAAATAATGCATAAATGCGAAAGCTAATGTCTACATTTAAACGGAAACATTGGATAGAACTGTACATCATTTCCAACAGTTCCAGCGAATCTAGGCAAGAAATGTGAACTACTAATGAAATCATAAAATTAACTAATTAATTCAAAAAATGCAAAAATTATAAAGCCGATGGTTAGAAAGAACAACACGAGTAACAAGAATGGTTAGAATGGCTGAATATAAGTTCAAAAGTCACGGTGCGTGAATTTGCTAAATGCCAGAAATGACTGGAATCGTCGAGACATCAGTCACTGAGCCTTCTGCTGCTTCTGGCGTGCTCGTTTGTATGCGCCCAGCAAGGTCTTCATTGTCAGCTGCAGGTACATCCACTCCGGCAAGGCGTTGCAGGTGAACAACTGCAGCAGGCACAGAGCATCACATTCACATTAACTAAACGCCATCTAAACAAGCAGCAAAGTAATTTGTCAAACAGGCAAAATCTCTGCGGAAAGTCTACCTAACTCAATGTTTGTATTTGCCAGGTGGCAGCATAGGACTGATAGTTCGGCTGCAATTTGCAATTAAACGTGTTTTGGCTGGGGGGGGGGTAAAAACAAAATTGGCAGCTATAATACTATATTCATGATCGTCATTTTATTACCAAACCCAAAAGCCAAAGCAGATACTCATCATAGCATCCCACAAAGGGTAGAAGGCTGAGTCAACCCAGTGACTAGTTACATAACAGCATGGTTTACCTGTCCAGTACAGACCATTGCCATCTGGGCTGGGAACTTGTTGATCGGACTCAAACTAAAAGTGTTAACCGCTAACAACCAAGTTAGTGCCAGTCCCAAATATTGGAGGTTTTATAACATCCACAGCATCAAAATGACAACACATATAAAAAACTATGTGAAAACAACAGGCTGAGCACCACAGACAACTGCTGCCATTTATCACAAGTGCAGTTATCTGTGGTAAGACGCTAATCCTGTGATGATAATAGGCTGTGCTTGTCAACTTTTTATTAAACGGATGTATGACATCATGACGACGACATCAAAAAAGCTTCAGAACCAACCTGCAGGCTATGAGCCCAATAGCCGGGGGTCCGAGGTGCCACACCAAGCGTTGCCAGCGCAGAACATACGTATTTCTGTGGGCCGGGCATTAGCCATGACGTACGACGCAGTTTGCTCATCTTGGTAACCACAAAGCCCGGCATCACGCTCTGTCGACAGTATCACAGCCATGCTCTGAAAACCTCTATACTTACTCAGTCAGCAGCAACAGAAATTACAAAAATACTTCAGGATGAAATCACAGGCTGCAAAAGAAACAAAATGCAAAAACTCTCGTTTGAGTTCACAGAAAGTTAAAAAATACACGAAGACCTTCAATATGTTGTAGAACTCAAGGTAACAAAAAGAAAATAAAGTTCAAGCCTTCTCGTTGCAAATGACAGCACCTACGAGAAACAGTTCAGAACTATATATAGCAAAGTCTACTGCATTAACATTAACAAAACAAGCCTTTATCTCGCGGTCACAAAGACCAATGACCACTTCACTCATATGTGTAGCCAAAAATTATTGCTGTACAAGTGTATAGTAACATAATAACAACTGCTTTTGTACTGCTATGTCAGGCTAGTAGCAATAACAGGGAGTCACCTGGATAATAATGCCAGTGTTCTCATACTCAGTTTGAAGACAGCGGCTGAAGTAATCAACATAGCTCTACAGCAACATCAACCAACACACATTGCTGCCACGCTGAAGTTCACAATTGAATGGTTAACATAATTCATGACAGCTGTTAACCTCCTCAGCGGTAATCCCGAGCGTTATTCGGGGTGGTTGTTATGTACTGAAAACGGTAACCCCGACTGAGACTCGGAGCGCAGCTATATATTTATTATGTCATTGTACACGAAGTACACATAAAAGAAAAAAGGAAAAAAATGACACAGAATACACAACTGAGAAATTAAAAACTGAATATCAAAGTCCGGCATATTCCAATATTCTCCTGCCATCTGCGCTGCGAGGTGCCGGGGTGCATGTCCAGAACCGTCAGTGGACCATGTCTGTAGTCAGTGGTCAGTAGCAACTGATCAAATCCTCCTTCCCTTCCATCCGACTGCCAGATGTCATTTGTGTTGAGTTAGTTTATCAACGTCACAAGTGGCAGTGCATTCAGCAAGGCCTGCATCGGTTGACAGCTGCCATCAGCGGTCAGTGCGGCTGTATGCCTACCGTCGGTGCAGGTCCAGTGGGAGATAAACAGTCAAACGCTCAAGTGTACATTTAAATGCCATTAAGCAAATGTTGCGGTGAACTCGCCACGGCAGACGCATGTACCACTTTCAGACAGAAACTCTGTCCAAATTCATACCCACCAGGAGGTTAATAAACTTCGATCAAAAAAGTTTTTAAAATCCGACTTTGCATATTTGTAACTTTGAAAACCTGCAATATCGTTAAACTACCAGTATGCTATAGACTGACTCTAAAAAGTTTTAGAAACAGCACAAGTGTTTGCACCAACTGCTAACAATCATGTAAACATACGCAATCATCTGTTAAGATGCCGAAAGTCTCAGGTGTCGACAGCTAAGCTTAATGACGGTTAGGCTTAGTTTGCAATGGTGCGGGGGCAGCCAGAAAAGTATATGATAGACCAGGGGTGCACAACTTCTCTGGGCATCTGGGCCACACAGGAGATAGATTCTAAGCTGGTGGGCCACATGACGTACCCCAGGCCATCATCAATGCTTCATAAATGTTATCAGTTATCTGGCTGTATTGTAGGGCCTTGTAGGCCACAATGCCACTTTTTGGCTCAATCCACAAATAATGCCGAAAATTAACAAAGA
>Ga0209671_1008900_pt1 | contig 10510 bp, 7 predicted proteins | sample WorMetHERISLAND2_2_FD_187401 | JGI IMG/M metagenome (GOLD analysis project Ga0209671, IMG submission 187401) | Marine gutless worms symbiont microbial communities from Max Planck institute for Marine Microbiology, Germany - Olavius geniculatus... | ecosystem: Host-associated > Annelida >...
CGTGTATGTTTACTCGCTTACCTACTTACTTAGCTAGACAGAAGGCAAACATCAATAAAACAAGCAAGTTTCAGCTACCTTCATGCTTTTCTTCAGTCCGTCGTAGCAAGCTATCGTCTGCTGTGTATCACGGCACAAAGCTTCTTTGTCTGCCCTGGAGCCTACGACCAACGAAGCCATCTCTGTCATGTTTGCCTTCAGCTGCCGAAGCTCACGCTCAAAGTGATGTATCTGACATACAGCAATTGACAATACTCTTCAATCATCAATAGTACAACATCTTCAAATAATAAGTAAGTAAGTAAGTAAGATTATTTAGAAGGCACAATTTAACAATAGCCACTAATAATGTTTTGAAAACATATGCCAACTGCTTGCAGCAGTAGCAATGCCTTCATCTTTCATTACTGTTTGTGTTAGCGATGAGAGTGTTGTTTTTAGCATTGTCACTAAGTTTTTGTTTGTTTTTCTGTCAATATGAGAACACTGAGCTCAATAAAATTTTGCTAAAAAATGTAAATCGACGACCACAAGAATCCTTGTTAAATTGCAAGGTCATAAATAAAACATCAAGGTCACATGACTGAATTTTCAAATACTTTACTATCATGAGATAGGACCATGCTGCTAAAAGATGCTGCTAGAGTGACCCAGCTAGGCCAATACCTATTGGCCGATGCTGACATCATTGCTATAAATATAGCAGCATGCCATGCTGTGGCTATAGCAGACAGCCTTAGCCTTGTGCAAGACTTGACATTCTAGTTTAAATTAATTGTTTTGACAAGTTAGACCAGTCAGAAAAATTAACCTCTGGTGAATTCTTTACAACAGGACGACTGCTTCACCTTGCTGTCATCCAACCAATGGTCCAACAACAGCAGTAAATAATTCAAAATAACATATACCATATTGAGGTTGTTAAACAAAGTTCGGATTTGCGAACTTCGAATTTCAAGTTCGAATTTGTATTCGTTTTTCAGCCCTTCGATATTCCAATCCAATTATTAATTAGACGCAGACAGTTTTGCCTTAAAAGTGGAGTGCTGTTACTTCAGCAGTGCACTGTGTGACGATTTCTTTGTTCTCTGCCAGCTGTCAATTCAAGTGACGCTCACCGTGTGTTTGCTTACCCCTCTCCTCCCTCCCCTTTCTGCATACCGCTGCAGCGTTCAATTACTCTCCGTCTTGCACTGCACCCCTGGCGCATGTTGTATACTGATGCATGCTATCAAAGTGACAAATCTTGGTGGCCCGGACACAGAGCAGACATCAATCGACGGCAATTTAGAGCGGGACATGGCTTGACGTCCTGGCTGATTGCACTGTTGACAGACTGCTTCCTGGCGTGCGGCGTGCGTGCTACGACCTTCATCTCACCCCACAATGCAGACATCAAACGCAAATTGCTTAAGCTTCTCCACAAATATATAAACTAAGTTCGAATTTAATCCGAATTTTAGTGGTCGAAATTCAAATTTGGAAAAAAATGAATTTAACATCACTATACCATATCACATATCGTATTCAAAATGCTACAAAGAAAGAAGAAATTCCTACGTACTTCCTCACTGATGCTTTGCTGGAAGAGGTATTCCGGAGTTTCTGTAGATTGCCTCTTGGCGTTGATCTTTGCCGACCCTGGAGCTGATCCGTTAGCAACAGCCAATGGCAGCGCAGCACCAGATGACGTCATCACCGAGGTGTTTCCTGTCAGACCGGAAAAAATTAAATACTAAATTGTTCCGACAATGAACAATTCCACGCATTGTGGTACTATACATGTGACGTTAACCAGCATAGGTCAAATAACTTTGGTTTACTTTACAAAAAAACAGTGTTAACTTTATGGTTGATACAGCTAAAAATGCACATAAATTATGACAAGCGCACTACAAAAAATGTTCTCTCTGGATCTGCTATAATATCAGAGAGACAGACTATACCACAGCAATATGTCTCAATAGCTGGCAAAGTTGAAAAATTAGTCTTTTGTAAAAAGTCTGACCCAGTGGGCTTTATTGACTTTCGGGTTTTTTTGGGTTAAATCTAGATTTCAAAAAGGATCAACTTGAGTTTTGGAGCTTTTATGAGTTTTAAGTAACTAGAATAAGCGACCGCTAAATACCGTGCACATCAGGTAAACATCCAAAAATTTGCAAATTGATTGCTTGAATGTTTTAAAAACCCAACCCAACCATAATAAAACGTTCCAACATCAGTGGAATAAGAAACTAAACCTGAATTAAGTTTGAGGTGGGTTTTTTGGTGGGCTTACCCAATAAAATCCACAGGTCTGAATAGCTAAACAACATTTATGCTTTCAGCAATGCCACCTAAAAATGAAACACTTTTCACCAACTTGAGCAATGTACAATTTAATGGACACCGGCCTGCTATTCCAAAGGTTAGGATTAGGGTTAGTAAAAACCTAACTGTAATGACTAACCAAAACCCTAACCTTCAGAATAGCAGATCCAAATCACCTGTAGCTATACGCGAGGAGGTAGCGGACACGCTGGCAGGCTGTGACAAAGCAGACACGGTCTTTGACACGGCAGATGCTGCTTGAGCTGTGGCATCAAACCTCAACTGAGATGACGTCGCCGGTTTGCCAACCGACGGGGTTGACTGTCCAACCGGCGTACCAAAGTTGAAACTCTGCGCCGATGATGGCATGGACGCTAGGAAGCTATTCTGCGTGGCCAACGAAGCACCTGACGACTGAGATCCTGAAGCTGTCGATGGAAGGACCGACAAGTTGGCGGGAGTAGGAGCGGGAATAGCTTTAGTCGTCGATGTCATGAGAGAAGAAAATGACGGCTGAGGAGGCTGCTTCGGTGGATCCGCTGTAGAGTCTTTCTGCTTAGACAGGCTAAATGCCTGACCAGCGCCAAACACGGGCTGGCTGGATGGCTGCATTGACTGGCCAAACGCTGGCCGGATGGTGCCAGTCCGTGGCTGGAAGGAAAAAGTTGACTGGGGTTGAAATGAGATGGTTGATTGGGGCTGTGGCAGAGTGGGCTGTGCTGCTGAGCCTTGGTTAACAGGCTGGGGCTTTGCTGCCGCAACTGGCTGCGGTAGGATGGATACGTTTGCTACAGTGGATGAGTCGGCTTGACTGCTGCCGGTCAAGTTCAGCGTTGTAGTCCTAACAACTACAACACCAACAACAACTACATCCACTATGCATACTACTACTGCTACTACATCTTACTGCCAGCAAGTACAACAACTACTATTACTTTCACCATTATTACTACCATTGGTGTTACTACATTGTAGTCCCAGCAACTACAACACTGACAACTACAACATTCACCACTACTACTACTATTACTGGTGCTACATCATAGTGCCAGCAACTACAACACTGACGACAACAACTACTACAGCCACCACCATCACTACTACTACTACCAAATACTACATCTTAGTGCCACCAATATGACAGCAAATACAACATTTAGTACTACTAAAACTACTATATTACTACATCTTAGTTCAAGCAAGTACAAAACCAATAACTACATTCACTACTACTACTACTACTACTACTATCACTGTTACTCTTACTACTAAGACCACCACTACTGCTGATGATTTCACTAATAAGATCGATGACTATGACTATAACTACCACTACTGCCAGTACTAGGGTTGTACCGAATAGCAGATTTTACTATTCGACCGAATAAGAATAATTCATTTTTATATTTGACCGAATAAGAATAGAATACAAATAGTTGACGCAGGTTCAAACACAATGCACAATGCTCTGGAATTAATACTCACACATACTGTGAAAAAATCCAAGTCGGTCATCTTAATTGTGTTCGTGTTAAACGAATGATTCTAACAAAGAATCCTGACACTAATGAAACATCCTATATACTAAACTGCTGAGGGAAAGCCTTAAAGCGTCACGTGTGGGCATTATGCTAAGGAGACTGCCGGCTGACAGCAGCTATCTTTGAGGCTATATGCAGGAGCACCAAGTGACAATGGCATACGCTTATTATTCGTATTCGGTCTATTTTTGCACTACTATTCGGCCGAATACAAATACACTATTCAGCCTACTATTCAGGCCAAACAGAATACGAACAGAATATTCGGTACAGCCCTAACGAGTACTACTGCCCAACTTTTATCGAACCAACCACTTTTTCCTGTGTTACCCTAGAATAAACTGAGTCCTTGGCAAGAGTGAACATTTGGTATAAAGAATGGAGCAAAACCTTTGACAGCATCAATGCATCAACAGGCTACCAAGTATCATAAAAAGTCCATGGCCACAGTCAAACTCACTCGTGCAATTTGTGTAGATTTAAATTAGACATCTAACCTCGCATATATAATATATTGATTAAAGCTTCATAAATATATGAAATTAATGTGCAATTTCAAACAAAATGCGGCATTGCATTACGTTAAGCAAAAAATTCTGATTTACCAGTTCCCCCGGTGACGTCATGAGCCTAGCCTAGAGACATCATGAATATTAATGGACTAGCCAGTAACGTCATCAGTCTAGGCTAAGCCATTAATATTCATAGTGTTTATTGGCTAGCATGATGATGTCAGCAGGGGCGCCCACATGCCAATATGGCGGCGCGTTTTCTACATGATTTTCGTAGATTGTCGATTTCAAAGGTAAATTTCTCCGTGTTGACAAAATGCTGGGCGCTGATATTATTGTCAAAATTATCAGAACATTATGCAATTTTAGGAAAATGGTGCGTTTTTTATACCCCAGAGTGTATATTACACCAATATGGTGCTACTTAAGTTGTATTCACACATACGGGTGACTAACTGCAACACTGCAGTGTCTCAATTTATACGTGGTGAAACATAACTGGCAATATTTCAGCCACCTAATCACAACCCTATCCAAAGTTTTTTAAAAGTGAAACCCAACTGACAAATGGTTTTCCGTACACCATTACAATGCAGTAATTATAGCAGAAACAACACGTAAGTGACGGACAAAAGACTAAAACGGTTGCAGTGCCTACCAGGTCGTCCAGATGCTGGCATCGGCTGCGGTTGAATGATGAGTGAAGGTGTGCCGGAAAACGACAGCATCATGTAATAGCAGATCAGCAAACCATCCGACGTCACCAGCAGTAGCATCGGTGATGCTGGGTGAGTCTGCAGTTCATCTGTATATAGCGTTATAAACAATTACACAACCTTCTCTCTCTTTGTATAAACGATAGACATCAAAAACAGATAAATCACATCTATAATTTAGCAGCAAATTCTTTTCTAGTCGGTGTCTTTGGCATGTTTACGACAATCAAATCTAAACATCTATCCTGTATCAAGAATTCTCTCAACAGATAAAAATTCACAGGCTGTGCAGGGATGAGTTAGCTTGCTTACTCATGAATTGTGAGATGGGTTAAAAGCTTGCTAGCTGGTAGAAAGTGAAGCCTAGCATGAAAACACAGCCAACTAGAGATGCGGACAACATCATAACAAACGAGTGCAAGAAACTGGTGGCATCACCTGGTGAATCGAAATAAACTATAGCTGTAGATAACAAGTGAGCGAAGTAATTCGGTTCGACTCAAAATAGCTGATCGGTGCTGCCCCCTAGTGAATCACAAGTTAGGCAATTGGAAGTGTGGCTGGAAGGTTGAACCTCCTGAACATCCTCTTCCTCTAGGGGAGAGGAAGGGCAGGGAACCCAATCTAACACAATGTGTCATCGCACCCCGCAAGCATAACTTGTGATATCGAAGTGTACCTAGAGTAATTTCACCGGAAAACAGGCATCAACGAACAAAATCCTTGCAATCGGAGCCCGATCGGGATTGCTACAATGAACCCAATCAGAGCAACGAGAAGTAAGATGCCTGCAAACGTACTGATTGGGATTGGTCGTTGCGAGTTGAGACTAATGGCAAATCCACGTGGAAATGTCGATGCATGCTCGTGATCATCTGTAAGTGGAAGTTCGGCTCTAGCACTGTCCTCCTGGGACCAACGCTCCCACACCGACTGTCGGCATAAGACACCAGGGTTGCAATGAAACCGGGCTAAGATGATCAGTTTGGCACTTTTGTCGGCTTTTTGAGATTTCTAACAGTGTTTTGTGGGGGTAAAAAAGTCCAACTTCATGGGTTTTGGAATTCATGTGAGTTTTCAGTTGGTTACTTCATTTGAGTTTCTGTTTGCTCCAAACAGCACAGAACATACCAATATTTGCAAATGTGCAACCCCAAGAAAATATGAAAAGCAGAACAAAGAAATCACACAGGACAAAACTCAAGGACTTTTCAAGGACTTTCAAGAACCTAAAACTGTAGTTTTCAAGTACCAAAAGTATCGATAAAAAAACATATCATACTTGCACTACATCAAAATTTAGAGTGAAACATATACTATAAACAAACAAAGAATATGTAATACACAGTGGGAAGTCGGGTTAAAGTAAGCAAGTAAACTATAACCAAGTAGTGGTGAAATGCAAAATTTTACAAAAATGCTTTCTTCAAAATTTTAATATGCAAAAATTTCAAAATATGGAACATTCAAATTCAAGGACTTTCAAGGGCCTGGAATTTTTTTTCAAAATTCAAGGACTTTCTAGGACTTCTCAAGAACCCTATGAACCCTGACCACAGTCATCAATCTGCTTATACAAGAAAGACCACGTAACAGACCAATGACTAATGGTGAAACAATAACTGAAATACTGTACCTGATTCTGCTGCTGTTTGGCCAAAATGACAACTTCCTGAGCAGTCGCAGAAGCGCACAGCAGCATATTCCTGCAACCAAACGCAAACCAACCGTCTTTAGCGCATCACTTCACTCATTCGTGCAAACAAAAAGAAACCAAAAGAGTTCAGACATAAACTGTGGGCAATTTTTGCCTGTTTATACGAACTTCAATTAAATTTTAGATAACAACAATCCCGCAAAAATACTCTATCCAGATTGTGATGAAGACAGCCTCCAAAGATGTAAACGACTGACTGTTTTTGGTCGCTATCGCACCCACCAAATAACACTTCATCAAAATCTGCTGTTGACAACTTTTGAGCAATATTGGAGAAACATTCAGACAGATAGACAGATAAACAGAGAACACAATCTCCTGCCTTAAGTGGAAATAATTATGAACAGTAAACTTAACTATCAAAAAAGCTTAATTTTATCCATATAAAAGACTCTGTTCCTCGTCAGAACTCTGGCCAAACTTAGGTAAAAATGACAAAACTCGAACGCTGACTGTGCAGTGCACAAAAATATGCTGCTTCAGCAGTCATTTAAACTAACACATCTTTTGTCCTGCCACAAACCCAAGACATGTCAGAACCAGTTTATAACTGGGTACAACTTGTCAAACACTAGATAATAGTCTATTCTATGATACAGCATATGGACTATAAAGAGTACAAATTCAACAAAATTACTGATTACTTCTAATGCACAATCTCTGCAAAATGGAACCGAACTGATATTTACTACGATGAAATAACGCTGCATACCATCCGATAACTGGTGACATGTAGTATCTGTAGACTGCATTGTCACAGGAGCCAAAACACACGTCTTCAAACGACACAAATGACGGAGTACCATCCTTCTGCAAAATGCAAGTGCAACAGAATTGACGACATATTACACAGAAGCACATCTGCTACGCTACAACTACAATAACTGACACTTACTTACTTAAATAATGATTACGTGGACTTAAAATCACAAGGTCATGGGTTCGACTCCCCGTTGGGCCACTACCAAGTGATTACTACTTGGATGGGTGACTGTCTGCGAACGGGTAAACAACCCGGGCATATGACCAACCACTAAGGTCAACTCAGCCTTTCATCTATCCGGGGTAAGTAAATCGAGTACCGGCCTGTCTAGCTGCGCTGTCTGAACTCATATGGCAAGTGATGCTCTGGAGCTCTAAGATGGGTTTCCCATAGAGAGCTATAGGCCACTTTAAATTTAACAGCTAATAACCGCAAATGCTAGCATACACATAATAGCTCTACACACACTTTAACTTAATTTTATGATTCAATACAATACAACCACAACAGCCACAACTACCACTACAACTACTAATATAACGCAGCAGCTACAACTATCACTTGTACCACTCTCAGGCCAAATCAATCAATTGCAAAAATTTTCAAAAACTCGTGCTACAAGTACACTTCAACTTGAATAGATCAATGACTATCTGAGCAGTTTGTCATTTTAGTTCATTCCACAGTGGTCAAACATTAGATCACCTGAGCCAAATTTTCGAAACTTTCCTAAGACATTTTCCAAAGATCTTCCTATGTCAGATGATTTAGAAATTCCAAAGAAGTTTTCTTTTCCGAATTTTTGATGTCTTTCTTTGCATTTTCAAACAACTTCTTTTCTTATCTTCCTAAACTAGTGCAACCAATCAGCTGTGCTTATACCAACCATGTGACGTAATCACCTTATTTTCGAAACTTCTTAGGAAAAACTTCTTTGGAGAACTTCATATCTTAGCATGTCGACGGGAAATGCAGTTTACACACCGCTTTATTTTTAAGTTGATCAAACGTCAATTTGCTTTACTTACTCATTGTTGATTTTACAGCATTATGCAAATAACATATGACGTCACATATGACGTCTAAGCTAAGTGTCAACATTGCGTATTTTTTTGCAATTTTCGTTTTATTACACAGCTTTCTCCGTGTAGGGCAAGGTTAGTGCTTTCCTACATATCTGCCTAAATTGTTCCTAAGAAGTTTCCAAATGCCTACTCTTTCTCAAAATCTTCTTTGAAAGATCTTTTCAAATTCTTCCAAAGACATTTTCCAAAGAAGTTTCGAAAATTTGGCCCCTGATATCAAAAAAGGTAAACTGCACATAATGAACAGTGCTTTCCCACAGCTCTGTGACTCTAGAGCTCACTGGTTATCTCCGTTTAGAAGACATGAGCCAGCAGTGAGTTGCAGACACAGCTCGGTTATTCAGGGGAGAGCCAAAGCTCTCCATTACTGCTGTTAACCTCCCGATGGTAAGGCTGGCACCAAATTATATTGCTTGCTTGATGAGAGAGGCACATGTGCATGCAAGTAAAATGCCCAGAGTTGTTGCCTGGCATTGCACTGGCTAAGAGTCGAACCAGCGAGCTTGTGATCACAAGTCCGACATCTACTGTCAGAACTGGAAATCCACAACCAGATGTACTGAGCATGAACAGAAACAGAGAAAGGGCTGAGCCATGTAATTCACATGCAAAAACGGAGATCTGCTACCCACCAGCAGTAGGCCTACCACAGTATTTATTAGTGCAAACCAAGAACTTACAGCTAAGGTGACTTGCACCAGCCACGGCTGTTCCATACTGCTATTGTCAGCAGGTTTATATGCCACAAAGAACACCAGTGTACTCTCCCAGAATATGTCGATGACTGTACATCAGACAAGTGAATAATCACACACGATATCTAAAATATTGTTGATTTGCTGAACTAAACATGGTCTGTGTGCACAGCATTCGTTATTTCAAGTGCACCACAAAACACGTTTACGTTTCATTTAGTCAAAGCAAGAAATCTGAGCTAATGCTCACGAGAAGCGCGAGAGCCTATAGCAGTTCCTGTTACAGGATATGCTATAGGCTTTCGCGAGTCTCGTGGGCATTAGCTTAAACCTCTTGTTTAAAATTCTTTCACCGCCAGACTTAGCTTAAACCTCTTGTTTAAAATTCTTTCACCGCCAGACTCTGTGAACAATTTGCAACAAAACTTCATTAATGATCCCATCACACCTTAAAAATGCATCACTACACTACCTTGTAAAATATAAATGGAGTCACTTGGCAGAAAGAACAAAACTGCAATGCACTATATTACATTACACTACAACATACCAGAAACAGGCAAACTGTTGTGATTAAACAGGTTACTGGGAGCCACTACAGATCTCTTCTCCTGTAGCTTCTGATCATACTGAGCAAACGTTCCATTTGCTTTGCCGATGACAAGCTGCTTTCCCTTTGGACTCCAACAAACTATGACAGACATAACAGACAAATCCGACTAATGCATACCACAGAAACCTACTACTCATGGAAATGTATAATACCACTACTAACTATGAATTACGAACGTTTCACCACTATGACGTTTCGCCCCCAGGACGTTTCGCCCCTAGCCTGGACGTTTCGCCCTCAGGACGTTTCGTACTCAAGACATTTTGCCCCCAAGACGTTTCGCCCTCAAGACGTTTCGCACCCAGGACGTTTTGCCACCCGGACATTTCACCCCCAGCATGTTTAGCCTTTGGACGTTTCGCTCCTTCGCTGGACGTTTCGCCCCCTACAAAAATTGCGGACGTTTCGCCGACGGCCCGAGTGTTTCGCCCCTGTTTTTAACGTCTCATGGTCATAACCACATTAACAAAAAATTAGATCTTTGTTAAATGGTCTATTTACAGAGTTTTTACCTTTATTGTACGCCTACGTGTACTTTATAGGCCTACCATGCATAGG
>Ga0209671_1008902_pt1 | contig 10510 bp, 3 predicted proteins | sample WorMetHERISLAND2_2_FD_187401 | JGI IMG/M metagenome (GOLD analysis project Ga0209671, IMG submission 187401) | Marine gutless worms symbiont microbial communities from Max Planck institute for Marine Microbiology, Germany - Olavius geniculatus... | ecosystem: Host-associated > Annelida >...
CCCATGGAGTTTGCATCTAGCAGGCGCCTGGCAATAAAAGGCAAAGCACCCAATGGGCAGGCGTCATCATTGGACGTCCGCGCCGGTTTTGGTGCTTGTCAGAAAACCAAACCGTCGGAATCGAAACCGCAGTTTTTTTCCGCAAAACCGAACCGAAACCGACTGACCTCAACCAGTATGAAACCGTAACAACACTCGAAATACGTATCGCTCAATAGGCGGAAATCACTTGCATTAAATCAACGTCATCTAAAAAATTTCAACGTAATCAATTAGAAGTAGCAACATGGCAAAGGTTGCCATTAGAATTAGCATTTTCTTGCTCCCTAATTAATCAGAAATAGATGAGTACGCAAACAGACATCACATTTCAATGGCACAAGTGATGGTTTAAACACAGTGCAAGAATGTAAATGACATGAGTGACGGGCTATAAAAACGTTTCTCGGTAAACATACAACTATTCTACAAGCTTTTCTCCGATACACCAATAGACTGGAAACTAGAAATATAGAACAGTGCCCAACGTTTGGCCACCCAGTCCAATCGGTCCAATCGCGGGAAAATTTTGTGGTTAAAATTCCTCTCACAGCAATGCTACATAGCTCAAATGCAATTGTACTAGTATACTGTATACAGTATGGTTAGATGGTTAGTGAGTGTTAGCAAATGTAATTAATTAGCTAATTAGCTAACTAATTACTGCTCAGCCCATTACCGACCACAACTAGAGGTTGCTGCACTGACGTAGCACTGGCTTGGCCCCCAGCACTTGTGGGTGGAGTCACTAGACCAGTAGTACCCATAATGCCACGAGGTAACTCAGAGTGGTGGTAGTGTGCGTTCAATGTTGATGGCAATGGAAAAGTTTCACGGCGAGATGATGAAGTTTCATCGGTGGCGCTGGTTGTTGCTATGGATGCTTCCAGCGTCTTCTTTTTGCGTGCAATTTCCTCTTCCAGCTATGCAGAAGTTCAACAAATACAAATAGACAATGTCAGCATGGAATAATTATAAATGTAAAACAAGAGCTAAAGTAATCTGCTGAAAGGTGGAACTGCCAATCGATGCTGCCACCTGGTGAATTGCAGATCATCTTTTTGGTACTTGAAAGTTTCAAAGTCTGCATGTTTTGGCAGGGGTTCAATCTGCGAATCTCCCCATTCTCTGGGGACCTCCCACCTCCATCTAACACAAAGTGTCACTTGACCATGCCAGTGCACAAATCTGCCAAACGGCACTGAAATTTGTCGAATGCTTTAGGCAGGGGGCACAAACGTGACAGACGACAGACAGACAGACCACGCTATGAGAACTGTGTCGCAATAGGCACAATCATAACAGGGAGGTCAGCTGATAACTATGTCCAATGTCTGTTATTAATCAGATGGCCATACATGGTCAGTTATGTACCAAAGGTATTTACAACTGGGAGAACACGTTGACCTGACAAACGGACAAAACCCAGAATGCAGTGACCAGTGGTCTATGAATGACTGTACAACAGACTCAATCTTTATGCTTTTAATTTTATCAAAACATGGGAACATGTTGCAGCAGTAGCTGCATACAAATTTACTAGGGACAATAAACAAAAAATTTGAGCAAAGCTCACGAGATGCGCGAAAGCCTATAGCATTTCCAGTTCAGTAGTTATAGTTTCGAAAATCGCATATCATTTGGACTCAGCCCATCGGGACCATAGTACACTTCGGCCATAGGCGCGTGTGGCGTTGGCGACGGTGGCGTTTCCTTGTGAATGATAGACTTGCGCAGCCCGATATCGCGAAAAAAATCCGTAAAACCCCCTATTTTGGCGTTCAAGGTCATCCAAGGTCATTGAATTCGGCGCCAATCGAAAGCCAGTGTATGACTTCATATTAGTGATTAATAGTAACCTAAGCCTTATCTCGCACCGTTACTGAGATACAACGAGTTATTGGCCGAAAATCGCAAATTTTCACCACCCCCCTCTCATTTAACGACCTCGTTCAGGGTGACCCCCTTCGAATTTATGGAAAAGCTTTACGGTTCCTGAAACTAGAGTCTTCCAGGCAGCCGATGGTGAAAATTTGAAGATCCTAGCTTGGACCGTTTTTGCCTGATCCACCCGTGTGACAGACAGACGGACGGACGGACAGACAGACAGAATTGCGATAGGTAAGATGCGCTGAAAGCACAGCTGTTTTCGCGTGTAAAAATCACGGAAATACGGAAATCACAGAAGCCGTGATTTTCATCAAATGCCGTGATTTTGCCAAAATGCCATGTTTTGCTGCGTTTTTAGCCAAAATGCTGTGATTTTACCGTTTACTTGTGTTTTTTACAATAACTTTTCGTTTTCAATCAACAAAATGGGGTGATTTTAACACAAAAATATTTAACCCTTTCAGTATGAGACACAACTACACCTGTGGCCTCATGCAAAATATGCATATTCAAGTAGTCCAGAAACGCTTGAGTTTATGATTGCAAACTTCACATATAGTTAATACTTACAAGAAGTTTGAGCAAAGCTCACGAGACGCGCGAAAGCCTATAGCATTTCCAGTTCAGTAGTTATAGTTTCGAAAATCGCATATCACTTGGACTTGGCCCATCGGGACCATAATACACATCGGCCATAGGCGCGTGTGGCGCTGGCGACGGTGGCGCCTTCTTGTGAATGATATAGACTTGCGCAGCCCAATATCGTGAAAAAAATCCGTAAAACCACCTGATCCACCCGTGTGACAGACAGACAGACGGACAGAATTGCGATGGCTAAGACACGCTGAAAGCATAGCTGCTTTCGCGCATAAAAACAATACGAGTGAAACAGACAAGTATTTTACAACATATTCATTCACAAAGCCATGATTGGACTATTCAGCAATTAGTAGTAGCAGCCAGTAGTAGTAGTAACCAGCAGCAGTAGTGGCCAGCAATAATAGTGGGTAGGGGTAGTGTGGTAGTAGTATATTATATAGGCCTAGTAGTAGTAGTAGTAGTAGTAGTAGTAGTAGTTAGTAGCTAGTGTTAGTAGTAGTGACCAGCATTATAATAGTGGGCCACTGTCCACTACTATAATGCTGGCCAGTAAGTAACAGATCTACTACTACTACTACTACTACTAATATTAATAGCTATAGTAGCTGTAGCAGCAGCACTGCAGCACCAGCAGTACTGGGTAGTAGTAGTAATGCTGGCGATGGTTAGCGGTAGTAGCAGTTGGCTAGTATCAGTGATAATAATAGTAGCAGCCAGTAATAGTGGCAGACAGGTATATGCACTGAGCAACATTTTTATTTCTGTCAGCAGTTTCTGTCTCAGTTGAATAGCCATGTGTCCAGATACCTGAACTCTGTGAAGACAGGTCAAACTCAGAGTCACTATTTCTAAATTTTTGTTACATCTTCTACGCTAAACAGTCATTTTAGTAGGAATTCCACTACTGTTTGTAATATTGTAATTATTTTGTCCACCATTAGTGCTGTGTTCATAGGCTTGTTCATAGGCAGTGTGCATACTAGAAAGCCAGCTGCTGCCTGCCTAACCTCCACTAAAATAAACGCGAAAATGGTGGCGACACCTATTGAATACATATGGAGTAACTTGCTAACACAAGGGCCTGCCAATGCACTTATCCCCCAGCCTGATAGTGCTGTTTACCAGCTATTGTAGTACTACGTGGGAGTCGTGGGACCCACGTAGCACGTCCCGAAAGGGTTAATTTGGCTACTGCTACCAAAGTCCGTATGCTTTGTTACTTACTGGCTCAATATGCGACCGTGACATCATCGCAGAAATTTGTATTTCATTGCTCCGCACCAACAAAATCTTAAAATGAAAACTGTGCACTTCATGTAATGATGGTTGTCAATGCTAGATGTTGAGTTTTATAGACTTTATCATGTATTTTGAGCCCGTAATTTGATGCCGTGATTTAGCCATGATTTTTGCCATTTTCACAAAAGTTTGCAGTGTTTTTTGCTATTTTCGCCATGCTTTTCTACTGTCCCTAAAAATTACCATACTGCATGGCATTGCATCCGGTCCAAACCAAGGTATGCATGGTTGCTTAAACAACACAGTTCTGATAAACTGTCAGCGTTTACCAAACACAGCTTTCTATCACTGTGGCTAAGAAAAAAATCAGTAGCCTAAAATATGCTGGAAGTAATCAGGTTAAGCCCAAATTCCATTACGCCGACTTTCACCGAAACTTCCCCGCGGGGAAAGTCGTGGACACAAATCATGAAAGTCGCGGACACAAATGGTGACAAATCATGAAACCATGAAGTTTCGGTGAAAGTAGCCGACACAAATCACGAAAATCGCGGACACATACCATCTCGACATGTCGAGATGTTTGCGACAAAGTCGGCGACAAAGTCTGCGGACTACGTTGCGGACACAAATCATGAAAGTCGGCGACGTAATTTGTGTCCACGACACGGCCGCGACTTTGTCGGGAACTTGTCCCGGACTTTGTCGCAAAGTCGACGTAATGGAATTTGGGCTTTACCAGCTCACCTTTTTGTTTGTGTCGGTCAGCTGCATAAGTGCCTGGAAGAAAGGGTCATCCGCCCCATCATCTGTCACCTACAAGTTATCCACAAGAATAACTCATCTGAACCATTTACAAGTCCAAAGTAATTTGACAAAAAGCAAAATCATCTCACTAGTCCACACAACTCCTTGATTGTATTAGCCAGGTGGTAGCAGCAATCTACAAATGCAAGTTTGGGCTGAGAGGTTCAACCCCCAACATTTCCACTTCCCCGGGAGTCAGGGACAACATCTAACACAATAAGTACCCGGTACATGCCAAATAGCATCAAAAGCTGTCAAACGGTTTGAGCAGGGTCACAAATGCAACAGACAGACAGATCACACTACGTAGAAATGTGTAGCAGTAGATGAAATCACTTATATGCTGCAAGGAGCAATTCTGCCCAATAACTGACAACAAATAATCTTTCTGAAATCAAACATTTCATTACGCTACAGATAAGCACGAGGACAGAAACTGAACCCCATCCCTGCCTGTCTCTGTGGTCCCATCACCACAGTTTCACAAGCGAATGTTGAGTGACTGATCATTTTGTACTTATTAATAATTATATTACAACACGAGACCTCTAAAAAGATTTTGGTCCGTCTCCAATCCAAGTTTGCAGTCCATGCAAGGACAAATCATCAGCAGTCACCAGACATTCTGTGTGTCTTTCTTCCAAACAACACAAAGTGAAATGGTTTAAGTCTCACATTTTACTTTGGTACTGCTGTCAGTGTTGCTTTTTGTTCCCATGGTTACCCATGAGATGCGACCCTATCCCCACAATATTATTGCGAATGCGGTCCACATCAGAGTGGTTTCCCCCATCGTACTGCCACCATCCTTATTAGCATGCAGACCTCTAAAGCCGATGTCAGACGAACGACAAAATCGGCTGATTTTATCTCCCGACAAAATCGCCCAATAAAAATCTGTCGTGTGTCATGCAAAAATCGCCCGATTTTGTCAGCCAAGATAGAGCATGTTCTATCTTCGACAATTTTGTCGGCCGACTTTTTGTATATTGGACAGCAAATTTTGTTTGTGTTGCCATGGTGATTGCTTACAACAAAAGATGAATATTTATTTTAGTTATTTATTGTGTTTGTTATTTATTTTCGTTCACTAGATGCAGAAAAAAGTGATGCAAGTATTATTTTGCGATATGCATTCAACTGTTGTGCTAGCTGTTATCGTACGAAGTAGCAGACGAAAATATTGGCCGTGTGTCATGGTTCACCGATTTTGTCGGCCAATTTTGTCGCGCAATTAGACCACGCCCACAAAAGTCAGCTGATTTTGTCATTCGTCTAACATCGGCTTAAGTCATACATGTTACCTGTTGCTCATCAGAGTCGGCAGCAGTCAATGTCAGATCATCAACATCGACAGCTGTAGACGTTGACATAGCAGAAGCGTCAGCAGCAGCAACATGCGCAGTACTGGCGATGACGTTCACAGTTTGACAACCAGCACCAGTCTCATTCAAACTATTAGAATATGTTAATGCCCCATTCACACCACATGGCAGATCTGAACTCACTGATTTGTACTTATCATTTTCGCTTGCACAAATGTCTAACGAATGTGTAAAAGTGTACACTGTTCCGGTGCAGAATACGGGTCTTGAGTCTGTCTGTACAGCTGAACATATAACCGCTGAGCATCCGTCACTATGTGATGACACTTTGGAACATACTGATTCAGTGTACATTGATGGAACGGATGTCAAGTCGGCAGTGCTTAACAAACTAGATACAATTGGCGCCAATAAAACAGCATGGTTAACACTAGCCACAGTTTCAGCTACAGATCTACTTTTAGCTACAGAGCTTGCAGACACAACTGCTGATGAAGCTAGGGGTGGCGTAACTGTACCAGATGCTGTGGACATTACAGCGGCTGTAGATGAACTGGAAAAAACGACTTGTGGAACTAAAGTAGCTGTGGTTGAGGACACTTTGGCCTCAACAAATGTAGGCGAACTGGATGTCTGCAGTATACTATCTATTGTCGACGCTTCTGTTTGCAATCGCATCCTTGGCCGTATCTGTAAAGACAAGGTACCAGGTTCGCCAGTCGTTGCTAACCTTGCCGCTGCAAGCTGTCTTGGGATAGCCATGAAACGCAGTGCCGGTCGAACAGCAGGACTTGGAGTACCAGCTGCCAGCGTAGAAACAAACGAAACTGTCTGTGGGCGAACTGTAATGCTAGACAATGTCGTCTGTACGAGTGGAAGAATTGGCCTCTGACCAGTGGGAGTCATGTTTGACTGAACCACAGGCTGACGGACCACATCTGCGGACTGCATTACAATCGGACGTCTGGTGGGTACTGACTGCGACGTTCCGGTAGGCACGGGTCGGATCATGAGTTTTGGAACTCCTTTCTGAGTGATGGCAGAAGATGCTGCAGGTCGAAGAGACATGACAGCAGAGCTCTGCGGATGACGTATGACGATGTTGCTTGTTCGCAGCTGTGCAGGAACTGACATCAACTGTTGTTGTTGTGACATTGCCGTCAATGTGACAGGTCGTGAGTTAGCAGCTCTGGAAATACCTCCAACATTGTCGACTGTCGAACCATCAGATGATTCCAAGTCCATTAATCCAGACTCACTCATCGCTGCTGACAGCAGGTCCGTAAATGAGTCACTAGCCATGACCTGCAGACAGATAAACATCGTACACAACTTCATGCAGTGTTAAGTCGTAAGTAAGTAAAGTAACTGGCTTGCTGGCAGCACTTGCACTTCACTCGACCACAACACCAATCTAGCTCCACACTAAAGTGCATCAAATTTTCAAAGGTTACTCAGCTTACCTGTCCCTATGCTTGAATTGCTCCTTTGCTTTTAGGTAATTGCTGTGCCAAATATCTTTTAAATCTATGTTTTCTTAGGTGGTCCACCAGTGTCTTGAAGGTCCGTGGACGCCAAAATTAACATATACATTTTATACATTTTATCCATTTTCCTGAAAGTGCAGAATTTTCTGATAACTTTGACAGTAATATCGGCGCAGCATTTTGTCAACAAGGAAAAATTTACCTTTGAAGTCGACGTAGAAAACGCGCCGCCATGACGGTCTGCGATGACGCCATGAGTTTAGCCTATAGACGTCATGAATATTAATGGCCTAGCTTAGAATGATGACGTCGTTGGCTAGGCCATTAATATTCATGATCTATATGGGCTAGGGTCATGATGTCACCGCAGGCACTGATAGATTAGAATATTTCACATAACGTAACGTAATGCCGCATTTCGTTTGAATTCACGATTTAATTTCATATATTTATGAAGCTCAAATCGACATATTATATATGTGAGGTTAATTGTCTAATTTAAATCTACAGAAATTGCGTGAGTTTGACCGTAGCCATGGACCTTTAAAGTTATGGCCAAATTCACCCCAAATAGATCTATTCGTCAACCAGTACTATGCACAATTGACTGTAAGTCCTGGTTATGCATTTACCTCATTACTGTGTAAAAAATGTACATATTCTATGCCCAAATAATAAATATTCTATGTTTACTCTGTCAACTCCATTTATGTTAATATAGTTGATATGAAAAATAAGGAAGAAGGCAAGTAGACGAGTACCTGAATACAGAACCATGAAAAAATTAGGAGAAGCATAAATTATACATCAATGGAAAGAGAATCAGATATAGAGTTGAATGAGAAAATAATTTAACTTCTATCACACATTCACTATGTGTCTGCGACAAAAACATTATTCGGCTTTCATACAATGATGAAATATCATAATTAAAATATGTTGTTTTTATTTTTGTTGACAAACTTTAGATGGGTGCGTGAATAAAACGGTCATAGTAACCGTGAAAAAATTAGGAAAAAAACAACTTTTCCCCTGTGTGTAGTTGCATTAGTAGTAGTTTATTTTTGGAAATAATTTAACCTGCAGAACTGGTGATCGCTTGTGTTGTTTATTTTTGCTAATTGGGCCAAACTGGATGTGTACTTACCTACAAATTTCATGGTTCTGTATTCAGGTACCCGTCTAGTGGCTTTCTGTCCGGTGGCCTTTTGTCCAGTGGCCTTTTGTCCGGGATTCAACTTGAGTACACTAAAGTAATGGCAATATAGCTCACAGAAATATAAGTATTCTTACTCTTAGGATCGCCAACAATTAATTTATACGAATATTGCACGCACTAAATAAAAAGACAAAACGTACTTTCACTTCTCAGCATAGACTATTTAATACTAAATTGACTAAAATGCTGTGCAATCACGGATAGTGTTGTGCGATACTTTCGATACCTCGATAAGTATCGTGAGTAGCGACCTTTCGATAATGTCTGCAGAGATAACATCAAGCCTAAAAATTTAAAAGAAATTAGCAGTTTCATAGTAGATCCATTCATCATCAGCTGTGGCCTTCTGATGCAGAAGGTTGACATGCTGTCCGGACACAGGCCCTGATCCATTTATGTTTGTTTTGTGCCATGGAGCTATAAATACTTCCATGGTTTTGTGCAATGTTGTTGTACAGGGTGGGCCAAAAAAACAAACCTGTTTGAGCGTTGATAACTCAGCGATGGTTACCCGTAGAAAGGCGAGTGATATGTCAAAAGTTTTTTGAATGTTGTAGACAAAAAGGGCCCAACTTGCATAGCAAATCATTTAAATATTATTTGCCTAATTTGCATTGGTGTAGTGGTAACGCGTGGTAACGCGTCTGATCAAAGCGAAGTTACTGTACGCCGGCCCGGTTAATACTGCGATGGGTGCAGGGTTTTCAATAGACCTGAATTTTCAGGACGTCATGACTTCCAAGCTAAAAAATTTGGACGTCAGTGTACAAAATCTGGAAGTCATGCAGTAGGCCTACAAAAAAAATCAAGCAAAAACTTAATGCAAAACAAGACTTCCTACATATGCGTCACTAACGCACCGTCCACATAGGCCGTGGTTCTACGCGCTAAGCAATGCTGAATAGCGCATCTGTGGCACGATTGTCGTCTGTCTGTCTGTCAATCTGTCACGGATGTATAATTGTGATTAATCAGTGCGAGATAGGGCCTAGATCGCTATTGATTATTTATAGGAAGTCGCATATTGGCTTTCAAATGACATGAAAATCATTGGCCTTGGATGACCTATACGGTATGACAATCGTGCGGTATTGTGACTAAACGGTTTGTCGTAGAGGGTCGGCGATGGTACTATCGGATAGAGCGCTGGCGACTTCCTATAGGCTGTCAATAGTAGCCATGTCTCCATCTGCAGCGGTTTTGCCGCAATTTCTAATGGAAAGTTTTAAGTAAAGTAACCGTATCTCAGAAACGGTGAAAAATAGGGCCAAGTTACCTATTAATCACTAATAGAAAGTCATGTATATTGGCTTTCAAATGATATGAAAATTATTGACATTGGATGACCTTAAAGATCAGTAGTACAACAGGAACTATATAGGCTGTAGCGCATCTTCCCTAGCAACAGCTGGGCTTTTTTTTGTAAAAACAAGCAACATTTAATTACGCGCGAAAGCAGAATGCTTCGCCCGTCTTTGCCATCGTCTAGGCGTCTGTCCGTCTGTCTGTCTGTCACACTCGTGGACTGTATCAAAACGGTGCAAGTTAGGATCACGAAATCTTTACTGTGGGCCGCCCCAAGGTGTCTAGTTTATCGTGACAAAATTTCGTGCAACTGGGTGCAGGGGTTTCCCTCGAACGAAGGCGTCAAAGAGGGATACCTCCTAAAAAAGACGTCATTTTGCCGTTATTGGCTCGAATAATGTGAAAACGGTTGCAGATAGGTACATACATGCTGCTTATCATAACAAGCACTGGTGACAGGCTTTTTGAATTTATCAACAGCGATGACCTTGAACCCCTCAAAAGAAGGTTTTTAGTGAGTTTTTCGCAATTTTTGGATGCAGCGCACATTTCAACACTGAATTGCGACTAAATGGCTGGAGACATACTAAGATAACCTG
>Ga0209671_1008903_pt1 | contig 10510 bp, 7 predicted proteins | sample WorMetHERISLAND2_2_FD_187401 | JGI IMG/M metagenome (GOLD analysis project Ga0209671, IMG submission 187401) | Marine gutless worms symbiont microbial communities from Max Planck institute for Marine Microbiology, Germany - Olavius geniculatus... | ecosystem: Host-associated > Annelida >...
TTTGTGCTCGATATGTCCACCATTCTGCTGCACCACGGCGGCAAGACGACGACGCCATTCGCCGATGCACATTGTTGAAAGTTGAAACAATTGCCGAGCGTCATTTGAAATAGTAACTCGTATTCTCCAGGTGGCGCCACTGTTGCACATAATTAATTTCAATAACTTATGTTTTCGTGTTGAGAATGAAACGACCTTGATTTCTGCAAAAAATCGTGTACATCTAAGCAGTATTTCTGAAGTTAGAAGCTATATAACAGAGTGGCCCCGTTTTTTTGGGCCACCCTGTATATACGGTCGAACGGCTTCGCGGTATACGGACAACCCCCCCCCCGTGATCAGTGGCGTCGTGCCCATGGGGTCCAGACGGGGCCCCAAATATGTTCAAAGACGAAAAAATTATTTTGTATAAAACATTTTAAACACGTTTTGAAGTAAAGCGTCTACTCCCCCTCCCCCAGTGCATAAACCGGCCTGGCTCCACCCTTACTATTGCTTTGCTTCGGTAATAGCTGTAGCTGGCTTTAAAACGCGTTTTTCACTTTCAAAATGTCCAAAAATCGCTGGCGACCCTACCGGGGTATCCTAAAGCGTTCCCCAGACGCCCATGGATTCAGAAGGGAGTGAAAGGGAAAACGGATAAAGAGGGGACTGAAAAAGGGAAGGGAGGGAGAGAGAGAAGGGATCATCTCCTTACCAGGTGCAATGTAATTCAGTCAGATCATTGAGGTCAGGCGAGCCCTTCGCGGCGTCCGGGACTCCTGGTGACCTGACCTGGCTTGATGACTTTCTGCCCTCGAAATGGTCTGGTTCCTCTACTGCGCTGGTGCTGCCACTGTGCACTAATGCATGAAAATATGCAATTTCAGCGTTGATTAAAAAATTTTCTGGGTCATAGCCCACAGACCTCCATACTGGGGAGGGGCTACACCGCCCCTCCCAGTCACCACCTCCCTTGGCGCTTCGGCGCTTTGCGCCTCGCACGGGACCTTCGGACTCTCCATCGTCCTTTTCTCACATTTCCTCCGCCCCCAAATATTTCAACAGCACGACGCCCCTGCCCGCGATCAAAAGTCGGCTCACTACGACAAGCCCTATGTCTCAAAAACATCCCCGACATTTTCGACTGTAACTTGAAAACCGATTATCAGATTTTGATAATTTTTGGTAAGAATATTCCTGACACAACTTGACATCAAATAACTGTTCAGTTTTCCACCTCACCTAGCGTTTGTTTCTGCACTACCTGGGGAAAACGCAACCAGCGAAATATCACTTTTTTTATCCAATGCGATATGATTGCTTAATTAACATAACGCGTGAAACGCATTTTGTTCACATTTCTGACACTTTGGCTGACATTTTATTCAGTTGTCCATTTTAAACTGCCTACAGTAAAATTGCTTGAAGTGTTGGTCCACTATGCGAACACAGGCAAGGAGACGCTTTCTCCATTCATTGACAGCAGTATCGATAAAATTCTGCTCCAGACCAATCCAGGCTGTACCAGTCGCTTTTTGACTTCAGTGGAGGATCCAGAAATCAATCAATCAATCAATCGAAAAAATTTGTATAGCACGTCCTACAGTCCTGAACGGCAGCGCTTAACAACTAAAACACTACGCCTAGAATATAACAATAAAACGTAACTAAACGGTATGATGATGTCTAAAGTCCATACGCAATATTGAATAAAAACGCCAATTATTAACCAATTTTAAAAATTTTTTCACTCTCAGAATCAGGAGACAATTTGTAATAAAACTATTGCTATAGATCCCACCATACATAAAGTGTGTCCTTACACTACCTTGTGAAATGTCAGTGTCTTTAGAGTAACAATTGAAAACAAGCAACTTCTGCAACAATATAATAAACTTATTTTAAGAAATTAACAGTAGAAACATGTCTGTTGTCTCAGCTATTGTCTAAAAAGTTATGTCTCACAGTTTTTACATCAAATGTTATGTGTCCGCTTTGCTGCTGGACGACGCATTCAAGACTGCAACGCCACTGACCAATGGCGCGATTAACCAAACGCTGCAGCAGTTTGCCCCACTCAGCGACGATCGCCTGCTTCAGCTGGTTGACTGTCGTGAATCGGCAAGTGGCAACAGTGATAAGCCATCTGCTGAAGTATAACTGATCAAATTTAAGTCCGGGCTGTTTGGGGGCCACATGCCAGGCTCGATCAGCGTTGATCAGTGGCTTCGCTGGCTTAAGTGCACGGTCTGACATTTCACAAGGTAGTGCAACGACACACTTAAGGTGTGGTGGGATCTATAATGATAGTTTTATTACAAATTGTCTCCTGATTCTGACAGTGAAAGAATTTTGAAAATCGGTTAATATTTGGCAAAATTATAAGGTGTACGAAAAATGGTGCCATTTTTTGGCCCGCCCTGTAGAACTGCGTACAAGTGTACGACTACTATACTATTAAATATAATACTAAGCTTGCGGACGTCGGCATATGTCACGTGAACATCGAGTAAATTTTCAGGTGCATGCTTACAAGCGTGTCTATCATGTCTTGATAGTCTAGTCAGCAATACGGTCTCGCCTTTGACCATTCACTGACTGGGGACAATATTGCACTTGCAGATGACGGCATAACTACTAATATTCTCGCCGCTGCTTGCATCAGCCTCCCGTCAAGTCACTCGCTATACAGTATTGAGTCCTCGGACAGTAAAACCGTCGCGCACCGCTAACTTTTCAATGACGCCGACAGTCGCGATTATACGCGATACCGCCGCCGCCTTGTGTTGACGCTTACTGTATAGACTGAACATCAGTGAATCGTGCTGAGCGTACGGAATTCTACCATCATAATGTCAATCAAAAATCAAGTTTCACATTGTGCATGACCAGAGTTTATCGCTGATAAGGTACTACGGATGCCACACAGAAAAAAACCGCTAATAACTGACGTTCAACCTTTCACTTACCACACATTTAATTCGGCCACTCACACGCTTCGACAGAAAAATAAAGTTTACTTAACGTTCATAATTCTATAATATCACTGCTTTAGATTTCTGGAAATTATTCACTACAAGCATAAAAACTACACTGCTAATTAGCTCAGCTACCAGAGTGATCTCGCTATTAGTTAATTAAGCTGTCGATAAATCGCTCAGCACAAAGATAACATGATAAAACAAAGTTTTGGCTGTTTTAATGCATGCATTTTATTGTACAGTCCAACAGCGACTCTATAACACTGCAACAGAATACGAAGAACACTGCTCAAGTCCGAGATGAGACGAACGTCAAGGCAACATTCTTCAGGATAGCAATACATGTACAACTAGAAAAGCAGTCAGAAACAGCAGACCTCCGCCAACGCCATGTTGTTCGCCAGATGGCACACCATATTCGGTTTGGCAGCGGTTTCCCTTATGCCCCATTGAAAGCAATGTTAACGAAAATTTCAAAGTGATCCAGAATCCAGGATTCCTTCCGGATCACCCCCAAAATTGAATCACTTGTAAATTTGCCATTCCCAACATACCCTCAAAATTACAGGAAGATCCGTCCATAACTTTTAGAGTTATCTTGCTGACACACAGACAGACAGACAGACAGACAAAGTCTGGCAAAAACATAACCTCCTTGTCGGAGGTAATAAAAATTATAACGAAAACATTTTTCTTGCTATCACTTTCATGTCTAAGCAGCTTGTAAAAATAATGTGAACATTATGAAAGCATGCATATTGTGCTGTTCAACAAACTCACTACAAAGTTAGCAAAAGTTATAACTAACGTCATGGCTGTCAAGTGCTGATGTAGCAGAACACACTGCAAGTAATAGCATATACATGCAGTTCTTACTCATGGACTTTTGTCTATATCTTTGCCAGCTTTCAATGTCTTTCACTGGCGCACACAGCAGTAAACTTGCAGTCATTATAAGATCCAACCACGGTGACCACACTTTAAGCACGTTTCTGCACTACCTTGTGTTCGTCGAAACAGTTACTACCTCTCTGTGACAGTTTTTTTACTACTTAGTCATCAATCTACAATATTACTTGAATAATCGGACAGTATTTGACCAAGTACGTTTGATCTACAATGAACAGGCCAGTCCACCAAAGCTGATTCAAGTATCTATATCCAGTATATTACATTGTGAATTAGTCCATTTAACTTATTCAGTCCGCGTAACATGGCAAAAATATGCACTAGTCCAGTGGTGCACAATCTTCTTGAGTCACGTACATAGTCACCACAGGCAAGACCAATGCAAAAATGTTATCATTAATGATGAAAAACGGCAGACTGACATAAATTGTGTTTATATATTTTACTGAGCTCAGCGGCTGAAGGTAGGTGTCGCTTAGAACCAGTGCACCACACAGCAAGTGAGTAAGACACTTAAATGAATAATGTGTGAAGCCCATAATTTCATATATCATATTTTTTGCAGTATTTTTCCCATGGCAGTTGCAGGCCAGAAAACACGCCACCATGGGCTAAAAGTTGTACACCACTGTGTCTAGCTAATGCAATGACAGCAAATCAACAGACTTCTGATAAAAGACGACTATTAGTGCTGTCATCAGTTATTCTACATGCTACGTTCCATTTACAGTTAAGAAGTCCGCTTCAAGCCAGTCAAACCAAATGACCAGCCTCCGACGATGCCCTTCTTACCCTTCTGATCTGCACTCGCTTGAGACTGCTGCTCGGTCTGCTCCTGCAACAAACAGTCTTACAATGAGTTGCACTGCGCTGGGCAGAAGTCTTGGCTTGGTCGCATAACAGTAGGGTGTCGAACTTGTGATCGAAAGATTGTGGGTTTGACTCCAGATCAGGCTGCTATCAAGTAGTCACTACTTCAAAGAGTGACTGACTGTCTGCGAATTGATAAACCATCTCGGTACATAACCAACATCAAGATCAACTCAGCCTTCCATCCCTCCAAGGTACGTAATCGAGTATCAGCTTGTCTGATTAGGTTTAAGGCATGGCACGTTCATCTATGTCAGGTGGCAGGTAACTATGTGTGACCTCACGTGGAAGGTAATGCTATGTAGCTATGCGAAGAGTTTCCCATAAAAAACTGAACACAAACTGTTATGCGTCCTTCCCAATAACCTATCAAGAAGAACAATATAACACAAAAGGTGCATCCTTTATTTAGACCTCAGCCAGACACAAATTTAACCAGCCACCTAAACACCTAATATGCTAATTAGTTTAGTTTAATTATTATATTGATCATTATTAATGTAATATTACTAACATTTAGTTACGCTGTCAACCTAATATGCTGAATTTGATACCACAAAGCCAAGGAATAGCGCTAAAAAACTTTTCAATGTGCTCTGGATAATGCAAATAGAATTATTCTGGTTACATAATGTCACTTATCATAGCTACTAACCTGCAAAACTCATAACTAACTATTTCTTAAACAATAATCTGAATTTATCATCAATGCTAGCAAAACAAGTATACATTTGCCACGCCGAATATCACCCGTATGGGTAACAGTCTCAAAGCATTACTTATTTCACTGTCACACTCATACTGCCTCTCTCTACCAATATGTCTGGAGTAGTATAACGAGTTGATAACTCCACTGGAGCACTTCTGTGACCAAATGAAAGACAGTCTAAGCCTACACCACCAATCATTACACAAGCGTCAGTTAAAGCACTGTCTGGAGTGTACAGGCTCGTTTAACACTTGCTAATCCCACTTCCAGGGTTCCCACTCAAATGATAGAGTCGAAATTCAGGTCTTTAACAGGACTTTTTCAGCACCATAAAAACAAGAAAACCCATCAACGCACTTAGCTAAACTACAAGCACCCGAGTTATTTTAGTGAGGAAACATGTTATATGAAGTATTACCTGACAGATTAATAATGTACATCAATCAAGCACATAATATTTATATAAAACAATTCCAGTAATTAAACACAAATGTTACTGAAAAAAATTAAGGAATTCAGTACATTGGTTTTTCAGGATAACACTAGCAAGAATCAGGACTTTTTCAGGACTTTTCAGGACCAGTGGGAACCCTGTAATAGGGCATCTATTTTCATTTGTAGCAAAAAGTGCACGCATATTATGCATAAATATGAAGAAAATTGCTTTTATTCATGAGTGAAATTACCGGATCTGATGTGAAAAAGAGTCGAAAAACTTGGCATCGTTAGCAAGCAGCGATGCGAAAGATTCGGGCAAGTCCGTGTGTGGATCAGGATCCGCAGAATATTTCCGGTCTATGCAGGGACTGCAGATTTTTCTTTGATAAAAAGCTGCTGACTTTAATATGTAACTTTTTAATACTAAACGTTTTAAAAACTTTGGATAATTTATGTTTTATTTTCGCCATTAGATAAGTGACGTTTGAATTATGAATCATATTTTAACACTTCATGCACGTAGAGATAACTAGACTTGTAAAGATTATTGGCCTAAGATAAACTGCTAATTTTCACGGTAGTAAGCACTGCAGATGCAAACAAACTGTGAATCAAAGTTTACATACTACTGCAGATGCGGAATTCAAATCAGAATCCATGGACAGTCGTGGACTGAAAATCCAAAGATCTGCACATCTCTGCTACTAAGCTAAAAGGGCGAAGCAGAAGAGTGCAAATGGACAGTGCAAGTTTTTGGTTTGAAATTGTGACGATGTGTTTGACAAGCCACAGCAATTCGAACGTAGACAGTGATTCGTCTACCAGACGACCGACTGTCATGGCATAAAATGGACATACGATGTTAGAATAAGCCGATTTATCGGCACTTGTTTGGCATGCATTATCCAGCTCTGCAGATGGCCCGCAGCTTTTAATATTTTGGCAGACGGTGCAGCGTGATTCCCAGAGTGCCCTGGTGATTGGATAATCCTGTTCCAAAGCACTCTGGCATAGTATTCGATCAAAATCTCATCGAAACTAATCAAACTCCTTTTGCCCTATGTTATTTTCAGCTGCTCTTGGTACCAGTGACATCACTGGTACCAATCAACTGTGCTAGTGCATCAAACAGTATGTTTTGTGTTGAATTGTAAAAATGATTAAGTTTACTTTTTAGCGACAATCAGTCAAAATTTGCTCAAAATTGGCTCGCCATAAATTATTTCTCGTTTATATTTACACGTATGTCATTTATTCCAAAAAGTCAAATTTCTATGATAGTTTCCTTTTAACATGGACTTAAAGTCCACTAGATGAGTACATTGGGTGATAAAAGTACAACAGTGAATCGCTGCATATGATGACCTGTAGCTGACGCTGTTTATCACGGAAGGCAGCGATGGGGTCATCAAACTGACTATAGAACTCCAGTACAGGCCTCACGTCATCCACTTCATTCAGCGCAATAGCTGCAAGCACAACGACAACATACACTTAACAAAACTGCAGAAATTAATGATTAGTTAATCACTCAATCATTCAGAAATCAGTCTACTAATCTGTTATAATCAAATAAATTTCCACTAATACTTTGCAATTACTCCCATATCTCCACAACCATGCAAGGTAGACGTACGGTGACACTAAACCACCTATAAGAAACCACACATGGCGAATCTAATGGTCACACAACCAATGACGTCACATGACTCAAATGGTGAAATCTTTAGACTGAGATGGTTGTCAAAGACTGCCGGTACTATAAAAAAATTTTAATTAACGAGCGATAATATGGAGCAGTTATAAAGCAACAGTGAGACAGATACATCCATCACGCCACAGAACTTATTTCTAGTTTGTGCTTGAAATTTATGGATCTGATTGACACTGCAATGTGCATACCATTGAAATTTTGTTCACTTTCCAAAGCCCTTGCTCAGATAAGTAACAGCAGAAAACTTGAGCACTAGTCCGAGAGTTGAGACTCACTCTTCAAAAATGAAGCGAGGTCAACCAATGTCCGATCAGCGTCATCTCCACTCCACTTCTTCAACAGAAACGCATTCTCAGGCTGCAGTGCAAATGCCTTGGAGTCACAGTCGACTATGATGACTTTGGACAAGTCACGATTCAAGCACGCAAGGTCCTACAAAACAATGCATGTAGGTAACTGCTAGTACGATAAATAACTGCTGCATTATTTATTAAAAAATTTTTTGCTGCATACAAGCTTGCATGTAAACACACTGCATTTGCATCTGTTTACCATACATCACGATAGTTTTTTAGCATATATTTCAACAAATTCCACAAATATTGCACAAAAGCAAAGCACAAATTTCAACAATAATTCTCACAGTAAACGATATCCCTATCAAACAAATCCTTATGGGTAAGAAACAAATGTTGCGAAAAAGCACAGCATTCTAATGACTCAGCTATGATTATTCTAGAAATGTCCGAAAAAACAGGAATAAACCAAAAACATAAGCGAAATGGCTAGAATAGCATAACTTACTATAAGCACAATATAACAAATACTATAGTAACAAATACCAGCTGTCAAGTTCATAAAACATATGGAAATTTCCGACAAAATTTTGACTCTTTAAGTGACACACCTTGACATGTGTGCCGTTCATGTACCGTGTCGCATCTCTAAACAGCCGGTACATTATGTGGCCGTTCGGGTCGATGCCATCAATGATTGGAAATGCTGTCTGAAATCCAAAAAACAGTTCTTACAACTGCGAACATTAACAATTAATCACACATTACCGATTAAAAAATTTTCAAGTAATAAAATTCTAATACTTAAATTTACAACTGAAGTCAACTAACTAAAACATTATTAAGCAGAAAGGATAACAAGAAACCCAGCTGTCGCAAGGGTAGGGCCGACCGTACTGGTTGTCACTGACCTTGAAGGTCATACAAGGTCGATGATTTTTATGTCATCTGAAAGGGAATACGCCACTTCCTATTAGTGACCAACAGCAACCCAGGCCCTGCCGTATCTTGCACTGTTTAGCCAGGAACATCCATGGCAGATGAATGACGGATAGACAGATGGCCGGATAGACGACAATCATGACAAAGGGCCGACCGTTACATTTAAGCTTACAGCTTAACGGGTCGGCCCAAAAGCATCTATAACGACGTCAGACATCAAATTTTCCTGTGAATGTCAATACTTTGTCCGTCAACCAAGAAATCTTTAGATTGCTGCGGCAACATTTCTAAAAGCCAGGTAACAATTCAATATGGCTCCCAATCGACAGTGCCAAAAAAATGCAAATGCAAATGCTGAATTTGCCAAGTTTACAAAAATTTAATGCAAGATGGCCAAAGCAGTTCAACAGATAACATTCACCGCCATCTTGAATTTACTACGTTTGCCAAGTTTGGTCATTCACTTGTTTCCTGTAGTAGCTGCGGCAACATTTCTAAAAACCAGGTAACAATTCAATATAACTCCCAATCAATAGTGCCACAGAAATGCAAATGCTGAATTTGCCAATGCAAATGCTGAATTTGCCAATACAAAAATTCAATGCAAGATAGCCAAAGCAGTTCAACAGCTAACATTCCAATATCAATAAATAAGAGAAAAACACGTATACATACAAAGCCCTGTTCATGCGTATAGATGACAACTTCAAATAATGGCGGCCCACACTGCTGCAGGAAATAGTCTAACCCAGGACGCTTCTTGAAGCGCCAACCTGTGCCCAACTGCACACAATAACACAATGGCAGACAACTTAATACACAGCTCCTCTTCTGCGAATTTCAATGAAAATGCAACAAAAATGCAAAACAGTCCTGCACAACATCTGGCATCTGGGCCACATCCAGCCCACAACACCAAGAATAAGACACAAGAAATTTTATGATTTTAAAATCATACATCCACTGTCTTAATTTACTTGCCTCTGTTTGACTTCTTTTAACTGGCACACGCTGCCAATTTCAGGCGGAAACACTTTCCATTATTAACAAATGTCCCAAAAAACATCTTGAACATTTTCAATTGTAACTTTAAGATGGGTTATCAGATTCTAATAATTTTTGGTACGAATATTCCTGAGACAACTGCTCATCAAATAATCATTCAATTTGCCACCTCACTTAATGTCTGTTTCTCCACTACCTGGGGAAAAACGGAACCATCAAATATTACTTTTTTGTCCAATTTAAGAAATATTTTATTCCATACTCTGTACAGAATTATCAGTAGGCCTCGATTTTACCTAGCGTTTTTATTTTACCATCACTAGCTATATTTTATCTGCATATTTGATCTGACATTTTATGTGACAATTTGTGTGATTAATTTTAGTATTGTATTGCATTGTAAGTATTGTTGCAATCCAGTCTTCGGCTGCAATCACACCTCACACGGTAGTGTGAGTGTTGTAAGGACGACCTTCAAAGTATATGGGAAAATGCAAACTTTGACCCTCAGCCAACCAAAAACCCCTGAACCGATCGTCACCAAATTTTAATGGCGTGATTACGTCATGGACGCCTACCACCAAACAAAATTTGGGCTCAATCCGCCCAGGGGTTTTTGCTCCCCATATAGGTGAAATATACACCCCTCCGTGTTCGAAATTTA